>JGI24712J26585_10000347_pt1 | contig 40029 bp, 35 predicted proteins | sample BioPla3DNA2_FD_26585 | JGI IMG/M metagenome (IMG submission 26585)
AAGGAGCCGTCGAAGGTGAAGCCGATGACTGGGGTGAAGTCGTAACAAGGTAGCCGTATCGGAAGGTGCGGCTGGATCACCTCCTTTCTAAGGAATGAATTGCTGTCATACATTATTTTATGATACGGAGGGATTCCCGAGTGGCCAAAGGGGGCAGACTGTAAATCTGTTGTCGGAGACTTCGAAGGTTCGAATCCTTCTCCCTCCATAGTTTTACATATTAATATGCCGGAGTGGCGGAACTGGCAGACGCACAGGACTTAAAATCCTGCGGTCCTTACCGACCGTACCGGTTCGATTCCGGTCTCCGGCATCCATTTAAAATACATAAACGCCCAGATAGCTCAGTCGGTAGAGCAGAGGACTGAAAATCCTCGTGTCACTGGTTCGATTCCGGTTCTGGGCACTGTGCGGGTGTAGTTCAATGGTAGAACACCAGCCTTCCAAGCTGGATACGTGGGTTCGATTCCCATCACCCGCTCCAATAATAATTATGCGCGAGTGGCTCAGTGGTAGAGCATCGCCTTGCCAAGGCGAGGGCCGCGGGTTCGAATCCCGTCTCGCGCTTTTTTTATTTTAAAGCCATATCATTAGAAAAACGTTCTAATGGTATGGCTTTTTTGTGTGTACTATATAATTTCCCAGAGACATATAAATTAATGAGAAGAAATAAGACTAGATTCATCATAAATAAGCAGCCATTTGTCAGATGAGTTGGTTTATGAATATAGGAGGGCAGATATAGATTAATTTATATGGGAGGGCAAAGAATGGTTCTTTTAGCGGATTTGCGAAAGCATATCAATGTTTTGTTCATATTATTGATTTTGGCAGGAATATTGTTATTTTTTCAACACTATAATTTACTGCTTGTCGATGTAAAAGATAATACCGCAGTGATAAGAGTCAATTTTTTAGTCCCAATGGAGCAGTACGGCATTGAAAAAAATCTTGAAATAAAATCTTCCCTTCCCAATACAAAGTTTCAATGCGATTTGAAATGGGAAGGACCTAATCGGTTAAAAGTTACGATCAACGAGCTTAGCGAATTAAAAGGTCAAAAAATCTTATTTAAAATTCATGGTGCAAAATCTCAGTTTCCCTTTTTACACAAATCTTTATCGACTTCCGTCCAATTTCAAGCTGAGCCGCAATTATTAGAAATAGAAAATAAAGATCATGTTCCAACGGAAGGCCCACTGGTACTTCAATTTAACACCCCCATGGACGCAAAAAATATTCAAAAATTTATTCAATCCGATGTTAAGTTTGATTTAGAACCCCAAGTATTTGAAGATGATGGAAAAAGTATTGACTACAGCAGATGGAATTTATATCCCAAAGAAAAAATGAACAACGAAAGCAATTATCTGCTGCTCATCAAAAAAGGTTTAAAGGCCCAGTGTGGACATATGTTAAAAGAGGATATTCAAATACAAATACGTACCGCCTCTAAACCTAAGATTGTGGAAACAAATCCTAAGCAGTCGGCGCAATGGGTGGCTTTATATCCTAAGATTTCTGCTAAGATGAACGAAGAAATAAAAGATGCAGTTATAACGATTGATGGAGTAAAGCAAAAAGTTTCAGTCAAAGACAATAAATTAGAATTCCTTCCTCATAAGATTTTAGATCCTGGCGAAGAATATGAAGTAAGTATTCAAGGCATTTCAAAATATGGTGAAAAAACCGATCCTTATGTATTAAAATTTATGACTATGCCAATTAATGACGACGATCTATGGGTGGAAGTTTCATTAAAAGGAAAACATGAAGTAATCATCCATAAAGGAAAAGATATCATAAGAAGGATGCCGGCTTCCGGTGGAACGAAAGAAGAACCTACGGTTCTTGGAACCTTTTTTATTCAGGACAGGGGAACCAGTTTCTTTTCAAAACGTTTTAATGAAGGCGCTACCTATTGGGTAAGAATTATTGACCAATATTTATTCCATGGGATTCCAAGGGATAATCATTGGAACATCATAGAATCAGAACGAAAGAAAATAGGTAAACCGGCAAGTCACGGGTGTGTTCGAATGAATGAAGAAGATGCAAAATGGTTTTATGAAAATATTCCCCATGGCACAATGGTCATTATTCATGAATGAATTAAAATAAATCATGCTATTCTTCTTGGAGTGCCGATGACGGCACTCTACTTTTATAATATGAGAAAGTATACTATAATAAAACAAATGATAAAGAATGGAGAATTATTATGAATATTGTTTTGTCTGCATTGAATGCAAAATACATACATACATCATTGGCCCTTAGATCTCTTAAAGCTTTTTGCAGGGAATATAAGGATAATATCACAATCGCCGAGTATACCATTAATCATGAGGAAAATTATATTCTGAATGAAATATACAAGCTTAACCCCGATATATTAGGGTTTGCATGCTATATATGGAATATTGAGCAGACTTTAGATTTGGTCAGCAATATTAAAAAGATACTGCCCAATACGCTTATTGTATTAGGGGGACCTGAAGTATCCTATGACGGAGAAAAGCTGCTTAAAGACTATAAAGAAATAGATGTCATTATTTATGGAGAAGGGGAAGAAACCTTTTATGAAATCCTTCATAGCTATATAGACGGGAACAAATCCTTAGAAAAAATAGACGGAATCATATATGCCGCTAATGGACAAATCATTAGAAACAAAGAGCGTGTTCCTCTAAACTTAGATGATATTCCTTTTGTATACGAAGAATTTCAGGACATGGAAAATCAAATTCTTTATTATGAAAGTACCAGAGGCTGTCCTTATCAATGTCAATACTGCCTGTCTTCAATAGATAAAAAGGTAAGATTTTTGTCTCTTGAAAGGGTATATTCGGATTTACAGCGTTTTTTAGACGGGAAAGTGAAGCAAGTTAAATTTGTGGATAGAACCTTTAACTGTAATAAAAAACATGCATGGGCAATATGGAGTTATTTAATGGAGCACGATAACGGAACTACCAATTTTCACTTTGAGATTTCCGCAGATTTATTAGATGATGAAACCATTGCATTTCTATCTAAGGCAAGACCGGGCTTATTTCAATTTGAAATAGGTGTTCAAACAACCAATAAGGAAGTTTTAAAAATTATTAATAGAAAAATGGATTTTGAACAGTTAAAAATTATAGTGAGCAAAATAAAGCAAGCTCAAAATATACATCAGCATTTAGATTTGATTGCAGGGCTTCCAGGAGAAGACTACGCTTCCTTTAAGAATTCTTTTAACGATGTTTATAGTTTATTTCCGGAGCAGCTTCAATTAGGATTTCTAAAGGTCTTAAAGGGTTCCGGAATGAGGATCAACGCGGAGCAATATGGACTCATTTATAAAAAGAAAGCCCCCTATGAGATTCTATTTACTAGAGAATTAAATTACGGGGAAATGCTAAAACTTAAAATGATTGAAGAAATGGTAGAAAAATATTATAATTCCGGTCGTTTTTATTACAGCATCAGATATATCACTCACTTTTTTGATACACCCTTCGATTTTTATGAAGCTTTGGCAGTTTATTGGGAAAGAAAGGGATACCATCATGTTCAGCACAATAAAATCCAATTATATACCATATTATTAGAGTTTTTTAAAGAAAAAGCAGAAGAAGGGGCAGAAGTATTTAAAGAGCTGCTGAAATTTGATATATATTTGCACGAGAAAGCCAAGAAATTGCCGGAATGGATGGATTCCAGCGAAGAAATGTATAAATCTCAAATAAGGGATTTTTATCGAAATGAAGAAAATATAAAACATTATTTACCCAAATTAATGGAATATTCATCAAAACAGATTAGCCGCATGGCTCATTTAGAGGTATTTCCCATTGATTTTACAGAATGGATTAAAAGTATCGGAAGTGGAGAGGAATCCCTAAAAATAGATAAGAAACCTACGGCGATCTTGTTTGATTATTACTCAAAAAATCAAATTTTAGGACATGCTGCATTTTACAAAGTAATAATCCAATAAACAATATTTTCCAAATAAAGATATAATTTCCCGGGAAATAATATGAAATTTTATAAATTATTTCCCAAAATGAATGAGGTGAATTTTTATGGAGATAAAAACAAAAGCAAAAAAGATATTAGAACTTTTAGATGAATTTTATCCGAAAGATATCAAATGTTATTTAAATTATGAAACCCCTTGGCAGCTTTTGATTGCCACCATTTTAAGTGCCCAGTGTACCGATGATCGGGTGAACATGGTAACCAGGGATTTATTTAAGAAATACAAATCGGTATCGGATTTTGCCGAGGCGGATTTAGAGGAGTTGGAGCAGGATATAAAATCCACCGGATTCTATAGAAATAAGGCAAAAAATATTATTCTTTGTACTCGGACGTTACTGGAAAAATATAATGGAGAAGTGCCCAAAAATATTGATGAGTTAACTCAATTAGCAGGGGTTGGAAGAAAAACAGCCAATGTTATTTTGGGAAATATTTATGGTATCCCTAGTATTGTCGTAGACACCCATGTAAAAAGAGTCTCATATAGATTGGGGCTTACCAAATTTACGGATCCTACAAAGATAGAATTTGATTTAATGGAGATTCTTCCTAAAGACCATTGGATTCGATATAATACTCAGATTATTGCCCATGGAAGAGCCATATGTACGGCAAGAAATCCTAAATGTGCAGAGTGCTTTCTCCTTCCATACTGTCAGTATGGGTTAGAAGAAAGAATGAATGTAATTTCTGACTAGGTAAATTATACCTTCATATTTTCAATGTAGATGTAAATGAAATCATGCCAAAAAGGGGAAAGTAAGTATAAAAAGCTAATGGAGGAAATCCTTTTGATTAAACATAAATTTAAAATCATTCTGGTTGGATTTATTACTGGTTTAACCAATGGCCTTTTTGGGGCGGGAGGAGGAACAATTGTAGTACCTGCCATGGAAAGGATTCTAAAAGTTGAAGAACATGAATCCCATGCGACAGCTATTGCAGTGATTTTACCGCTATCTATTATGAGTACCTTTATCTATACAAGGCATCAAATATTGGATTGGAAATCGATCATTTATGTGGCTATAGGAGGAGTGGGTGGCGGAATATTAGGAGCAAAGCTATTATGCAAAATTTCACCTCAATGGCTTCATAAAATCTTTGGATTATTTATGATTGCTGCCTCGATAAGGATGATTCTGGGATGATTTTATTTATTATAGGATTGTTGTCAGGACTTATAAGCGGAATGGGAATTGGCGGAGGGACGGTTTTGATTCCTGCTTTAACACTTTTTGTAGGAATGAGCCAGCATAATGCTCAAAGTATCAATTTAATTTATTTTATTCCAACGGCGATTGCAGCTCTGGTGATCCATATACGAAATAAAAGAATAAGAAAGGAATTGCTTTGGTTTTTAATTGGCGGCGGCGTCATAGGTGCGGTGATCGGCTCCTTTGTGGCTGTTTCTTTAGATGCTGTATTTTTACGGAGATTATTTGGAGTTTTTCTTTTTTATATGGGTATAAAGGAGATTCGAAAAAATAAAAGGAAAATTAAGGTAAATAGAGAATAATAATAAGGAGAAATATTCAAGCATTAAAAGAAATAGTAGGTGAAATGATGGATATAATCAAGAAATGGGTCATTAACTATTACCTATGGCTTATGCTGGGATGCTCCATACTGGCAATAGGCTTTGCAGGTGTGTCGATTTATCAGGCTTATCAATTGCTTACCCTGGATGTTCCGGCTATTTCTCAAAAGTCTTTTAGAATTATTCCGAAACCCCAAGAGCAAGCCATCGTTGATACAATTACAGTGAATGTATCCCCAGGAGATACGGTTGAAATGATCAGCCAAAAGCTGGAGCAGTGTGGGGTTATATCCAGAGAGGATCTATTTGCCTATTTAAAGCAAAGTCAAGTGAATTTAGAGGGAGTAGTATTTGAAGGAGAATATTCTATTCCCGTACCTGCAGCGCCGGAGGAAATATATGCCATACTTACAAAACCCTATGAAGCATGGATTCAAAATGAAGCCAATCGGTTTATAAGTTTAGGACGAACCCCTATAGAAATTATAACGATTGCCTCTATGATTGAAAAAGAAGCTGCCGAAGACAGTGAAAGGCCGATCATCGCGGGAGTCATTTATAACCGATTAAAAAAGAACATGAAGCTTCAAATAGATGCAACGGTGATCTATGCTTTAGGGGAGCATAAATCCAGACTTACTTATGAGGATTTAAAAATAAATTCTCCATATAATACATACATTATCGAGGGGCTTCCTCCGAGCCCTATTTGTACCCCAAGGAAAGCTTCAATAGAAGCAGCCTTAAATCCGGATATGCATTCATATTTTTATTATGTTTTAAGCGCGTATGGAAGCACAAAGCATCTTTTTGCAGAAACTTACGACGAACATTTAAATAACGTCGCAAAATACAAAACAACATTAAATTAGGGAAGCATTGATAGAATGCTTCCCTAATTTATTAATGATTGATAAATTCTTTCAATGCTTTCTCCAAAATGGGTGGAAGAAAGGGGTTCGACCATTTTAGCAGCATTTTCGGCCAATTGCATAGAAACTTCTTTTTGGGTTAATAATTCAAAAAGAATGTCTGATAACTCTTCATCTTGAGTAAATACTCTTCCATTGATATGATCTTGAATGATGCCTTCTATGCTTTTGTCTTGCTTTGCAACAACGGGCATTTTGGCTGCCATAGCTTCAGCAAAGGTAAGTCCTTGGGTTTCTGTTACAGAAGCGCTGACAAATACATCTCCTGCCTGATAGAACTTTCCTATCGAATCCCAGGGCTGTTCGCCGGCAAAAATCACTGAATTTTCAACATTAAGCTCTTTACATAATTCTTCTAAGTCTTTTTTTACAGGTCCGTTGCCTACAATTAAGAATTTTGCATTAGGCAGTTTTTGAAGCAGTGCAGGCATTTGGCGAATGACAACATCAATACTTTTTTCTTTTGCCACTCTTCCAATGAATAAAACCACAGGATCAGATTCTTGGATTCCAAATTGTTCTCTGAGTTCTATGATTTCTTCTTTATTATAATTTTCTCTTTTGAAAGGCTCCAGGTTGATGCCTGTGGGAACAACTTCAATGGGCTTTCTAACTCCGTATTCTTGAAGAAGCTCTTTTACTTTATTTGTTGGGGCTATAACTGTATCACATCTGTTGCAGAACAGACGGCTTAAAGTACGAGCCATCTTCGGCGTAAATTCGGTTAATTTTCCTTTTGAAATATAATGTACATAATCTTCATACATTGTATGGTATGTATGTACAATAGGAATGCCCATCTGTTTTGAAATCATTTTACCAAATAAGCCCAGGGAAAACTCCGTTTGAGTATGGATAATGTCCAAATCAAGCTGCTTTACAATTTTCACTGCTTTTGGAGAGTATAATACTCCTACTCTATGAGAAGGAAGAAAAATAAATGGCATACTGGGAAGTCTGAAAACTCTGGGAAGAGCTCTCTTAGAATTAGGGTTTGAAGTAGTAAATATATATACCTTGTGACCTCGCTTATTTAGTTCTTTTTCCAGGGTACGAATAGACGTCACAACACCATTAATTTGTGGATAATAGGTATCGGTAAAAATTCCAATATTCATAAGAACGCTCCTATTCTTTTACATATTTAATATATGTTCAATATGCTGCAGAACTTTTTTCAGCATAGTATTTTGTCCTTGTTGATTTTCTACTAATTCTTTCAGGTTTAATAATTTGTCTTTTTGATTTGTTTCATGATATAAATCAGATAATAAAATATAATTTTGACTTAAATCGGTGCCGATTGATACGGCTTTTTCAAGAACTGCAATAGCATCTTCCGTTCGATTTGCCTTTTTTAAATATCTCCCCCAATTGAGTAATGATTTTAGAAGATTTTCATAGTTTTGTTCGTAGTTCATTAAGGTTTCCAGATTAGCAGGACCATATTGAAATTTTAAATCCGTATTGCTTTTGCCGCTTAAATTGAGCAGCGGTTTTGAAGCCAAATCCAATGCGGTTTTCTGGTGGCGATAGGCCTGTTTTTCAGCATCAGAAGATAATTCTTCCTCTTTTAGCATAGGAAGGTCATCTAATGAAACCGAAATATAGTCCAGATCCTCCAAGGATTTTTTACGGACAAACATGGATTCCCGCTCTCTTTCCAGGAATTTCTTTTTTGAATTTTCGATTTCTTTGCTTACTTTGCGTAATTTCATATTAAAAAATACGATAAAAATAATAAAAAGACTAAAGAAAAATGGAATTTTCATAAAAACCTTCCTCAAATATTTATTTTCTGCGCTTATTATAGTATATTTTTTCCATAAAGTCTATGACAAAGGTTTATATATAGTAATTTTTTGTTTAAAAATTGTCAAGGACATCTGCACACACTTGTTTCACCATTGAGGGTAATATATTCATATACAAAGTGCATTTCTCCTATGGTATAATGTTTTCCAAGGGGAGATGACTATGAAGAAAAAAGACTTTTTATTTTGGATTCCATCCATAGTTTGGATGATCGTTATTTTTATTTTATCCTCAATGACCGGAAGTGATTTGCAAAATACATTTCCTTTTTTTTCTGATTTTAATTGGGGGCATTTTGTAGCTTATTTTATTTTAGCCATTGCTTATTATTTTGCTTTACATAGGAAAGTGAAGCACCCGAAAGTACTTTATATCATTATTGTTTTGTCCATATTATATGGCATTACCGATGAATTTCATCAGTATTTTACCCCTTCAAGGGTTCCGGATATAAATGACTTACTGGCAGATGGCATAGGCGCGGCTGTTGCTGCAATTTTATTAAATATATGGTACAAAAAAAGAAACAAGAGACATTAATAATAAAGTCATTAGGAGAAACTATGTTTGAAGCAGATGTAATAGAGGAATTTGTAAAAACAAGAGATAAAATTATTGAAAAAAACTATGAACATTTAAATGAAAATCAAAGAAAAGCGGTACTGACAGGAGAAGGACCTCAGATGGTCATTGCGGGGCCGGGATCCGGGAAAACCCATGTGATTATGCACAGATTGCATTATCTTATATCCTATGGACCTATTTATAATACCTATAAAGTACCTGAAGGGATTACTAAAGAAGACATTGATATACTGAAAAACGATAGCAATCATCCCAGGGCAAAAGAGTTATTAAGTTATTATGCCATAGATCCTCGAAGTATTTTGGTGATTACTTTTACAAAAGCTGCTGCCGAAGAAATGAAGCAAAGATTTTACAATATGCAAGATATCAATTCTGCTAAAAGTCAAGGTATATTATTTGGGACTTTTCACTCTGTTTTTTTTAGAATCCTCAGAAGCGCATACGGGTATCATATAGATCAAGTGATTAAGGAAGATGAAAAGCGACTGGTTTTAAAGAAGATTACAGAGGAAATGGAAATAGAGTATCAGGATGAGCAGGAGTTTCTAAATGATTTAGAAAATGAAATCGGTCTTATAAAAAACGATTTAATTCATCTGTCTTACTATAATTCTATGACTTTGCCTTCGGAACAATTTAGAAAAATAGTATCTTATTATGAGCGTTATAAATCCCAGCATCAAAAGATTGATTTTGATGATATGCTTTATCATTGCTATGAACTTCTTCGCAATAACAAGAATATTCTTTCCCTTTGGAGCAATCGATATAAATATATATTAATTGATGAGTTTCAGGATATTAATAAAGTTCAGTATGAAACGATTAAGCTTCTAAGTGCTCCTTATAATCATCTCTTTATTGTAGGGGATGATGATCAAAGCATTTATAAATTTAGAGGGGCAAGGCCGGAGTTTTTGCTTCATTTTCCGCAGGATTTTAAGAATGCGGGAAGAGTAACCCTGGATATAAATTATCGCTCCACCGGAAGAATTATAGATATTAGTAGCTCTGTTATCAGCAAAAACGTGCATAGATATCAAAAAGAAATAAAAACGATCAATGAAAAAGGGGATGAACCTGTTTTTATTCAATCTGAAGATGGAGAAGAAGAAGCCCTCCATATTGCAGAATGGATACTCAATTGGAAGAAGAAGGGCATGGCTTATAGAGATATCGCTGTGATATTTAGAACCAATATCCAGGCGAGAGCTTTGGTAGATATTATGCTGGATTTGAATATCCCTTTTTATCTTAGAGATGAAATCCCCAATGTCTACGAGCATTGGGTGGCAAAGGATATTTTGGCATATATCAAACTTTCTAAAGATCTAAAGGATAATGAAAGTTTAGAACGAATTATTAATAAGCCGAAGCGATATATAAGCAAGGGAGTAATTTTTGAAGCGAGAAAAAAGAATGGCATTTTGTTTGAAAATATATATAAAACACCCTATCTGCAAACATGGCAGGTAAATCGGCTGGAGGAACTTAAATTTCACTTAGACAGTATTAAGAATAAAAAGCCTGGAGAAGCCATTGCATATATTAGGAAGAATATAGGATATAATGATTATATAATAGAGTATGCCCAATATAGAAATATAAGTTTTAAAGGCTTAAAGGAATTACTGGACGAAATTCAAGAGGCAGCCAGGCATTATGAAAGTTACGAGGAATGGATGAACCATATTCAAAATGTAGGAGAAGAGATGAAAGCAGGCAAGCGAAGGATCGTAGGAGAAATGGATGCAGTTACTTTGTCAACCATGCATGGTGCCAAAGGTCTTGAATTTGAGGCGGTTTGTATTGCAGGAACTGTGGAAGGTGTAATTCCCCATAATAAAAGCAGCTCTCCGGCTGAATTGGAAGAAGAGAGAAGATTATTTTATGTCGGGATTACAAGAGCAAAGAAATACCTGGCCATTTCAACGGTTAAAAAAAGATATGAGGAAGAAGTGGAGCCTTCAAGATTTATTGAAGAAATGACAAAGAAACCTTCCTTGGAAGAATTCCATAAAGGTATAAGCATTTATCATAAAAAACACGGCAGAGGAAAGATCCAAAGTATCCAGGGAACCATTGCCGCCATTATGTTTGAAAAAGGGATCCTTCCAAGAAAGATCGATTTAAAATATTGTATAGACAAGAAAATAATTACTATTGAAAAAGATGCAACAAACTAATCCATTTTTACGTTGATATATATAAGAGATTTGTAGAGGAGGGATACTATGCTTTTCACAAGACGCAATAGAGAAAAGTACAGGAAAATTGCTGCTATTTTAGCATTTCTGCTTATAGGCGCCATGATTATAGGAATTTTACTTCCTTTTGTTACCTATGCTGCAGAAAGTGAAAATTTTATTATTAATGGTGAAATAGGATTTAACAATAGATATAAAGTGGGAGGAACAACGCCAATTAGTCTAGAAATAACCAATGAAGGTGAGGATTTTAAGGGAGAAATTCAAATTAAAATCCTTAGACAGGAATATGGAAATGTTTTAGACAATATCGTGTATGCAAAAGATGTTGAGCTTCCAAAAGGCTCTACAAAAAAGTTTGACATGGTGGTTAGGACTGCTAATATGCAGCGTTCTTTTAATATTGCGCTTACCAGCGGAGGAAAAACCATTGCTAAAAAAACGATTTACGCTACAGCTTTTCCTCCTGAAAGAGGATTTGTAGGTGTATTATCTGAAGATCCTCAAAGTCTGAATTACTTAAAAGATCTTGAATTAGGTAAAACTGTAGGCAGTAGACTGATCGAATTAAATGAAAATAAATTTCCGACAGATATTAATATATTAAATGATTTTGACGCAGTAATCATTAATAATTATGATACATCAAAGCTCAATAAAGAACAGATTGAAATGTTGAATCAGTGGGTATCTGGTGGTGGAACCTTAATTCTTGGAACTGGGCCAAATTCGGACAAGGTTTTAAAAGGCTTGGCTTCAGATTTTATTTCTGTAATTCATAAGGGAACAGCCGATGCAACTGATTTTTTTGAAATGGAGCAGTTGGGAGGAAGAATATTTGATTCTGATCAGTCTCTTCAAACTGCCCTTTTAGAGATCAAAAACGGGGAGGGCATATTATTTTCTGGGAATTTGCCTATTACTACCTTACTTCACCAGGGAAAAGGGTATGTGATTGTTCATCATTTTGATTTAGGCATCAATCCAATTGCACAGTGGGATGGAAATAGGTATATGCTCACAGAATTATATACGAAGCATATACCTGTTTTTGCACAAAAGAGTAATAATGAAGATCAATATTATGATAATAGTTCTTTTCTAAGTCCCTATGTATTGAGGTTATTTCCCCGACCCGAGCAAAAAGGTCTTCTGATAGGGACTTTAATTATGATAGTTGTATACATTATCCTTGTAGGTCCCGTGCTTTATTGGATTTTAAAGGTCAAGGACAAAAGAGAATATGGATGGTTTATTATTCCTTTTCTTGCTTTCGGTTTTTCAGGAGCAGCTTATTTGCTAAGCAGTAATAGTGGCTTCAACTCTCCCATCGGAAGCAGTGTTGGTATAACCTACTTGAAGTCCGGTGAAACTTCATCTGTAATCGATATTACCGCAGGATTTTTTACTCCTGATACAGGAGAAAGCAAGATTACTTTTACCAAAGATATTCATCCACAAATCTCGGATGTAGATCAATCTTTTAATTTTAGAAACAATGGCATTAATAATACGGAAAAGAAAGAAATCATTTCTGCAAAGATTAAAATAGGACAGCAAGATGAACTGATTTTTTATAATGATCAAAGCTGGGCGATGAATACAGTTACAGGAAGTCACACCGTCAATTTTTCAGGTCCTATCAACGCATCCATCACTTTTAAAGATAATAAATTAATTGGCAGTATTCAAAATCAACTGGGATTTGATCTTGAAACCTGTATTTTAGTTGCCGGAGATCATTACTACTATATAGATAACCTTAAGAATAACGATACAATCCATCTTGAAAAAGAGATTTCTTCTTCTAATACAAAGGGCCGATATGAAGCCCTGGACGAAATATTTGGACCCATATATGACATAAGAGGAATGAATACAAAATGGGGAAGCGAATTGTCTAAAGAAGAGCTTCAAAGTTTAGTACAGAGAAGAGAAATATTTCAAAACTACACTAATAGATATTATATGATTAAACAAGGAAGTTACGGTATTAATCCTAAAGATCTTCTTAGTGACGAAGGGTCCTCCATTGTACTTTACGGTTTTAGTGATGAATCTCTTCTTGGAGATGTAAAGATTAATGATATGGCAATCGCCAATTATAGTCAAAATCTATTTGTTATCCCTCTTGAAATCGACTATTCCAAGGCAGATAAGATTGAAATTCCCTATGGTTTTATAAAGCCTTATATTACAGGAAATATTGGATTTGATATGGATGAATTCGAAAACATCGTATACCTCCACAGCAGTGGAAGCATGGATTTTACCTATTCTATCGATTCTAATATAAAGTTAAGTGAACTCCAAATACAGTTTACGACAAACTCCAGTGTTGACGGAGCATATATTTTCAATAATGAAAGTGAAATATGGGAAGAACTGACCAATCTACCTTACGAAGGAGACGTGGAGAAGTATAGAAATTCCGAAGGGAAAATTCAAATTCGTCTTGATGTTTTAGTAGACAATCAAAAGGATAATAGAATCGAGGTTCCGAAATTGCGAATGAAGGGAGATAAACAATAGTGTTAGAAATACAGAATTTAGTAAAAAAATATGGCAAATTTACTGCTGTTGACGGTTTATCTCTTACGATCAATGAAGGAGAAATATTCGGGTTTGTTGGACCGAACGGGGCAGGGAAAACGACTACAATGAAAATTATGGCGGGACTTTTAAGTGCTACTTCAGGCAAAGTATTCATCAACGGGGTGGATGTTACGGCGCATCCAAGAAAATTAAGAGAAAAGATAGGATATATGCCTGATTTTTTTGGAGTATATGATAATCTAAAAGTGGATGAATATATGGATTTCTATGCAGGAACCTACAACATTCCCTATAGTGAACGAGAAGCCATTATTGACAATTTATTGGAGCTAGTAGATTTATCCCATAAAAAGGATGCTTATGTAGACACATTATCCAGAGGTATGAAGCAAAGATTATGCCTTGCCAGAAGTCTTGTACATGATCCGGATATTCTTATTCTGGATGAACCTGCATCGGGTTTAGATCCGAGAGCCCGAGTAGAAATGAAAGAAGTATTAAAGCAGCTAAAAACTTTAGGGAAGACCATTATTATCAGTTCTCATATTCTTCCGGAATTAGCCGAGTTATGTACCGTCATTGGTATTATTGAAAAAGGAAAGATTGCGGCTTATGGCACGGTTGCTCAGATTATGAAGCAGTTAACCCAAAAAAGAATGATTAAAATCAAAACCATGGGAAATATGGATCAACTGGTTACGATTTTAAAAGAGCAGCCCAATATCCATGATATTATTGAAAAAATAGATGAAGTTGAAGTTGAATTTGATGGAGACGATACTCAGCTTTCATATCTACTGAAAAAAATCATCCAACAAGATATACCGCTTATTTCATTTTCAGAAAAAGAAGGCAATCTAGAAGATATCTTTATGCAGATTACTCAAGGAGGCGAAAGCGAAAATGATTAACCCTGTGCTTCGTCGTGAACTCAAAACAAAGCTAAGATCCTGGAAAGCACCTACTTTATTGATTGTATATTTAGTCATATTGGCTTCCTTTGGAGGGCTTATTATGGCAATCAATGAATTTGATTCTTATACCAGCGGCTTTGATCCAAGGAGTGCACTGACTATATATTCCCTTCTGGCAGGCTGTCAATTGGGACTAATAATTTTACTCGTTCCTGCATTAACTTCAGGAACCATAAGCGGCGAAAGAGAAAGGCAAACTTTAGATCTCCTTCTTGTTACTAAATTATCTCCTTTTTCAATTATTATAGGAAAGTTAATGGCGTCTATTAGTCAGATTATTTTGCTTATAATAGCTTCAATGCCTATTTTTAGTATTATCTTTATTTTTGGAGGCGTTTCTTTAGCAAATATTCTACTATTATTTCTCTTTTTTATTGCCACGGCGATTATGGTTGGCAGCGTGGGGATATTTTGCTCGACCTTTTTTAAAAAAACAACGACTGCTACAGTGATTTCATATCTCTTTATCCTTAATCTTTGCATTGGTACAATTGTAGCATTGGCGATGTTTCATGAATATTCCTTTGCCATTAGGCATCAAGGCTTGACCTACGGCGAATCCCTATTAGTTGCCGGTGCCAATCCTTTTATAGGGTTTTTATCCGTCCTGCAAAATCAAGTAATGAGCTATAATATCATCGGCGATATACTCAGTATCCACAATAATAACGCTAAAATATTACTCCAGCCCTGGCAGGTGAATATAATATTTGACGCAGTCATTACGTTTATAATGATTTTACTTAGTGTCATTAGAATACAGCCGGTAGTAGGAAGACGAAAATAAGCAGGTTATTTATAAATTAAACTATAAGGAAGTGAATGTTTTGACAGAACTTTATAAAGCATTAAAACCTCTGCGAAAGAAAATGATTCTGGAAAAATGGATTCACTATGTCCTAATTGGCAGTATCGCTGGAATGACTTTGGATATCGGAATTATACTATTATCCAAATGGATATTGCTTCCCAATCTGCTTATAATTCTTGGGAGTGTAATGCTGTTTTCATGGTTTAGTGCCAGTGTAAGCCTATTGCTTAGACTGCCTGGAATAGAGGAGGCAGCTAAAAAAGGAGATGCTTTAGGATATAAAGAACGGTTTATTACTGCTTTTGAGCTATCAAAAGACGAGGGGAATCTTTCAAATCCCATGTACAAATTAGTACTGGAGGATGCAGTGAGCAGTGCTAAAAAAGCAGAGTTTGATAAAAGATATTCCATTTCACTTCCTAAGAAAAAATTATGGATCATAGGTATCTTGATGGTTGGAGCTATCGCAGCAGGGTTTGCCCCTAGTCCTGTAAACTCCAGATTGGAATTACAGCGTGAAACAAAAGAAAAAGCGAAGACAGAGATTGAAAAAATAGAAAAAGTCCAAGAAGAACTAAAAAATAATCCCAAATTATCTTCGGAAGAAATAAATAAGATCAATAAAGCTCTGGATTCATTAAAAGCCGAATTAAAGAAGGCAAATAATGAAGGAGACATCCTCCGTGCTTCACAAAAAACGCAGCAGCAGCTTAAGAAAGTCTCAAAGGAATCCGTTCAAGGAGATTTAAAGAAGCTGGGAGAAAAACTATCCAATCATGAACTGACCAGAGCCCTGGGTGATCAGCTTCAACAGGGCAATGTATCCGAGATTAGAAAGAATTTAGATGAACTTCAAGAGAATTTAAAGAAAATGGATGAGAACCAAATCCAAGAACTGGCGGAGATATTAAAAGATGCAGCCAACGAAATCCAAAACAATCAGGAGTTACAGCAGGCTCTAAATGATTATCAGCAGGCATTAACTGATGGCGATCTTGAAGGATTAGCCGAGCAGTATGATCAATTAGCCCAAGCATTAGAAAATTTAGCTATGGAAAACCAGGATCTAAGAGAGGCTATTGAAGCAGTCAATGAGGCGATGGCATCCAATAATCAAAACAATAATGCAGCAAACCAACAGCAAAATCAAGACAGTGGAACTGGTGAAGGCCAGGGAGAAAACAGTGGAGCTGGTCAAGGAGAAGGTCAGAGTCAAGGCCAGGGAGCAAGTCAAGGGGAAGGTCAGGGACAAGGCAGCGGAACTGGTCAAGGGCAAGGTCAGGGCCAGGGAAGTGGCCAAGGTCGAGGTCAAGGCCATAAGCCCAATGAAAAGATTTATTCAAGACAAGCTCAGGATAAAAAAGATTATGATGCACAAGTAGACGGGATGAAAAACCAGTCTAGAGATATGCATAAAGTAGATCAAAAAACAATTGGGGACAGAGGGGAATCTGTTCCCTATCACGAAGTTTATCAGCAGTATAAACAAGATGCGATTCAATTTTTAGAAGACGACAGTGTTCCGTATGGAATCAAGAATTTAGTGGAAGAATACTTCTCCTCCCTAGAATAAAGAATGAGGTGTGTCCATGAATTTTTACAATCCGTGGGGGTTTTTAGGCCTTATTGCTATACCCATCATTATATTGATGTATTTGTTAAAGCAAAAGTATGAAGAAGTCAAGGTTCCAAGTTTATTTCTTTGGGAGCAGGCTTTAAGTCATTCCGAAGCCTATAAACCATGGCAAAAGCTCAGGAAGAATCTTTTGCTTTTTATACAGCTTCTTGCGGCAGCTTTGCTTGTAATGGCTTTGGCAAAACCCTATTTATACGGAAAAGGGGAAATGGCAGGAAGTTATATTCTTATTCTTGACAGCTCCATGAGTATGCAGGCAGAGGACGAAAAACCTAACAGATTTGAAAATGCAAAGAATAAGATGGAACACTTTATTAACACTTTAGAACCCGATGCTGAGATCTCTCTTATTGTTATGGAGAAAGAACCTTATATTCTGGTGAATAAGTCCACTGAAAAAAATACAGTAATCAAAAAGCTGAAGGAAGTAGAGGTATCCAATACAGAGGGTAACAGTGAAGATACAGCTTCCTTGGTACAGGCCATTTATGAGCAGACAAAAGGAAAAATCTATTTGTTTTCCGATGAGGCTATGTCTGTTCCTAATTTAGACATGGAGTTCGTACAGGTAGGTCAAAGTTCCGATAATTGTGGGATTGTATTACTATCCCACTCAAAGGAAGAAGAACAAATAGCCGTATTGGTTAGGGTGAAAAACTTTGGAAAGGCCCCAAGAAAAATATCCGTATCCCTTTATGGAGACGAAGAATTAATAGATGTAAAGGACGTAGAGCTTTTTGCTGGTAAAGAAGAAAATGTCTTTTTTGCAGGGATTCCGAAAGGAATAGAAATATTAAAAGCTGAAATAGATTCTGATGATATTTTAAAAACAGATAATACCATGTATGATGTGGTACATGAAGATGTCAAGCAAAAGGTTTTATTGGTGACGGAACAGAATATCTTTTTAGAGCAGATTCTGTCTATTCTTCCTCAAGTGGAATTATATAAAGGTAATTTAGAAAACGAAGAACTCCCTACGGGATATTATTTATATATCTTTGACGGGAAAATGCCTCCTGCTTTACCAAAGGACGGGCACATTTTGGCATTTAATCCGGAAGAGAATAATCCTTTGGTAAAAGTTGAAGGAGAAGTCACAGTAGATACTATTTTACCATCGGAAAGCAAACTCTTTGAACTGATCAGGGAAATGGATTTTGCAATCGCTAAAACAAAGAAGATGGTTCTTCCTGAATGGGGAGAAGAAATCCTTAGCTCGGAAAAAACACCTTTAATCTTCTCTGGTGAATTACAGAAACAGAAGGTTATTGTGTGCGGCTTTGATTTACATGATACAGACTTACCTATAAAAAAAGAATTTCCTATTTTTATATATAATATCATGCAGTGGTTTATCCCTTCTGATGTTAATAATTTAAAGAACATTATCGCAGGAGATACGATTGAGTTTGAAATATTGCCTGAAGCTCAGGAAGTAAGTTTAGTTGACCCAAAAGGAAATGTAGAGAAACTGGCACCTCCTTTTCCGGCGCAGCCCTATAAAAACACCGATACATTGGGAATATATGTCCTTAAACAAAAGGGTAAAAATGAAGACAACTTTTATTCTTTTGCAGTCAATCCGCCTGTAGAATCGGAATCTGACTTAAATCGGACGGATCAAGATAATATTACAGTTGAAGACCATGCTGCAAAAGAAGAGATTACCTCAGGAAATCGAAGTTTAAAAAATATATTCATCCTTTTAGTACTGCTTTTGCTTATCCTTGAATGGTGGATATACATTCGGAGGGATAAACAATTTTTTCTCACAAGTATCAGATGTATAGTTGTGATACTGCTCATTTTTTCTTTATTGGGACTTGAAATTAAGCAGAGTATAGATACAACAACCACTATCTTTGCCGTAGATTTATCCGATAGCTCTAAGGCATCTTTAGAAGAAGTGGAGGATTTTATTCAAGAATCCATCGGATTCAAAAGTGATAAAGATGAAGTGGGAATCGTTAGCTTTGGAGGCAATGCGGTCGTTGAAATCAGCCCAAAGTTAGAGCCGGATTTTTCAGGCTTTGATACGATTGTCAATGCTCATTCTACGGATATTTCCCAGGGAATAAAACTATCCGCTTCCTTGATTCCGGAAGAATCAAAAAAGCGTATTGTACTCATTTCAGACGGACAAGAAAATATGGGGGATGCCTTAAGCCAAGCTAAAACAATGGCTGGACAGAACATAAAGGTAGATGTAGTCCAAACTAAGAATTCTATTTCTGATGAAGTACAACTAACGGATTTAACGATTCCCCAGTATTTAAATCTACATCAGGAATTTACTGCTCAAATTAGAGTGGACAGTTTAGTAGATAACCAAGGGGTTCTTAAAATATATAATGGAAAGAATTTAGTAGAAACCCAAACTATAAATATAAGAAAGGGACAAAATAGATTCGTTTTCTCCGACAAAGCAGAAGAAGGGGGAGGCAGAATTTATCGTGTCGAGCTGGAGGCGGACATAGATAGCATTCGTGAAAATAACGTAGCTTACGGGTATACTTACGTAGAAGATATCCCTCATATACTTTTGATTGAGAAAAATAACAGCGGAGAAGAAATTGAAAAATTATTAGAAGGGACCAAGGTTGAAATCAATACCATAGAACCACATATTGCTCCTGCTCAAATGGATGAATTATCCCAGTATGACGGAGTTATTTTAGCCAATATCTCAGGAGACGATTTAGATGAAAAGTTTCTTAGTAATTTAGAAAATTATGTGAGCCATTTGGGAGGAGGTTTAGTAGTAACCGGCGGAGAAAATGCCTATGCCCTGGGAAACTATTTTGATACCCCTTTAGAAACACTACTGCCGGTAGAAATGGAGTTAAAGGATAAAAATAATATTCCGGATATGGGGCTTATGATTGTTACCGACAGATCCGGAAGTATGGAGGAAGCTCCTTATGGCATTTCAAAGCTGGAATTAGCCAAGGAAGCGGCCATCCGTGCAGCAGAGGTTTTACATTCCTTTGATAAAATTGGGGTTATTGCATTTGATGATCTGCCTCAAGACATTGTAAAATTTCAAGCTATAGACAATAATCTCGAAAACATTAAGAAGGATATTGCAAGCATCTCTCCTGGAGGCGGAACCAGCATCATACCTGCTCTTAGAGACGCTTATGAGGTTCTTCGTAGTGGAGACACGAAGGTTAAGCATATTATTCTTCTTACAGACGGCCAAGCAGAACGATCAGGCTATAACGAGCTCATTGGACTGATGAAAGCATCGGGTATCACTTTATCCACAGTGGCTGTGGGCAGATCCTCTGACACGGCTTTATTGGAGGAATTAGCACAAAAGGGGAGCGGAAGGTATTATTATACCGATGAGTTTTCCGATTTGCCCAAAATCTTTATGAAAGAAACAATGATGGCAGGTAAAACTTATATCAACAATGAAACCTTCTATCCCAAAGTAAGCGGATTCTCTCCTATATTGGGGGATATAGAGGAAGTGGCGCCACTCAACGGATATATTGCCACTACCCCTAAAAACCGTGGAGAAGTCCTTTTAAAAAGTGAAAAGGACGATCCTATTTTAGCGGTTTGGAGATATGGTTTAGGAAAGACGGCAGCCTGGACTTCGGATGTACACAATCAGTGGAGCTCAGACTGGTTGTCCTCAGATTCCGGAGTTAAAATTCTAAGGAATATGATTTCATGGGTGCTCAGAAAGCCAATGAGTGATACTATTGAAGTAGAGGGAAAAGTTATTGGAGACCAGATCGAAGTCAACGCCCAAGTTCAAAATTCAGATTTAGCTGAAGAAATAGAAGTCAATGTAGTAAAGCCGGATTTAACCCAGCAGACTATGGTACTTAAACCTACTGCACCCGGTCGATATACAGGCAGATTTGATGGCAGTGACTTAGGCGCTTATATGCTGAACTTCCAAATTAACAGGAATGGAGAAACAGAATCCATTCATACGGGAATTAATATCCCTTATTCGCCGGAATACGATATTCGTAAAATCACTTCAGAAACAACCCTATTAAATAAAATCGCTCAAATAACAGGGGGGAAGGTTCTAAAGGATGCTAAAGAAGTCTTTAGGCCTATGGACGAATCGATTTATGGGAAAAAAGACATTACTTGGATTCTTCTTGTTCTAAGTCTACTGCTTTACCTTTTAGATATTGCTTATAGAAGGATAGGATTTATTCGGGGCACAATAGATAGCGGAATACTTTTAGCAGCCGGAAAGCTGAAAAACGTAAAAAGAGAACAGAGCAATCAGGAGATTATTAAGCAGGAAAGAAAAAGGCCTAAAAAAGAAAAACCAAAGGATAATAAAGCAGTGGATACAGAAAAGCAAAAAGCTGTTATTCAGGAACAAAAACGTGAAAATACAACTGCAGCTTTATTAAATCAAAAGAGAAAAAGAATAAAGAAATAAATAACGGAAATTTTTTGTTGAAAACCAGGGGTGAGGAGATTGGGTCATTTTGTAAACACATGTGAAAGATATATGGATGAAATTCTATTTGGCTGGGAAAAAAATATGATTGATCGAGAATACATCGATCAGCAAAATAGAATCATAGAGGCACCTTTAATTACAATAAAAAATGTTTTGATTGCATTGGGATATTTTATTGATAATGAGAAGGAATCCTATTTGAATCCATCGGATAAATGCAAAAAGATGATTAGGGATTTGGCCTTTCATATCGTGCAAAAGCATAGCCTTAGGGGAACGAAAATTCATTATATTCAGGACAGGATTCTTCTCTTAAAGTATTCGATTATGGAAGTCATCAATAAAGTAAAGATTTTAGAGGAATATGAGTTAAAGTATGTGGCTGCCTTTTTTGATCATGTCATCAATCAGTTTACAGATATTGCTATGAAAAACTTTCAAACAGCCTTTGAAACCTTGGCAAAGCCTATTTTAAATCTCAATTCCTATGATGAATTATGCGAAGAAATAGTATCAAAAGCCTGTTCACTGCTGGCGCAGGATTACTGTTCTCTAGTCACTTTTTATAAAGATACGCATAATGTTCGTATCTCAGACTATACAGGAGAATTGTACACTGAACAGATGCATCCTATTGATTGGGATCTGATTCATAAAGTAAGAAAAGAAAAAATAACATACATGAAAACTGTCAGAAAAAAGGACAGACTGCAGGATTGGGCGCAAATTTCAGGCCCTATTGAAATCAATAACAGGGTTGTGGGAGTTATTAGCCTTCATTTTAGGTACGCCCATCAGTTTGATTATGATGAGCAAAAAATGCTGGAAATCATATGCAGGCAGGCGGCAGTTTCTATCCATACGCTTAAATTGTATAAAAAGGTCTCCTACGCCTATCAGAATTCTAAATTTGTGAATGAAGAATTAAGATTGACCAAAAGCCGACTGGAAGAAAGCAATAAAAACCTTTTAGAATTAGACCGTTTAAAATCCATGTTTATTGCCAATATATCTCATGAATTAAAGACCCCTTTAAATACGATTATTGGTTTTTCAGAACTTTTAATATCCGGTCTGGAAGATAAAGTTTCCGAGCAAAACATGAAAGACCTTAATAATATTTATCAAAGCGGTAAATATCTTCTAAGAATAATAAACGATATTTTGGACTTATCAAAGATTGAAGCCGGAAAAGTTGAGTTTGAAAATGAAGAAGTGGATTTATATGAAATTGTATTAAATGGAGCAATGACCTTAAGATCTTTGATAGGGGATAAAAATATTGAGATCAAATATAATTTTGACCCCAATTTGCCCAAAATAATAGGAGATGAAACGAGAATTCAGCAGGTACTTTACAATATTATTGGAAACGCAGCGAAGTTTACCAATGAGGGCAGTATTACGATTTCTGCCTGGGCAGATTTTGAAAACCAAAGAGCAATTTTTTCTATTGAAGATACGGGAATAGGTATTAAAAAAGAAGATCAAAATAAAGTATTCGAACGCTTTGCTCAGATATCCAATAAACAATATAATATCGAAGAAAAGGGCAGTGGCTTAGGCATGACGATTACAAAAGAGCTTCTTAGCAGAATGGGTGGAGAGATTTGGTTTAAAAGTACTTATAAAAAAGGAACAACATTTTATTTTTCTTTGCCTTTGAATAAACAATAAAGTAATCTATACGTATTTATTAATAGGTATATAAAAATACTATTAGCAATTGTTTTATGAGGAGGCCAAGGACATGAGTGAAGAAAAGATGATGATATTAAAAATGTTAGAGCAAGGCAAGATTACCCCTAATGAAGCCTCAGAGCTTTTGAATGCAATAAAAGATAGAGAATCCGGAAAAACTTCTTCCACCCAATCAGACTTTGGGAAAAAAGTTGAAATACTATCAAAAGATTTAGAGCCTAAGATCAGAACGGCGGCTAAAACATTGTTAGATAAAACTGCTTCTTTTGCAGACAAACTTTCGAAATCTTTATCAGACTCCAATACCTTTTCAGCTTTTATTGGTGGGAAAGAAAAGACTTTGGAACTTTATGCAGGAGGCAGACCTAATGCTGAACTCAGATTAAATGCTAAAAATGGCATAATCTATATTAAAGGATATAACGGGGATAAGATTACTGCAAAAATAAACTATGTTCCTAAGGATGCCGCTCATGATATTGAATTAGTCGAATCAGGCAATACATTCTATTTAAATTATGATGAGGCATACTTTAATAGGGTAGCAGTGGAGGCCTTTGTTCCGGAGAGATTGTTTCCAAAACTTTATTTGGAAACCTATAATGAAAAAATACTGGTTGACGGATTTAAGGCAGAGGAAATGAATATTTATACCTCTAAAGGATCTATAGAGCTTAGGAATCTTACAGCGGGGAAATTAGATCTGGAAACCAATAATGGAAAAGTGATTTTAGAGAATATAACAGGAAAATCTATGAAAGCAGTAACCTCAAACGGAACGATCGAATTAAAGCAGTGTGATGTTGAAAAAATTGACCTTACAACCTCTGAAGCCTCGATCATATTGGATTCCGGTTCAAAAGAATTAAGAGAATCCGATTTTTATCAATGGCATGCGGAAACCTCCAATGCAGCGATTAAAATAAATACTTTAAAAGATCCACGGGTAGGATATGATTTGAAGGCAAATACATCATTAAATGGCGTTCAAATCAATATTGGCAATATGAATTATAAAGTCAATGAAAAAAATTATGTCAAAGGACTTTCGAATAATTATTCCATAGCACATAAAAAGGTATGTTTAGACTTAGAAACCTCCAATGCCCCCATTATTATTGATTAGTTTAAAGCTTCTATTTTCTATAGAAGCTTTTTTTGTGAAAAATTTTCCAGTGGTAGAAGGAGTTCTTTATTTTATGTTATAATTATAATAAAGTAGACATAAATATTAGGGGGATACATATGCTTAAAAAGATTCAAATTATCCTTTTTGTGATTGTATTGTCTGTTGTATCTTTTAAACCTTCTTTTGCCGCCACAGATAGCCAAATACAAGCTGGAAATAAACTTCGTACACTAAAAATTTTGGCTGGATATGAAGACGGTTCTCTTCGTTTGGACAATCATATAACCAGAGCTGAAATTGCAACGATTTTAGTCCGAGTGTTGGGATACGAAAATACTATTATCGTTGGTATGGAGGAACAAAAATTCAAAGATGTTAAAGACAGTCATTGGGCCTCAAGCAACATCAAGAAGGCAGCTAAACTGGGATTAATTACAGGATATCCTGACGGAAGCTTTAAACCGAATCAAGATATAACTTACGCAGAAATTACGGCAATGATGGTGAGAATTACGAAGCAAGATAAAAATCTTGAAGGAGTCTGGCCCTATAATTATATTAATAAAGGAAGACAGCTCGGCATTGTTCAGGAAGAAAATATTAATTTTAATCAAAAAGTTACCAGAGGCACAGTAGCTGAACTCCTGTGGAATACGTTGCTCGTAAAAATAAAATAAATACAATTGAACTTAAAGCCATTCATTGAATGGTTTTTTCTTTTTTAAATGAAATATATCTAATAATTTTTGCACGCCGAAATACAATAATAATAGAATAAACCTTTTGAATTGTTGTAAAACAATATAAGATCATATATAATAAATAATCATAAAGGAGGCTCCATTCATGGATGGAGACAATCTGAATATAAGGCCAAGAAAACTTGTGCTTTTTTTAAAAGTTCTGATAGTCATTCTCCTAGCTATTGGAGTCCTGGTCATTGGGGCTTATTTTTATATACGAAAAGTTGTATGCTCTTATAAAGATACTATATGCCAAGGGATATGGATTGAAAACATATCGGTAGGAGGATTGACTAAGGAAGAGGCTAAAGAGAAATTAATAAAAGAAGTACAAAAAAATGAATACAATAAGAAAATAGTACTTTTTTATGAAGACAAGAAATGGATTTTACCTTATAATAAATGGGACGGTAATTATGATTATGATGAAATCCTTCATAAAGCATTTTCCATAGGTCATACGGGAAGCCTTATAGAAAGATATAAAGACATTAGATTTAATAAAAATAGACTATTGTTCCTATCCTATACATTTGATGAGGAAACTGTTTACAATCAAATAGAAGCTTTAGCAAAAGAGATTAATAAAGAACCAAGAAATGCGATTCTAAAAAGACAAAATGATCGTTTTCAAATAGAAAATGAAGTTTTAGGAATAGAAATGGATGTTGAAAGTACGGCTAAAAAAGTGATAAGATTAATTTCAGAAAAAAGAGAAGGCGTTGTAGAAGTAATCGTCAATAAGACTGATCCCATATACACTAAAGAGATTTTATCAAAAGTTAAGGATCTAGTAGGTTCCTTTTCAACAGAATTTGATTTGAATAATACCGAAAGAGTTAATAACCTGACAGTAGCAGCTCAAAAGTTAAATGGGCAGGTTATCAATGTTGATGAAGTTTTTTCATTAAATAAAGTTATTTCTCCTTTTACTGTTGAAGAGGGCTATACAGAAGCGCCGGCCATTGTTAATGGAGAGCTGGTTCCTGATATTGGAGGCGGAGTGTGTCAAATTGCCAGCACATTATATAATGCAGTTCTTTTTGCAGATTTAGAAATCTTGGAACGAACAAATCATTCTCTTCCAGTTTCATATGTTGAACTGGGAAGAGACGCAACAATAGCAGGGGACCAGATTGATTTTAAATTTAAAAATACAACTTCATTTCCAATTTATATAGAAAGCTATGTTAGAGGGAATAAAGTGTATGTTAATTTATATGGGTGTAAAGAAGAAGAATCACCATATACTATTGAGTTTGAATCCGTTGTTGTTGAAACGACTCCACCACCGGAGGATAAAATAGTATACGATTCCACCCTTGAGAAAGGAAAAGAAATGGTTACAGTAAAACCTTCAGAAGGGAAAAAGGTTGAACTATATAAAAAAATTTACGATAATGGTCAATTAATAAGCAAAACATTAGTGAACACCAGTTATTATCGCCCAAGGGGTGCAGAAATACATATAGGTACTTGGGAGAACAAAGTTTTTATATCGGAGAGTGAAGAACTATGAGTTTAGAAGATTATCTTTATGAGAAAACTGTTGAATGCCCTGTATGCGGTAATACTTTTACCGTGATTGCTGTAAAGCAAAAAGGATATATTGTTGAAAGCAGAGATACTGACTTTTGTGTACGCTACAAAGAAATTAATCCCTTACTTTATGATGTTTGGATTTGTCAGCTGTGCGGATATGCGGCTCAAAAAAGTACTTTTCCGGACATTTCCTTTAAAAGAGCAAAATTAATTCAGGAATACATTACACCAAAATGGGTTGCCAGGGAATCTGAAAAGATCATAGATTATGACAAAGCCATCAGCAGATTTAAACTGGCATTAATAAGTGCTCAAATCAGCAAGGCGAAGGCAAGTGAAGTAGCCGGACTATGCCTGAAAATTGCATGGACTTACCGCTTTATGGGAGAGACGGAAAAAGAAAAGAATTTTCTTGCCAATGCTTTGGATAAATATTTAGAAGCCTATGCAAAGGAAAGATTTCCTTTGGAAAATATGGATGAGCCAACGGTAACTTATTTAATTGGAGAATTGTATAGAAGACTTGGTAAACCTGAAGAAGCTGCTACCTGGTTCTCTAAAGTTATCAATTCCAGAGCGGGCTCTGAAAGGGTTCAAAAGCTTGCCAGAGAACAATGGCATTTAGTTAAAGAGGAACTTAAGAAAGATCCTGCATCTTAGGAAGCCCTTGTCTTGAGAGGAGTTTAATGGAATGAAAATTGGAAAGGTTCCCCCTTATGTATTAAGGGAACTTGTATTTAACACCATAAAAAATCAACGAAATGAAATTATTCTTGGACCGGGGATCGGTGAGGACTGTTCTGCCATTCGTTTAAAAGACGATGAAATATTTCTTGTTTCAACGGATCCTATTACAGGAGCTGTAGAAGATGCCGGATATTTGGCAGTTCATGTTTCTTGCAATGATATTGCATCCAGCGGAGGAGAACCGATAGGGATTTTATTAACCATACTGCTCCCGGAAACATCTTCTGCAGAGCAACTTCATAGATTCATGAAAGACGCAGAAAAAGCCGCAAATGAAGTGAATATTGAAATCATCGGAGGGCATACCGAAATAACCGATGCCGTCAATCGCCCTGTCATTTCATCAACGGCAATAGGAAAGGTACACAAGGATCAAATCGTTTATACGAATAATGCTAAAATAGGACAAGATATCATCATGACCAAATGGGCAGGACTGGAAGGAACGACTATTTTGGCTAAGGACTTCGAGAAAGAATTATCGAGCCAATTTTCAAAGGAATTTTTAGAAAATGCGCAGAGTTTAAATAAATCTTTATCTGTAGTACCTGAAGGAAGGATTGCAGCTCAGTACGGGGCAACTTCCATGCATGATGCAACAGAAGGCGGAATCCTGGGTGCTGTTTGGGAAATAGCTGAAGCTTCTAATGTTGGGGTTGAAATATTCTTAGATGAAGTGCCCGTAAAAAAAGAGACAGTGGACATCTGCAAACACTTTGGCATTTCTCCTTATAAATTAATTTCCAGCGGATGTATGATTATTACTGCTTTTGAAGGTCAAAAACTGATTGACATACTTAAAAAGAATGATATTGATGCAAAGATTATAGGCAGGATCACTCATAAAGACAGGGTATATAGACATAATAATCTTATTATACCTTTAGAACAACCGGATACAGATGAACTTTACAAAGTTATAGCGAAATAATAAGAATGGAAGAGGTGGATCAGGAATGCGCGAAGAAATTTTGGAAATATTAGAAAAAAATAGTCGTATAGAAACCAAAGATATAGCCATTATGTTAAATACAACTGAAGAAGAAATCGAAAAAGAAATTAAGCAAATGGAAAAAGAACAAATTATCTGTGGCTACAATACCCTGATTAATTGGGATAAGACCCAAAAAGATTTAGTAACCGCTCTTATTGAAGTAAAAGTAACTCCTCAAAGAGGAGAAGGTTTTGATAAAATAGCCGAGAGAATTTATCGTTTTAACGAAGTTAAATCCGTATACCTAATGTCCGGAGGGTTTGACCTGACTGTGATCATTGAAGGAAGAACAATGAAGGAAGTTGCTTTATTTGTGGCACAAAAATTGGCGCCCCTGGAAGCAGTATTAAGTACGGCAACCCATTTTGTCCTTAAAAAATATAAAGACCATGGTATTCCTTTTGAAGAGCCCCATAAGGACGAAAGGATGGTTGTTTCTCCATGAAGTCAGAAATGATCGCAAAGACTATAAGAGATATTCCTCCGTCCGGCATACGTAAATTTTTCGATATAGCCAACGAAATGAAGGATGCTATTTCCTTGGGGGTAGGGGAACCGGACTTTGACACCCCATGGCATATACGAGAAGAGGGAATATACAATTTAGAAAAAGGAAAGACGGTATACACTTCTAATTCAGGAATGATGGAATTAAGGCAGGAAATTAGTACATATCTCTCAAGACGCTTTAATATTAGCTATAATCCCGGCACACAAATTCTGGTTACTGTAGGCGCCAGTGAAGCTATTGATTTGGCGCTTCGAGCACTCTTAAATCCGGGAGATGAAGTATTAATACCTGAACCCTCATATGTTTCCTATAAACCTTGTACCATTATGGCAGGAGGCGTCCCTGTTACGATTACAACAAAAGCGGAAGATGAATTTCGCTTAACACCTGAGCAGTTAGAAGCCCATATTACGGATAAAACTAAAGTGCTTATACTTCCTTATCCTAATAATCCAACCGGTGGAATTATGGAAAAAGAGGATCTTGAAAAAATAGCCAATATCTTAAGAGACAAAGATATTTTAGTGATTTCTGATGAAATTTATGCTGAATTAACATATGACAGGGAGCATGTTTCCATTGCTTCTATACCCGGCATGTATGAAAATACTTTAGTAATCAACGGGTTTTCAAAGGCTTATGCCATGACAGGATGGAGACTTGGCTATGCGGCAGGCCCTGAAGAATTAATTGCCATGATGACTAAAATTCATCAGTATGCTATTATGTGTGCTCCGACCACCAGTCAATATGCAGCTGTAGAAGCCCTCAGAAACGGAGACCCAGATGTTGCTGAAATGAGAAATTCTTTTAATCGCAGAAGAAGAGTTATGGTTGACGGCTTTAGAAAGATGGGAATGGATTGTTTCGAACCCTTGGGGGCATTTTATGTTTTCCCATCTATTGAAAAAACGGGAATGTCTTCGGAAGAGTTCTGCAAAAAACTTTTGTATGAACAAAAAGTAGCCGTGGTACCGGGAACTGCTTTTGGAGAAAGTGGAGAAGGGTTTATAAGATGTTCTTATGCCTACTCAATTGATAATATTAAAGAAGCGTTAAGAAGAATAGAAAAATTTATGGAGCAATATAAATAACCTCAAAAGAACAGCCTGGGCTGTTCTTTTGAGGTTATTTATTATTCTGGCATTTTGGACAAATACCATAAAAGTATAGTCTCTCATCTACTAATTGAAAGTTTGTTTCTTTTTGGATTTTTGAACGAACATCGTCTAAATCAATTGAATCCATATCATATACTTCATGACAAGAAATACAAACTATATGAGGATGAGAATTGGTATTTGCATCATATCTGAAACAATCTTCCCCTACGTTTAACTCCTGGATAAGATGAACCTTTTTTAAAGCATCCAAAGTTTTATATACCGTTGCCAAACTCATAGTCGGATGCGTGGTTTCTAAGGATTTATAAATGGTTTCGGCACTGGGATGCTCTTCTGTTTTAGAAAGCATTTGAAAAATAGCCAGCCTTTGAGGAGTTACTTTGAGGTTCTTTTCCTTTAGACGTTGTGCAAGCTCTTTCATCGGAATGACCACCTTATTAATAATGATTTTTATATAGTAATAATAAAAGATTTTTGACATTTCGTCAAGTGACAAATCAGAAACTGCGACATTTTGATTTCAAAATAGAAATCAATTGCGACCAGAATAAATTTTATTATAATATTGTATTTGAGATTTTAATATGCTAAAATAGAAAAAACATTATAACAAATTGAATTGGCAAATTTATTCTAATAAAGGTGGGGATCTTTAATGTCTATAAATGTCGATCTTATTAATCCTTTCATTCAAGGAACACAGTCAATTTTAAGGGATGTATGTCATGAAGAGTCAAAACTTGGCAAGATATACCTGAAAAAATCTCCTTACGCTAGTAATTCTATTGCTATTATTATTGGTGTTACCGGAGACATTAAAGGTCAGATTATATTTAGTATGGGGATAGACACAGCGTGTTCAATTGCATCTAAAATGATGATGGGAATGCCGGTTCCAGAATTAGATGAAATGGCAAAGAGTGCTATTTCTGAATTGACGAATATGATTTTAGGAAATACGGCAACCATATTCTATAATAATGGAGTTTCAGTTGATATTACACCTCCATCTTTATTAATGGGAGATAATATTCAAATTTCTACATCAAAAATGCAGACCATTTGTATCCCATTACAATTAAACGAAGGTTCAACTTTTGAAATCGATGTATCAATCCAAGACAATAAATAGAAAATGAGTGAGTACTATGCATATTGTTCTTTTAGAGCCAGAAATCCCTCAAAATACGGGAAATATTGCAAGAACTTGTGCTGCCATTGGAGCTGACTTGCATCTAATTAAACCCTTGGGATTTTCTGTAGACGATAAGTATCTAAAAAGAGCCGGATTAGATTATTGGCATTTATTAAATATTCACTACCATGAAAATTTTGAGGATTTTAAATCTAAATATCCGGATGCATTGCTTTTTATGGCTACGACGAAGGCAAAGCATACCTATACCGAAGTATCTTATACTAAGGATTGTTTTATAGTTTTTGGGAAAGAAACGGCAGGGATTCCGGAGAGCATTTTAAAAGACTATCCTGATACCTGTATACGAATACCTATGAGAAGTGAAGCCCGTTCGCTAAACTTATCTAATTCGGTTGCAATTGTTGCTTATGAAGCAATGAGGCAAATGAATTTTGACGGATTATTATCCGAAGGTAATTTAAGAGAATATACTTGGGACTAGAGCTCGGCAAATTTTTGGCCGAGCTTTAACTCTATTATAGCTTAATAAGTATAAACTGTTTGAATGAAACACTCAAAAAAAGCATACCCTAAAATATAATCAGGTAGAAAGAAAGAGGGTTGCTTATGTTCTGGACTGGAATTATCATTGGAATTTTTATTGGCGCTGCTCTTGGAATTCTTGTAATGTCCATGGCAGTTTCAGCAGCGAGAAATAATACTGAAGATCAAAGAAGAGCTGCTTATAGCATGGAAGCTTCAGAAGAACTTACTCCAAATGTTAATTATCAAAAAGAAAAGGAGAAGGATAAAAATATTTAAAAGTTTGTGGTTTTGCCATGAACTTTTTTGATTACATGGGAAATTCTTCCGAATTTCCTATGTAATTAAAAATCCTCCGGGTAGAATGCACATGAAGTAGGCCCTTTCTTGATAGAAAATAAAAGATATGGTAGTATTAAGGTAGTTCTTAGGGATATAAGGGGAAAAATTATGTTAGATCGAAGGATTTATTCCAACAGGCTACTCATTAAAGATATTGAGAAAGAGGATTTTCCTTTTATAAATGATATGTATAAAGACATGGACTTTTATTTTTATGCCATCGGTCATAATACAAATTTATGTGAAAAATATTTTAAACAGTTAATAAAAGGCGACAACCGGCTTAATTTTTTTTGTATTGCGAAACTTCTTTCAGACAGTCGTTCCGTAGGATGCATTGAAGGAAGTGTTCATTTGGGAAGTAAAAAAATACTATGGATCAATTCTATTATGATTCATAAAGAATTTTGCAGGCATAAATATGGTACAGAATTAGTGATGGCAACTATAGATTATTTTAAGTCACAATATCAAATTGAGTATGTATGTGTCAGTGTTGCCGAGAAGAACGATGCTGGTAAAAAATTTTGGGCAAAGCTCGGTTTTTCTACGATAAAAACCATTTCTCGATATGATACTCAGCAGATTATGTACGGAAATATTCATGTTTATTGTAAAAGTGCTTAATAACCTTTAAAATTCCACAACATTTTTAAAAGTAATTGACAAACACCATTTATATTTATATAATAATATTGTAACAATTACGTAACAAAATTAATGGGGGACTTAAGATGATTAAATGGGGTAGGTTAGCGTCAATTACTTTTGTTTTAGGATTGTTTTCGATTTTAAATGTTACAAATACATATGCAAAAACAACAGCAGTAAGTGTAGAGAATAATGTAGATGTTTGGGGAAAAGCGAGTCAAACCGAAGAAGTGGTTACGACTTTAGATAAGAATGATCAAGTAGAAGTGATTGGTGTTGAAGGCGACTATTATATCATTGCATTAAATGATGGCGTTGCCGGATATGTCGTAAAAGATTTATTAAAGATTGCATCTGTAGACGGAGTATCTACAGGAGATCATGTCAATATCAGACAAAAACCTAATACAAGCTGTGCAGTTTTGGGACAAGTTAACAAAGGTGATGCTTTAATTCTTACAGGAAAATCCGGAGATTGGTATCAGATTGAATATAATAATGGCGAAGCTTGGATTCATGGAGATTATGTTAAAACGATGGAGGGTGCTTTCCTTACAGAAAAAAAGGTACAAGCTTCTTCTAATAAATCAGGTGAAGAGATTGTTGAATACGCTAAAAGATTTATTGGTACCCCCTATAGATATGCTGGAACGGATTTAACAAGGGGAGTTGATTGTTCAGGATTTACTCAAGCAGTAATGAAGAACTTTGGGATTTACCTTAGCAGACCTTCAAGTGCGCAAGCAAGAGACGGTGTTACTATTTCTAAGCAAGACTTGCAAGCTGGGGATTTAGTATTTTTTGATACGTCGGGAAGTAATAACGGTGGAATCTCCCATGTTGGAATATACATTGGAAACAATAAATTCATCCATTCTGAAAGCAGCAGGGGCGTAATGATCAGCAGTTTAAGTGAAGGGTATTATACCCGTACATATGTAAAAGCAGTTAGAGTATTATAAAAGAAAAAGAAAAGAGTGACGAAAGTCACTCTTTTTTAAATGCATCATATTGTTTTTTATAAGCAAGAACTTTTGGAACGTAGTTTTGAGTTTCGCTAAAAGGCGGAATACCATTATACTTTTCTACGTTTCCAGGACCTGCATTATAGGCAGCTAAAGCCAAAGAAGTATTCCCATTAAATTTTATCAGCATATCTTTAAGGTAGCGGGAACCGGCATCCACATTTTCTTCTACGTCATAGATATCTTCAACCCCAAGCATTTTGGCAGTTCCAGGCATTAATTGCATAAGACCTCGGGCTCCGGCAGAAGAAATAGCATTGGGATTATAGTTACTTTCCTGTTTAATGACAGCTCTAATAAGATTCTCATCAATATTGTATTTTTTAGCCGCTTCTTTAATTGCTTTATCAATTTCCTCTGTACTTATATTTATATTTTTATCAATAGAGGTGTTTATTTTATCTGTCTCGTTTATCTCTTCCTGAAGTACTTCATTAAAGGAAGTCGAATCAACTTTGGTTTTTTGAGGCATCCTAATAGGAATGGTAAAGTTCGATTGAATTGTAGACAGTATTTCATTATACATAGATTTTGGATTAATAAAACCCATAAATATCCTCCTTAAACCATGATTTGTGGTGGTTGGACAGGTAATTTAATGATATAATTAAACAAGTCGGTAGTCAATGGTATTTTTTTATTAACGGAAAGAGACAGTGAGGTTAGAAAGGATTTAATTATGGAAGATAGAACATTAAAAACCCTTGAATATAATAAAATTATCCAAAAGTTAGCAAACTATGCCGTTTCTCCTATGGCAAAGGAAATGGCAGAGCATTTAAGGCCTTCTTCAGAGTATAGTGAAGTGATTCGAATGCAGAAGGAAACCAGTGATGCGGTTAGCATGATTTTACGAAAAGGCAGTATTCCGCTGGGAGGCTTCAGAGATACGAGAAGTGCCTTAAGGAGAGTAAAAATTGGGGGAATACTTTCCACTACAGAATTAATTCATATTGCAGATTTACTCAGAGTGTGTAAAAAGGTTAAGAATTATTCGAAAGATGAGAGAAAGCAAGAAACTTATGAGACATTAGATCCCCTTTTTGAAGGAATCGTAACTCTTCCGGCTGTGGAAAGCGAGATCACAAGATGTATTGTATCTGAAGAGGAAATAGCAGATGAAGCAAGTACCACCCTTCATAACCTGCGTCGAGAAATGAAGCTGACCAATGAAAGAATAAGAGAGCAGCTTCAAAAAATAATTCATTCTTCCAGCAACCAATCCATGCTCCAGGAATCGGTTATTACCATGAGAGGAGACAGATATTGCGTTCCTGTAAAACAAGAATATAGAAATAATTTTCCGGGAATTATTCACGACCAATCCTCTACAGGGGCTACATTATTTATAGAGCCTATGGCGGTTGTACAGATGAATAATCAATTGAGGGAATTGCAAGTTAAAGAAAACTTAGAAATAGAAAGAATTCTGTCTTGGCTTACTTCCATGGTAGAAGAAAATTTAGAAGTCATACAATCGAATATGGAACTTCTTACCCAACTGGATTTTATCTTTTCTAAAGCACAATTGGCCTTGGAAATGAGAGCTGTAGAGCCTAAATTCAACCAAGAAGGAAGAATCGTCATTAAGAAAGGCAGACACCCTCTCTTAGATCCTAAAACCGTCGTACCCATAGATATATATTTAGGAGATCAATTTACTACGCTTCTTATTACAGGGCCTAATACCGGAGGAAAGACGGTATCGTTAAAAACCCTTGGACTTTTTACTTTAATGGGGCAGGCGGGGCTTCATATTCCGGCCTTTGACAATTCCGAGCTGGCAGTATTTGATCAGGTTTTTGCAGATATTGGAGATGAACAAAGCATTGAGCAGAGTCTTAGTACCTTTTCCAGTCATATGACGAATATCGTTCATATTCTAAAACAAGTTACTCCAAAATCTTTGGTGCTTTTTGACGAATTGGGAGCAGGTACTGACCCTACAGAGGGCGCGGCCCTTGCCATGGCAATCCTGGATTATCTTCTTAAGATGGGCGTGCGTACTGCAGCAACCACCCACTATAGTGAATTAAAGATTTATGCTTTGTCTACAGAAGGGATAGAAAATGCTTCTTCTGAATTTGATATTGAAACTCTTCGACCCACCTATAAGCTGCTTATAGGCATTCCGGGGAAAAGTAATGCCTTTTCTATTTCCAAGAGATTGGGTCTCCCGGATTTTATCATTGATAATGCAAAGCAGCTTATTGCAAAAGAGGATAAAAAGTTTGAAGACTTGATTATGGATTTAGAAATCAGCAAAAAAAGTGCTCTGTATGAACAGGACAGGGCTGCCCAATACCGCAGAGAAGCGGAAGAATTAAAGAAACAGTTGGAAAAACAAAAAGAAAAACTAGAGGCTCAAAAAGAAAAAATATTATTGGAAGCAAAACAGGAAGCAAGAAAAATTTTGCAGGAATCTAAAGATGAAGCCGATAAAATTATTAAAGAACTTCAAAAATCAGCAAGAGAAGCACAGATTGTCATCAGCCAAAAAGAAATGGAAGATGCGAGAGGACAGCTTAGAGGAAAACTTCAGGATATAGAAGACGATTTAACAAAAGCGGCCCTTCCTAAGAAAACCCTTAAGAAATTGCCGAAAACCCTGAAAAAGGGAGATAAGGTATTTATCTCTTCTTTAAATCAAAGTGGAACCGTTGTTAATCCTCCGGACCACAATGGAGATGTCATGGTACAGGCAGGAATTATGAAGATCAAGGTCCATTTATCTAATTTAGCATTGGATGAGTCAGAGGAAAAGCCAGCGCAAAAAACGAAAAAAATCAGTGCTTCTGGGAAACCTGTAAAAGCCCTTAATATCAAGCCTGAAATTGATCTTAGAGGGCAGATGGTAGATGAAGCCATTAGCAATGTGGATAAATACTTGGATGATGCGTATTTGGCTAATTTACCGCAGATTACGATTATCCATGGAAAAGGTACCGGGGCTTTAAGACAGGCGATTCACCAGCACCTGAAAAGACATCCCCATGTAAAATCCTTTAGATTAGGGAAGTACGGAGAAGGAGAAACAGGTGTAACAATAGTTGAATTCCAGTAAATTTCATTAATTCAAATGTTATGTTGCATTAAGGGATGTTCTTTATATATAATATAAATTACAGGCAGTACAAAATAAAATCAAATGGGAGTGGTATCATGGGAATCTTAAATAGAATGGTAACTATCATTAAGTCAAATCTTAATGACTTACTGGATAAGGCAGAAGATCCAGAAAAAATGCTGGAACAGCTTATCCTGGATATGCAAGAGCAATATACTGAAGCAAAGGCACAAATTGCACAGGCAATAGCAGACGAAAAGAAACTGGAAAGAGAATATGAAGAACAGCTAAAACTTCAAAATGAGTGGGCCGAGAAGGCTGAACTGGCTGTTCGTCAACAAAATGATGATTTAGCAATTAAAGCATTAAAAAGAAAGAACGAACATCAAAAGCTTGCTGAAGACTATAAAGTACATTTAGATGAACAAAAACAAGTGACAGAAAAGCTTAAGAATTCTCTTCGAGAACTGAATGATAAAATTGAAGAAGCAAAGAGGAAAAAAGAATTACTTATTGCAAGATCCAAGAGAGCTAAGGCACAGGAATCTGTGAATAAAACCTTTTCAGAATTAAATGATACCAGTGCATTTGATACATTTGCCAGAATGGAATCTAAAATTGAAGCTATAGAAGATAAGGTAAAAGCTCATGAGGAACTCAATGAAGAGGTATCTGGAGATGCCTTGAATAGAGAATTTGAGCAATTAGAAAAAACAAAACAAGATTTAGATGTAATGGACGAATTGGCTGCACTAAAAGCAAAAATGGGAAAAGCAGAATAATCTAAAGAACCCCTACACTTTGTAGGGGTTTAATCTATAAAGGAAAGGTGGGGAAATATTGTCTTCCAAAATAAAAATTCTAATCGTCGATGATGATGTTCACATTGCTGAGTTGATTTCCCTTTATCTGAATAAAGAAGGATATGAAACCAAGGAAGTATACAGCGGAAAAAGTGCCTTGCAGGCATTTTCATCTTTTGCGCCGCATCTGGTTCTTCTGGACATTATGCTTCCTGAAATAGATGGCTATGATGTCTGCAGAGAAATACGAAAAATGAGCAATATTCCTATTATCATGCTGACAGCAAAAGGAGAAACCTTCGATAAAGTTTTGGGTCTGGAATTGGGTGCAGACGATTACATCGTAAAGCCTTTTGAACCAAAGGAACTGGTTGCCAGAGTTAAAGCTGTATTAAGAAGATATGAGCCCCGGGAAGAAAGCGGTAAAAAAATCATTGTCCCCAATCTAACGATCGATTTAGGGAATTACTCTGTGACTTACCATGGCAAACAGATGGAACTTCCACCGAAAGAATTGGAGCTTTTATACTTTCTGGCATCTAATCCGAATCAGGTATTTACAAGAGAGCAGCTCTTAGACCGTATTTGGGGCTATGATTATATAGGAGACACTAGAACAGTAGATGTACATATAAAAAGAATCAGAGAAAAATTAAATCAACAAGAAACCTGGAGCATCAAAACGGTTTGGGGGGTAGGCTATAAATTTGAAAATGTTTAAAACCCTCTTTGGAAAGCTTTTTACTGCATATATGGGAATTATTTTAGGAAGTTTTGTTCTGTTGGCTGCGATTTTATCCCAAGCCTTTGAAACTTACTTTATAAAACAAAAAGAAGATATTATGCTTGAGCAAGGTGAAAAAATAACCAAGCAGTATGCAAAGGCATATTATACCGGCATCATGGATCTAGATCAGCTAAGATTTGAAATGGAAGTATTGGATAAATATTTAGATTCTATGATTTGGATTGTTGATGCCAATGGAAGAATTTATGTAGTATCTAGAACCGAAAATAAATCCTGGTTAGGCCAAAAGCTAACCTACGAACAGATTAATGAAGTGTTCGAAGGGAAAATTGTAACCATCAAAGGAAATTTCGGTGGGTACTTTAAAGATCCTGTCCTCACTGTAGGGTATCCGATTCAAATAGATGGCAAAGCCTATGGGGCACTTTTTATGCATACCCCCATCCCTGAAATTCAAAGAACGGTAAAAGAATTATACAAAATCACTTTGTTATGCTTAAGTTTATCCGGACTATGTGCTTTTTTCTTTATATATTATTTATCAAGGCGAATCACCAATCCTCTGAAAGAAATGAATGAAGTTGCCAAGGTTATTGCTGGAGGAGATTTTCATAAAAAGCTTGATATTGTTGGCTATGATGAAGTAGCCGAATTAGCAAGCAGTTTTAATTACATGGCGGAAGAATTGAATAAGCTAGAAGAATTAAGAAGAGGATTTATCGCGAATATTTCCCATGATCTTCGTTCACCGCTTACATCGATTAAAGGGTTTGTACAAGCCATACTGGATGGGACCATTCCTCCGGAAAAGCAGTCAAAATACCTTGAAATCGTATTAGACGAAACCCGAAGGCTTACAAAAATGACTAATGACATCATGGATTTAACTAAGATGGAAAGTGGACAAATGGAGTTAAAGAAAGATCAATTTGAAATCAATGATGTTATTAGAATAGTACTGGATAGATTTGAACAGAGAATTCTGGATAAAAAAATAGACCTTAATATAATCTTAGCAGAAGAAAGAACTATGGTTTTTGCGGATCGGGAACAAATTCAAAGAGTCATATATAATCTTTTAGACAATGCGGTAAAATTTGTTCCGGAAGCAGGAAAGATATGGATTGAAACTACGCTTTCCTATAATAAAGTATTAATATCCATAAAGAATAATGGAGAGGGTATTCCCCAGGAAGAACTGTTATATATTTGGGACAGGTTTCATAAAGGAGATAAATCCAGAGGAAAAGATAAAACAGGAATGGGTTTGGGTCTTTCGATCGTTAAGCAGATTCTTAAGAATCATGGAGAAAGTATTAAGGTAGAAAATCAGGAGGATGGAGTAGCGTTTATATTTACTCTGGAATTGAAAATCTAAAGCGTGCGTTTTGCACGCTTTTTATAATTACATAGGAAATCCTTCCGGATTTCCTATGTAATTATAAGTCCTCCGGGCAGGATGCACATTCGCACATATTGTATTTTGTCGGCTTTACCGTTTTTATAATTTTTATAAAGATTTACAAATAGTTCATATTTTATTCAAAAGTGATCGATATAATATAACCATCAACCAACAATTATTGGTAGTGTAAAGTAGCTTATGAAAAAGTGAGATATAAAAAAATCACTTCATCTGGAAGTTTTAAAAGCTCAAGTTGTAGTTGATGGTTAGCTTCCGCC
>JGI24712J26585_10000350_pt1 | contig 39801 bp, 30 predicted proteins | sample BioPla3DNA2_FD_26585 | JGI IMG/M metagenome (IMG submission 26585)
TCATTGAACGTTTAGATCCCATATCTTCTGCTATGGTATCGGCATCGATAATTACAACGTTGGGTAGTTTTTTCAACTCTTTCATAATCTCATCTTCCGATGGATAGTTTGGAATGTTTTTAATAGGAGTTGTGTTTGTAACAACATATCCTTTGGGCGATAAAAATGGCAGATAGCGCAATGCCTCCATTGGCTCGACCGACAAAATCATATCGGCAGCTCCAATAGGAATTAAATCTGAATGAATTGGCTTGTCGCTTATGCGCATATGTGAAACCACGTCACCTCCACGTTGGCTCATTCCGTGAGTCTCGGCTTGTTTTAAATATAGGTTGTTGCGTAGAGCGGCAGCACCTAAAGCAGCTGCAATTGACAGAATACCCTGCCCTCCTACTCCACATAATATTAAATCAATTTTCATGATAATGTTTTTAGTGATTAATAGTTATTATTTAATGCTTACTGCTTTTTCTCTTTAGCTTCTTTCTTTTTTCTACGAACGGCTTTTTGGATACACTCACGTCTCGGAATTATAACAGAAACGCCTTTATATTCAATCTCACGTCTAAATACCTCAACCATCTCTTCGTGGTTTTTCTTCAATGGCAGTAAAACATGAATATGCTCAGGCTCAACTCCCACGGCTTCGCAAACTTTTTCAATAATACCAACAGCCGACGAATCTTGACCTCCGGTCATTGACGTTGATTCGTTATCGGAAATTATTATGGTAATTGGTGATTTCTCTCTTACAGCATCAATCAAACCTGTAATGCCCGAATGTGCAAATGTTGAGTCACCAATAACTGCAACGGTAGGAACTAATCCTGCATCGGCAGCACCTTTTGCCATTGTAATTGACGCTCCCATATCAACGCAAGAGTTGATAACACCATAAGGTGGCAACGCTCCAAGCGTATAGCAACCAATATCAGAGAATACGCGTCCTGTACCATATTTTTGCATTACCTCTTTTAGAGCAGTGTACATATCGATATGCGAACATCCTGTACACATTGCAGGGGGACGACCAACCACAACTGCCGGTATATCAGCACCCGGATTGATTTTTACGCCAAAGGCTGCTGCAACAAGAGCGGGATTTAACTCTCCATCACGTGGCAGAGTGCCATCTAAACGTCCTCGTACAGGCTCTTTTGCCAAAAATCCTTTAATTTGCTCTTCAACCAACGGATAGCCATCTTCGAGAACAATAATCTCTTTTACCTCCTTAGCCATCTTCTCGACCATTTTGCGTGGCAACGGATATTGAGAAACTTTAATCACAGGATATGGACATTTATCTTCGGGATAATTTTCGCGAAAATAATTATAAGCTATACCGCAAGCAATTACGCCTTTTGATTTATCTTTTCCGTCAAAGTATTTGTTCCATTTCGACTCTTCACTTGCTTTTTCAAGTTCTCCTTGTATTGAAAGCAACTTTTTGTAGTTTCGTCTTGCAATTCCTGGCAGTAAAACGTATTGACGAGGATCTTTCGGTAACAAAATCTCGTTCTGTTTTTTTGTTTCACGTGTAGCAACACCTGCTCTTGAGTGAGCAATACGAGTTGTAAGTCTAATCATCACGGGAACATTGAATTTTTCGCTCAGCTCAAATCCCTCGTAAGCCATATCGTAACACTCCTGTTGTGACGATGGTTCAAGTACTGGAACAAGCGCAAATTTTGCAAAATATCTACTATCTTGCTCATTCTGTGATGAGTGCATTCCTGGGTCATCGGCTGCAACTGTTAGCATGCCACCATTAACGCCTGTTACGGCTGCGTTCATAAAACAGTCTGCTGCAACATTCATTCCTACGTGTTTCATACACGACATTGAACGTTTTCCGGCATATGACATACCTAATGCAGCCTCCATTGCAGTTTTTTCATTGGCAGACCAATCACTACGTATTTTTCTATCCTTAGCCTGTTTGCTATCTTGGATATACTCGGTAATTTCGGTCGATGGAGTTCCGGGATATGCATATACACCCGACAATCCACCGTCAATAGCTCCTTGAGCTAATGCCTCGTCGCCTAAAAGTAATTTTTGCATTGTGTTATAGATTTAATTATGTAGTTATTATTAATAAATCAGTTATCAACCCCTAAATTTAGTCAATTTTTATCTTTAAATGTTCAAATTTTTATATTATTGAAAAATATAAGTGATATTTTGACATATTCTCAATCACCCCTTAACTACTGCGAGTGGCGATAGTTCCACCTTTATTTTTACCAAATCTTCTTGGTTTGCCATAACATGTGCAATGTTTTTATAGGCGGAAGGCGCTTCTTCTAAATCACTTTTACTTCTTACAGCATGAACAATTCCTAATCTATCGAGCTTTCGCTGTTCCTCTTCAAGGTCTAATGTTCGTATTGCTTCGTTTCGTCCCATTTTACGACCTGCACCATGTGAACAGCTTGCGAAACTTTCGGGATTTCCTAATCCCTCAACAATATAGGAGTTTGTACCTTGCGAGCCGGGAATAATTCCAATTTCACCTTTATGTGCAGAAGTAGCACCTTTACGGTGTACAACCACATCTTTGCCAAAGTGATTTTCCCATTGAGCATAATTGTGAGCAATATTAATAATTTCGCCAAAATTGATTTCTGGGAAATAATCAACAAACACCTCTTGTACTCTTTTTAATATCAACTGACGATTTGCAAATGCAAAATCGACACAATATTTCATTTCGTTATAATATTTTCGTGCCTCTTCAGTTTTAAAAGGTAGAAAAGCGAGGTCAGTCTTGGAGTCAATTGATGAGTACCAAAGATTATTCAGGTTCTTTGCTATGTTGTTATAATGTTCTGCAACTTTTTTACCCAAATTTCTACTTCCCGAGTGTATCATAATCCAAATAATATCCTCGCTATCTTTTTGAATTTCTATAAAGTGATTTCCACCCCCAAGTGTTCCAATTTGTTTTAATGCTGAAGCATATTGATTTTTTATTATATACAAATTATCAATATTGTAGTTTTGAGGCATAAGGTTTTCATCTTGAGCATTATCATGATGCGAAAACCCAACTGGAATTATTTTTCTTATATCATCTACAATATCTTTTAATTTTTTCCGAATATGTGGTTCATTCTTTAAATCTGTCTTGACTGCACACATGCCGCAACCTATATCTACTCCCACGGCATTGGGTACAATCACTCCTTCTGTAGCCATTACTCCCCCGATAGGCATTCCGTATCCAGAGTGCGCATCTGGCATCAAACAAATGTGTTTAAATGCAAAAGGCAGATTAGCAAGATTTTTTGCCTGTTGAAGCGTATTTGCGTCAATCTCATCAAGCCAAAGCTTGATTGGTATTCTTTCTGTATCTATTACTTTTTTCATCTTTTTTAGCTTGTGCAACACTCAAAGATATATAAAATTAACAAAAAGGTAAATTAACTTTTTTAAATCATTTGTAATTTCAACGAAATTCAATCTTTTATAAAATAATACAGTAGTAAATACCGATATAACATATACATTATCCAAAAGAACTACTGCTAAATTTGAACCAAAGAATATGTACAATCGGTATAAATCGGCCTAAACAGATAGCTTTTTGCGAATCTTTTTAAATACATCAGAACCATATTCAACAATTAATACGCCTGAAATAATAAGTACAAGTCCTACTAATGTTGAGAACATAATTGGTTCTGAAAGAATAAATCGTATAAAAAACAGTGATAAAAATGGAGCAAAAAATATAAAATGCGATATCTTTTCAGGCTTCGAAGCATATCTTAATGCGGTTATCCACAAAACAAAGGCAATACCCATTTCAAACCATCCTGAATATATTGTGGCTAATGCCGACTGAGTATTTGGTATAGCAATTTTAATATCAAAAACCGTTATCCATAATAACGTTGCTAATAATCCAACGACCTGATTTATAAACAGAAACCGCACAGGCTCTACTTTAGATGACTTACTTATAATCCAATATGTTGCCCACACCAAACTGCTAAAAACAGCGAGAAAAACACCTACTCCATCAAACGATAAAACAAATATGTGTCCGCGCGATGCAATAAACATAACGCCTAAAAACCCAAGCAATAAACCCCAAATAACGTTTTTCGCAACTTTTCGCTTATTAATAAAAGCTGACATTAAAACCAAAACAATGGGCCACGTATAGTTAAGTGTTTGAGCTACTTGTGCCGGAAGTCTATCATAAGCTTCGAAAAGAATCAGATAATACGCAAATGGATTTAATAGTCCCGAAAGAACTGCCACCAAAAAATCTGAGAACTTAATATTTTTAAATCCTTTCCAACGATCTGTCAACGTAATAAATACGCACAGAAATATTATCGATGATATTATTACGTAAAAAAGAAAACTTATCGGCGACAAACCCTCTAATCCTAATTTAAAAGCTGTTGCAACAGTTGACCAACACAAAACTGCTCCAATAGCTAATATTTTGGCTCGGGAATCGTATGTATCGTTTGACATAAAACAGTTGCTATGAGGACTTTAATAGAGTTCTTCTAAATTGCTAAAACATTGGATCCCAAGGTGGTAACATTATTGGTTTCTTCTCTAATACTTTAAGCACATCAGCCGAAAGATATTTCTTATGAGCAACGAAACGGAACATATATTCGTCGAACCAAGCATCGGTAAACGTTAAGTATCCGTTATATCCGCTACTGCTTCCCCAGCTGTTTTCGAATTGCCATTTGGTTGGTTTCTCGTTCTCGTCAACATCAACAGCAATTAGTGTCATAGCATGTGCCGAACCGCTTTCACGTGTAATAATCCTCGCTTTTTTATCCATTCCGAACGGAATACCATAAATTGACTCATAATCATAATTGTCTAAAGACAATATCCCTTCTTTGTTGTTTAGTTGCTTGCCCACGTCGCTTGACGTGTACATTGACTCATTTCCCTTTATTGATGCCACACATATCTGCTTAATAACATCGTTAGGCAGGTTTACGTATTTCCAATTTACGCCCTCTTTGGTATTTCTGTAGTTTTCAATCTCGAAGTATTGATAATAAGGACGCGTTGGGTCGTTCATAATCATCACATACTCATCATATTTTACATCTGGCAGTATCTCCTGCATAAACTGTAATGGAGTATATTTTTCAAACGATTTTATTTCGCCATCTTTAGTCTCGTAACGCCATGTAAATTCAGCTGGAGGTTCGCCTAAGTGAAAACATAAAATACGGTAAATATCTGACAGCATTGTAAGTTTCTGTTTTTCAATATTTTTTCTGTCAGTCTTTTTACCACCAAACTCCTCGCGTAAATTGTAGCCGTGTTCTCTGAGTTTTGTTTTTATGATACTTGTAAGTTGTCTTGTACTATTGCTACTATTGGTTTCAGGCATTACAGACTTGGGAACACATCCATATTTCTGAACCAAATTAACGTAAAGATTCCACACACCTCCGTCATCAACTGGCGATTTAAAGTACCACTCTACATAGCGATCATCCCAGGGTTTATCAATAGTTGCAATAACATTTTCGAGAAATAGGTTTGATTTTTCTAAAATATCCCAAAAGTAGAGGTAGTTCAATGAGAATTCGAACGATGAGACATTCAATTTTTCCATCACTGCGGGACGCAATGTATTAAGACTTGCAAATGCCCAACAGCGACCAGAGCTTTTTTGATCAGTTATACCACTTACTTTTACTTTGTATTTGAACAGGTGATCGGTTTTGCCTTCATTTTCAAGATTTACAACCAAATCTTTTAAACTATTGTGTGTTAAAGCGTTGGTAATTGCACGTGTTGCAAGATCGTTTTTGTCGTAGCTTTTACGTAATTGGAATAGTTCGTCGTTGCCGATAGTGCCCTGTTGAGCAAATGAGTAAATTGTGGAAATAGAAAGGACTATCAGCGTTAAAAATTTTACTCTCATGATATTATTTTTTAGTTTACCTACAAAGTTAGCCATTTAAAGATAAAACAAAAATAGCCGGCAACTAAAATTTTGTTGCCGACTATCATTATGGAAAGATTAAAAAAATCCTAATTGCGCTACCCGTATTATTCGGTAAATCCTAAATCCGCATTCCAAAATCTATTTTCCTGGGCATTGTTTAACTATTTCCTTATCAAGACCATGGCTACCATAAGCCTTGTCGAACTGTTCGCTAAATTTACCTGCTAACATTTTGGCTGTGACATCGAAATCGTTTTTGTCAGCCCATACATTTTTAGGTGTCAAAATCTCTTGTGGCACATTTGAACACGATTGTGGTATGCTAACATGGAAAATTGGGTCAGTTGTATATTGAACATTATTTAAATCGCCGTTTAACGCTGCATCTACCATTGCGCGAGTGTAACGCAATTTAATACGTGAGCCAACTCCATACTTGCCACCACTCCAACCTGTATTTACTAAGAAGACCTTAACATTATGCTCTTTCATTTTGTCTCCCAACATTTGTGCATAAACGGCTGGTTGAGCTGGCATAAAAGGAGCTCCAAAGAAACGGCTAAATGTTGCTTGAGGTTCGGTTACTCCAGTTTCTGTTCCAGCAAGTTTTGAGGTGTAGCCCATTAAAAACCAGAACATTGCTTGACTTTCATCCAAACGTGAAATCGGAGGTAATACACCATAAGCGTCTGCTGTTAAAAATAGAATTGTTGTGGGGTGTCCTCCAACCGACGATTTCTTAATATTTGTCAGGAACTCCAACGGATACGATGAGCGACTGTTTTCAGTATATCTTGTATCAAAATAGTCAACCTTTCCATTTGGATAAACCATTGCATTCTCAACAATAGCACCATGTTTTAAATAGTCGTCTTTGTGCATAACAGCGTTCCAAATTTCGGGCTCTGCTTCGTGCGTAATATCTATCATTTTTGCATAGCAACCATTTTCAAAATTGGCAATGCCATTTTTGCTCCAACCATGTTCATCATCGCCTAATAATGCTCGTTTTGGATCGGCTGAAAGTGTTGTTTTACCTGTGCCCGACAATCCTAATAAAAGTGCTGTACGACCGTCAGTTCCCTCATTTGCAGAGCAGTGTAGAGGAAGAATACCTTCTAATGGCAAATAGTAGTTCATTACGGTAAAAATCAATTTTTTCATACTTCCCATATATGCCGAACCGTAAACGATACCTACACGGCGATCGAAATCCATTGCAACTGCTAAATTAGATACTTCACCTTTTTCGTTCTTGCGAAGTCGTCCTTCATATCTTTCAGTGTTTACCTTGCAATCAGGCAGCGATATCAAAATAAATGGCTTTTCAGCGAAAATACTATTTTTAATATCACTCGGAACTGGACGAAACATATTATCTACAAAGAGGCTTGATAAAGCTTTGTTTGTCACTGTTTTAACAGGAAGTGCATATGCTGAATCGGCACCTACAACACGATCAGTTTCATATATTTTGTCTGATTTTTCGAGTGTTTTGATAGCATCTTCAAATAGCATATCAAAAGTGTCTGGTGCCATTGGGATATTGTTGGGTGATGTCCAGTCAATTAAGTGTTGACTTTCAGGATGTTTTACCATGTAGGTATCTTTTGGGCTACGCCCTGTTGATTCAGGGGCTGTCCACGTTGCCAAGGCACCACACTCCATTATCATTGCTTCACGCTTTTTAACACTAAGTTTAATCATTTTGCGACGGCTAATATTTTTAGCAACATTACCGTGCTTTTTCAGCATTTCGCCGATCTGTTCTTTAAAATTTTTATCTTTCATATGTTTATATTTTTTCTGTTTGCTCTTTTATAAAAAATTTGCACGCCTATAAAAATAAAATCACCCTGACCTTAAAAATTGCACCTTTATAGGTTTCAAGCTTTTTTATGACAAGGGTGACTGTTCGTTTTCCTATATATTTCTCTTACATATGTTTTTACCGTAAGTAAAACACCATTTTAAATACAAAGATAGGATGTATTTTGTTACTACAAACATTTGCACCGTTTTATTTCCTGATTTTCCTAATGATAGCTTTAATTTCTGGCAGTTCGTGCAAAAAATTTGAAGTAAAAATCTCTTGTGGTGACTCTTCAATTTGCGACACTGTCCACCATCGTCCTTGAGAAGCCTCTTTAGGGTTAACCTTCGGTTCTTGCTCAGTTACTTGAACAAACGAAAAGACCATTTCCGACTCCTCATGGTCTTTCCAAATATATTGCGCCCTCAAACTTATGTTCGAAGGTTTAAGTTTTGTCTCTTCAAACATCTCACGTTCCAAGGCTTGTTCTATGGTCTCTTTCCACTTTACATGACCTCCTACTGCAGAATCCCATTTGCTGGGTTGTGTTTTTTTATTCTCCGAACGTTTTTGAAGAAATATTTGCCCCGATGGATTAAGAATTTGCACATGAACAACCGGGTGTAGTGCAAAAGAGCCTGTGTGGACATATTCACGCGTAGCTTTACCGATAACGTTCCCTTTTTCATCGAGAATTGGAACATACTCAACACCCCAAGATTTTATCCATTTTATTACAAAAGGAGCTAAAACCGCGATTATTGCTGCAAGGAAAAAACCAACTCCCGAAATAAATACGCAAACAGTCATACTCCAGTGAAAAGCCGCATAAAAAACTAAGGCTGTATGTGCTATCAAAACATACAGCATAATCTTCATATTTTTTCTTAATAAGCTGATATTGTCATCACTAAGTTTAAATCTACCAAAAGAGAATCGTTCTGTAAACTGCTTGAATACATCGTGGCTTCCAAATACAATGATGCCCAAATAGATTAAAAAAAGTGTCTGTGTAAATCCTGGTTTTAATTTTAAGAAAAGTTCACTTTTAAAGAGAGCTGTGGCGGCTCCTAAAATTGACAAGACAATTATATCAATAATTAAGAATTTGTCTAAAAACCTCTCTCTAATATACTGAACAGCAAAAATAATTAACCCGCACGATACCGATATTATTGCCGATGTAGTAGTCTCAAACAGACTTTCCGCGAGAATAAAAACAACTAAAGGAATAAGCCCCCAAAAAAGTTGGCTCGTAAAGGAAGATGATTGTTTTTTCATTACAAAAAGCTAATTATTAGATAAAGGGATAATGATTTTGGCACCAACTTTAAGTTGGTTCTCATTAGTTATTTCATTAGCTTTCAATATATCTTGAGTACTTGATTTATAGCGTTGTGCTATCGTGCCTACTGATTCACCAGAGCTAACCGTATGAATTGCCTTAACAGGTATCTTTATTTTTTGGTCGTATCGTAGAGTTTCTGACGTTAAATTGTTTGCCTCTTTAATTTGCGCAAATGTAACATTATACCTTTTACTTATACGAAACAGGTTTTCTCCTTTTTGAACTTTATGTTCATAAAACTGATGTTCTGTCTGTTTTGCAGGTGTTTCCTCCTTAATTTCCTTCTCTTTCTGTTTTTTTATCTCTTTTGTTTCTGGCTCTTGTTTCTGCTTTTGCACCTGTTTCTCAGTTGTTTCAGTTCGTTTTTTAACCAACGCGTCATCTTTATCGCCACTGTTTAGAAAATAATCTAATGATAAAATCAATATTATAGACGCTAACAATACTAAAGCAAAAACAGTTATTACCCTTTTGTTTTTGATGATTGATAGGGGCTTATCTTGTTTAACTTGTTTAACGTCCTCTTTTGTTTCTTCGCTGTGATTTTGATTGTCTGTATCATCATCTGTGTGATCAAACTCTGAGTTGAAATGATTAATCTCTGGCATATCATTCAAATCAACTACTTCTGACTTTACGGATTTACCTTCAGGAGGCAGATCATTTTTATCTGTCAATCTTGCAAGTGCTACAGTAGCATTATCGGATGTTTGTTGTTCCTCTAACTTGAAGATAATCTGATAACTAAGCAAATCGATAGAAATATCGTCTTGATATAAAAGTTCAGCTATTTGTTGATCCGAAAATACGGTAAACACACCGTCTGATGCACAAAGGATAACATCATTATTAATCGCTTGAATAGGATTTTTGCAAATAGAAAAGCGTGTATATTTTTCGCGACCTAAAAGAACAACTGACAACTGATCATCAACATTTGGTTTAACCAATTGATAAAGAACACCTTCACGTTGAAGAACAAGAGCATTGTTTCCTGTAGATGCGTAATAAATTAAGTTGTCAACAACAATTACTAAAAGGATATTCACTCCCATTTGTAAAAAACGTTCGTTTTTCATTGCATGGTCATAGACCGAAAAGTTAGCTAACATCATAGCTCCCTGCAATGCTTTTATAGGATTTTTTATGGGATTCCGCTTAAAATGTCGCTTCACACCCTCTAAAGCAAGTTTGGCAGCTAATGCTCCTCCCTCATTGTTAATACCATCAACACCGTCACAAAGGACGATACCCATTCCGCCAACAAGCTCAAAGCTTTCACAAATATCGGTATTATACTTTTTTTCTTTACCAAGAATTGTGTGTGATGCAAATTGTATTTGAAGTTCTGATTTTATATCCATTTCTCAAATCAACATTTTTGTTGTTTTGCTTTTTAAATACTGTAATGCGGTGTTATTAAGAAATACTTAAAATTGCACATATAACGGCATATTTTCAAATTCATTAACAACTCCTGATTTATTTATTTTCTTATTTTATTCAGACTACGTGTAACTCCGAACAATTCAATTGATTTTTTATTATAAGCTTCGGCAGCCTCCTCAGGTGTTGAAAATGTACCTAAGTTCAGTGCTTTGCGGTTAACATAAATAATAGCCTGATACTTGTTTCCGCTTTTAACTACACCTCTGTACCCAAATTGATTGTCTGTTTTTGACGTGTTTCTAACAACGTTCGACAAAGAGCTCCATTCTAAGTTATCTAATTTACAATTATTTGGATTTCCATCTTTAAAACGCACCCAGTAACGATTAACCTTATCTGGTAGAGCAATAAATTTTTCAGCTATCACTTTTTGCAGATATATGGTCTCATTACGATATGTACCATCAGACTGTTTCCAATTTTTTTGAAAAAAAGCGTACCCTTTACTGTGACGACGAAGATTATCTAAAAATTTGATTTTTGCCAAATGCGGATCATTCACAAGATATTCATAAACTCTTGCGTCAACAACTGCATAATAATCACTGTTCTTCAAAGGAATTTTGCATGTCATAACTTTCTGATTTAGTGATTTGCTCTCAATATATTAACTTTTCATTAACAAAAATAGATAATAAAATAACAATATGCAACATTTAATACCAATTGTAATTTTAAAATAGTCCTATCTTTTTAAAATTTTACAATGGAAAATACCGATGTTACAGATACATAGCTCAAACGAATGATGGTGAAGTTTAGACTATAAGTAGTTGTCCAATCGGTATAAAATCAGAAACATAGTGACAACAAGTTTTTTACAATAAAAAAATGCTCTGTTTTTTAGTTATTATTCTTCTTTTTTTCTTTTAATGCACCTAACAGCTCAGTCATTACCTGTGAGTTGAAATGCTTAATATTTGTATTAATCAATATCTCACAATATTTAATTGCTTCGTCATAATTGCCTAACATATAATCCAATAGCGCAAGTTTATGCATTGCTATTCCGCTAAAAAATGGAGAGTTACTGTTGTCAATTGCTCTCTTGTAGCTATCGATAGCTTCTTGGTTTTTCCCAATAAATGAGTAAGCATCTCCTAAAAGAATCGGAATTATTGAAGGTGTATAAAAATCTTCTGTTTTACCTATTGTCGATAAAACTTGAATAGCTTTCTGATTCTCATTTAACTTCATAAAACATATGCCCGCGTATATTTTAGCCAAGCGGCTCTGTTTTGTCTCCTTTTCAATGTTTTCATAAAAATTAACAAAACCTTTAAAATCAGAGTTTCCGTTAAGAGCTAATGCCCAATTTTCATCTCTAAATGCGTATTCTGCAGGAATTATCTCTTTAGAAGCTGTGCTGTCGTAAGGAAGTTCATCATTGTACTCTTTTAGAAGCATGTAACTGTCTTGTTCTCTGGCTATATTTATAATTGGATATGCTTTTTTTGTTATATCGCCTAAATATATATCATTGGAAACATTTGCCATAAACTGGTTGTTTAGACGAGTTTCCGAATCCATTGTCTGTTTAATTTTTCTCTCTGCTGTTTTTCTAACCATAAACACTCCTTTATCTCCTTTAAATAAGTCAGAAGTTTTGCCAACTTTTAATCCCATCAATACTCCTCGTAAATTATATTCTATGCCGAGTGTTGGAATGGTATATGAGGACAATAGCATATTTTTTATCCCAATAACTTCTCGTTTCAATATGTTTCCATTCTCTTCCAGCGTGTCTCCTTTTTTTACACGCTGTGCTATTCTATTGTATAAGGTGTCTTTTCTGTATAAAACTATGTAATCATCTCGTACAATGTCTCTTACTTTTTCAAAGGGAATATATCCTGTTGGGACAATGTCGGTTACAGTTAGTATATATGCTAAATTGTCTCTAAAGAAAGGCGGAGATACTGTATTAATAGTGTTTTTAAAACACCATTGAAGCATATCAATTGAGTTGGGAATATCGTTTAAGAAATAATATGTATTGACTAAATTCAAATTAGTTGTAGCATACCTGTTTTCAACAGCTTTAACAAGCAAATCATCACCAGTTTTAGATTTTTTGGAGATTGAATTTGCCTTCTTTTTCATCCTCTCAATATCGCGGTCGTTTGGCTCAACATCCATATATAATACATCGACTATCACGTGACTTTGTGATGTTTGTGATGTTTCCATAACATGCATTATATGTCTCTTGTTATGTGATTCTATTTCAAAATAAAAATCACTTGGAGCTGAAAAACATGCGGTATTGTAAGGCTCAACCAAATCTCCGGGTTTTATCCAGCCTATTTCGCCACCATTTTCGTTTGACCTTGTATCGGCACTATATTTTTCTGCTAATTTTCCAAAAACATCTTTATTATCGTTGATTTTTTTCATTAATTCCACAACAAGAGAAGTGTCCTCTCCTCTTAGCATAATATGCCTAACTTTTACAGAATCGGGAGCTGTATATTTCTCAATAATTTTCATTAATCTATACGAATTGTCTTGTAGATAAGGACCTCTAAGATCTCCAACTTTTCCGTTTTCGAAAAATCCTAACAACTCTTTTTGTGTTGTATTCAAATTATAATCAGCAGAATAGAATTTTATAGACTCGTTTTTATCAGCAAGAGTTCTAAAATCAGAATCAGCAAAGTTTTTAAGAGCCTCGAAACGTTTCAACTCTTCAATATGATTAGCTGAATCTACCTCTGGTTTTATAGTTACAATCGTAACATCCCTTGTTTCTTGCTTATAGTAGTCTTCTTGGTAATCTTCATATAATTTCACTAATAAAGAGTCGTGGCTTGGGGTTATTTGTGCCTCAGTGTAAGGAATAAATATATAGTCAAAATCTATTTCAGTACTCAAATATTTGTCATAAAACTTCTCTTCTGCCGGCGAAACAAAAAACGATGAAGAGACGATGCTTCTCATCTTTTTTATCTGGTGTTCATAAACCATATCTTTAACAAAAACATCCCAAGTTATTTTCGGATCGCCTGCAGTATCACTCTTAATAAGCTCTACAAACCTTTTGGCTTCTTCGGGTTGATAAACTCCATTTGCATCGCACAAAAATGGCATTGAAGTCAGATTTGAATGAGGATGAGCTCCAAAAACCATATCATCAATTTCGTAATCAGAGACTCTCAAACCTAAGTATTCGATTTCGGGTTCTATTAATTTTTGGATAAACAGGTCGTTCCACGCTTTTATGTAAAACTGTGCCTCTGTCTTTATTGGAATTGCAGCTCCTCTTGATACAATGTTTTCGTATTGTATCCGCTCATCAAAAATGCCTTTAAACACCGAATAGGGAATAGTTTCAACATAGTATCCTTCGGGGATATTTGTATGCTTGGTTACTGCTCCACAATCTGTTTTGTCTGATTTACAGCTAGTTAATATTAGGGCTAATAAAGTAATTGCAAGTACTACAAAAGAGCTTTGTTTTGTTATTATTTTCATTTTTATCAGGTTATAATATTTCTGTTTTACTTATCAAAACTCCAAAATTACTCAAACCTTTGGTTTTTTTGGTACTTGAAAAAAGAAAATCCAATAATAATTATTTGGAGAAGTTTGTAGATTGCTGATATACACTATGTTTAGAGAAAACATTTAGTTTTGATTGAAGTTTTAAATGGTTTGAGCTACTTTATTGCTACTTTTGTTTTTGGGATTATGTATCAACAGATGTATATGAAAAAAGTATTCACAATATTGTTACTATCAATTTTAGGTCTATGGACATTTGGACAGGAACTTGACAGAACCTTTTACTTATTAGGTTCATTGGAAGACTACATGGGAAGACATTATCCTAAAAACAATCCAAAACAATGGGGTTACATTCTTATACTTCATCAACAAAGAATTGGAGAAATCAAACGAATTGAAGAAATAACTGGTTCAAAATTCAGTCGCATGAAAAAGCGAAAAGACTGTCGCAACTGCCATGAGTTTTTTATCCTTAAATCCTTTTGTCTGGCTAGAGAAATTAATTCATTTTATAATTTTACCAAAATGAAGGAATGGAAAGACTTATTAGGATTTGCATTTTTTAATGGACAATTAGAATGTGATAAAGTTTTAAACGCAACTCATAAGCATCAGATTTCTTTTCTTGCAGGACAATTTCTTACAGCTGGAGAAAAAACAGAAAAAGGGTACAGGCTGTCGTTATACAACTCTCCTAAAAGATATGAATGCTTGATAAAACTATTGGAAAGTTTGAATTGCAAAATAAATACTAAGGAAGTAAAGAAAGGTATTCCAGTGAGCTTTGTCATTGAATTTGAACCAACTGATGAAATAATTAAAATTCTAGATAATGAGATTTTAAAAGAACAAACACTTACTAATAGTCAACCGGACATATTAACAGAAAATTAAAACTATAAAGAGATGAAACAGAAACTATTACTTATTATTGCATTAATTTTAACAGCAAAACTTTCGCACAGTCAAATAATTGACAGATACGGATTTAACACCGGACTTTCGTACTCCACTCAGACATGGGATTATAAACTAATCTCTTTTGACAGTGATAATAAATATAAATTTGGTTTTCAGGCGTTTCTTCAGGCAGAAAAAGATTTTGGAGACTTTTTGGCGTTACGAACTGAATTTGGATATATACAAAAGGGATTTAAAAACAATAGTATAGATCTAAAATTTGCAGACGGAACTACGGCAGAATTAATAAATGAAAATGCAGTATTACACGACTTAGCACTAAATATTGGCTTAAAAGCAAAGCCATTAAAAAGTGATTTTTCTCCATATCTTTTAGCAGGATTACGGGGCGACTATATGATTTCTAATAGTTGTATCATGTTTAAAGAACCAGCTTCAGGAATGACATTTAATTTTTTTGAACCTGAATTTAAGGAGTTTAACAAATTCAACTTAGGCGGATTAATAGGAGTCGGAATTAATATCAAAGATTTGATATATTTTGAAGTGGAGTACAATCCAAATTTCACAAAAAACCTTGATAATAAAGGATTGAGCGTTAAAGATAACTGCTGGGGAGCAAAAATTGGGTTGAATATTAATAAACTGATAAAATAAGGGTATAAACAAAAAACTCTATATAACCTTGAACTGAAAAAACAATTAAACGTATGAAAAAAATTAAAATTGGATTATTGTTTGGCATTATTGCAGGAGTTATTGATGTAATTCCCATGATTATTCAAAACCTGACATGGGATGCAAATCTATCTGCATTTACCATGTGGATAGTTGTTGGATTCCTAATTGCAACTATTGATTTAAAAATCAACTCGGTAATCAAAGGTATTTTGATCGCTTTCTTAGTTTTATTGCCTTCTGCTGTTTTGATTGGATGGAAAGAGCCTGTTTCACTAGTACCAATAGCAATAATGACAACAATTTTAGGTGGACTACTTGGATTTTCAATTAATAAAACTTTGACTAAAAAATGAGTACTTTTTCGGAAATTTGCATTTATGAGGTAAAACCTGACAAGGTCGATGAATTTGAAAAACTTATTAAAGAGGTCGCAGAACATCATAAATCCTTTGCAGGTGTGATTGATGTTAAATACATCAAAAGAACACACAGGCAAAAGGACTTTAATTCGGTGAAAAATGGAGAACCTGCAATCAGACTGACAAGAAAACCAGAAAGGGTAACTTATATTTTATATTGGGAGCTTGAAAATGAATTGATTCACGCCGAAGCAACAAGATCAGGATTAGAAAAATTCTACAAACGATTCAACCGATGTTTAACAACAATGCCAAAAATAATTCTTGGAGAGAGAATAAAATAAAGCGATACCACACTGTTTCATACATCAATATTTACTGGCAAATCCAAAATAAAAATAAATTTCTGATTATAAGTTAAAACTACGTTAACACAAATTTTGATGAAAATTGTATATAATTGCAATAAATAGTTATGCAATATCGATATTAGGTACAATTATTGCATTTAGCCATCTTATAAAACGATAGACTTAAAGTTAGTTAATGAGAAACTTTTCCAAGATACTTTTACTTGTTATTTTCATCAATCTATTTAGCTATGTATCAGCTCAAAATGGAGGCTTACAGATTAGCGGATTTTTGCGCGATGGCTGGAAGCCTATATCGGGTAGCATGGTGCAGCTGTACTCTTATGGCTCGCTGTTAATGGTTGCTGAAACAGATTTAGCCGGACGATTTAGTTTTGAGTTAGAGTTAAATCGTGAATATCAACTGATATTTGCCGCCTACGGTTATGTTACCAAAAGATTGACAATAGACACCAATGTTCGTGAAAATGAGGAGAGGGAGTGGGTATATTGGTTTAATATGGAGATTTTTCCTGAAATCCCAAATACAGACTTCTCAGTCTTTCAACTGCCAGTTGCCAAAATTTACTACTCACCAAATTTTGGCGAATTTGATTTTGATTACAACTATTCCGGAAAATTTAAAAACTTAAGCAATAATCTTATTTCATACGTAAAAAAGGAACGATACGCACAGTACAACAAACATATATCTCTTGCAGATAACGGAAAAAAGAGTGGCGATTTTGTAAAGGCAATCGACCATTATTTGATGGCACGAGTATATGATCCCTATGTTTTGTATCCCACAGAGCAAATAAACTCTCTTGAGACACAGTTATTAAGAAAGAGTAATAAATACAAAGCCTTTATTGAATTACAACAATTAGGCGATTCCTGTATGCGAGGGCATGATTTTTCAAAGGCATCGGTATTCTATACTGAATCAGCTTCTATGTATCCTGAAAACGATTACGCATGGTATAAAGCTAACCTGGCAGACACTTTAAACAGCAGGTTCGACAACTCGATGTATATAAAATTACAATACAATCATCATGTCTCTCTTGCCGATAAATATATAAGTAATCGCGACTATATTAACTCTTTGTATCACTACGAGTTAGCATCTAAGTTAAATCCAAACGATGAGTACGTTTTTAAACAGATAAAGTTTCTCGGTACACAACTGAATATATCTGTTGATCGGAGTGATAGCGAACAATACAGAAAGCTAATTGAAAACGGCGACAGATGTTTTCAAAACTCTGACTACGACAAAGCCGAACAATATTATAATGAGGCTCTAACTATCAACCAATCAGACCAATATGTTAAAATTCAGATTGATAAGATAAATAGAAAAAAGGAACTATTTAAACAGTTCTCATTCTCCCCTGAAAGTAGAACCAAAGAATTCATTGCCAATTTGGCAAAAACATATGATACTGGCTTAACACAAGAGTTTCACGAATGGGATGGGAAAAAGGTTGTTAGGATTATCATTAATGACGGCAGAGAAGCACGAGAATATGTAAAGACAGTATCAGACTCTGACACACTCTATTACCGCAATGGACAAAATATTTCTAAAGTAGTATTTCAAACGGAAACTGGACATTAATCTTGATAAAACAGACTCTACATTCAAGCTGATTTTTGTCTATAATACCACTGCTTATACCAATTGTAATTTTAAAATAGTCCAATCTTTTTAAAATTTTACAATGGTAAATGCCGATGTTACATATACATAGTCCAAACAAACAATAGTGAAGTTTGGACTATAGTAGCTGTCCAATCGGTATAAATACAATTTTTACAAATAGAATGCATATTTTTTATACTTTTGCGTTTCTATTATACTAAAAATCCCAAATGGACAATATTATACTTTCGGTTATTATAGTAAATTACAATGTTAGGTATTTTCTCGAACAGTGTCTCCACTCGGTTAGAAAGGCGTCTCAAGACATAAGTTGTGAAATATTTGTTGTCGATAACAATTCATATGACAATAGTTGCGAGATGGTTCGCAATCTATTTCCAGAGGTAAAACTAATTGAGAACAAAGAAAATTTGGGATTTTCCAAGGCTAACAATCTTGCTATCAGGAAATCTAAAGGTAAATATGTTTTGCTATTAAATCCCGATACCATTGTACAAGAAGACACTTTTACTAAGACCGTAAACTTCATGGAATCAACACATGATGCCGGCGGTCTTGGTGTAAAAATGATTGACGGCAACGGAGATTTTCTTCCTGAATCAAAACGTGGATTACCAAAGCCAATGACCGCTTTTTATAAAATATTCGGTCTTAGCGCACTCTTCCCTAAATCGAAAACTTTTGGGAAATATCATCTAAGCTATTTAGACCCAAACGAAACGCACGAAGTAGATGTCCTTTCCGGTGCATTTATGTTAATGCGGAAATCGGCATTAGATAAAGTTGGACTTTTAGATGAAACATTCTTCATGTACGGCGAAGATATTGACCTTTCATACAGACTACAACTTGGAGGCTACAAAAATTACTATTTCCCACATACAACAATAGTCCACTACAAAGGGGAAAGCACCAAAAAAAGCAGTGTAAACTACGTAATGGTGTTTTACAATGCAATGGAGATATTTTTCAAAAAACATTTCCAAAACCGCCTGATTGGAATATTTTCTATATGCGTCAAGTTTGCAATATATTTCCGCGCTTTTTTAGCAATCTTAAAAAGAGTAATTGCATCAATTACAATCCCCCTTATAGATGGTATTTTAATATGGTTGTTCTTCTATTTTGTTTTACCATTTTGGGAAGTCTTTAAATTCGGAGCGGCAGGCAGTTATCCCCCCTCTTATATAACATTTGCTGTTCCTATATATATACTTATTTTTCTTGTATCTGTGTTATATTCAGGTGGTTACGATAAGCCTTACAAAAATATAGCATATTTAAGAGGCATTTTAATTGGTTCGGGTTCTATATTATTGTTTTACAGTCTGTTAAACGAAGAGTTGCGTTTTTCACGTGCAATGATTATCTTCTCAACAATCTTTGCGTCAACTGTTTTGCCACTGTTGCGAGTTTTTTATGGAGCTATTGGCATAAAAGGCTACAGTAAAATTATACCTAAAAATCTTAACGTTTTAATTGCAGGAAGCTCAGAAGAGGCTGAAAAAACACGTCAAACAATTAGTAATTCACCCGAAGCATTTACGATTATAGGTAGAGTAAATAACGACATGGATGATACCGAAAAACTTGGCTCACTAGCAGATATGCCCGAAATATCACGGTTACACAATGTTGACGAAATCGTGTTTTGTTCATCGACATTAAGCGCGTCGGAAATTATCGATTCAATGATGTTAACTGAACTTTCGGGAGTTAAATTCAAAATACTGTCGCCAGATGGTATTGCCGTAGTTGGAAGCAGCTCAATACAAACTGACGATGAACTATATAACATTAAATTAAACAGTATTGCTAAACCTACCAATCTAAGGTTTAAAAGAACTATTGACGTTGCTCTGGCACTCTTTATTCTGATCACCTACCCCATACTTTTTTACTCATATAATAACAAGTCAAAAATAATTTCAAACGCTTTTAGTGTGCTGCTGGGCAAAAAAACATGGGTCGGATATATTCCAGATACAAGAGCCACACTCCCACCAATTAGAGAAGGTGTACTAAACCCTGCAATGATAAGGAAACAGGAGCTCTCTGACAAATCAATCGACAAACTAAACCGCTTATATGCAAAAGATTACAGAATTACAAACGATATAAACATAATTTTGCGTTGTTGGAAAAACTTAGGAAATTAACAAATTGTTCATTGCTAATTGTTAATTGCTTTTAAAGTAAGTTTTGTATTTTTGTTATTTTAGCAGATGTAATTTGAAAAACGAACTTCACTTATGATAAAAAAGATATTAATACCAATCTTTGGAGTAACGCTTATTTTAAACTCATTCGGTCAAAACGTTGGACAAAAGGGCGATGAAATAAAAAACTACACCGATATCAACGGAATGAAACAAGGACCATGGGAAGTAAAATATCCAAACGGACAAATCGCTTATGTAGGATATTTTAAAAACAATAAGCCCGTTGGGAAATTTACTCGTTACTACGAAAGTGGAAAACTCTTCTCAGAAGCTTATTTTTACGATAACAGTAAATACAGCAGCGTAAAAATGTATAACACTGCCGAACGTATAATTGGCAGAGGTCGATATTGCGACCAAAACAAGGATAGTATCTGGATTTTCTATCTCGATAACGGAATGCAAATTGCACAAGAGGAGTATAATAATGGTATTTTACATGGCATCAGCAAAACCTTTTACTACCCATCTGGAAATCTGCACGAAATAATCCCATATAAAGATGGGAAAAAACATGGTTTGTACGAAAAATATTACTCAGACGGCAGAATTAGAATGCGTGCAACCTATTGTGACGGCTTGATGTGCGACACAATGAAGCTATACTATCCAAGCGGAAGAATTGAATCAGAAATTCCTTACAAAAACGACTTGCGCAATGGAATCGAAAAAAACTACAGCGAATCGGGAAAAGTAACAAGCGAAATTCCTTACGAAAACGGACGTTGCACCGACCCTGCAATTGAGCTAAAGAAATCAAAAGAGCTTGAGGAGATTGAGAAAGTAAAAGGCACATTTCCTGATATCAACCAATTCGAAGACCCTTTAGATTTTTTAAGAAGACCATTAAGATAGTGTTTAACAAGCAATTACATCAAACACCAACACATTAAGATGAAAAAGGTACTTTTAGCCATGAGTGGCGGACTTGATAGTTCAGTATGTGGCATGCTTTTAAAGGAGCAAGGGTTTGATGTTTACGGAGTTACATATCGTACATTTGATTCAATACCAGAAAGTTCAACGTCCGAGCTAACAGATTGTCACACAGACAATTCAATTATGGAAGCAAAACATTTGAGTGAAAAACTTGGAATAAGCCATACTGTTGTTGACTTCCGCGAGGAGTTCAAGCAGACCATAATTAAAGATTTTGTTACTGAATATCTTACTGGTAATACTCCAAACCCCTGTGTAATATGCAATTCGACAATTAAATGGGGTCAACTGCTTAAAATTGCCGACAAGCTCGGTTGCGACAAAATCGCAACAGGTCACTACGCACAAATTAAAAATGAAAATGGTCGATACTATCTGTCTGCGGGGGTTGACAAAACAAAAGATCAGACATATTTTCTGTGGAAATTAACACAAGAAGCACTTTCACGCACCATGTTTCCAATTGGGAACTATAAAAAATCTGAAATAAGAGAAATTGCCGAAAAGAAAGGGTTTGTAAGTCTAAGCCAAAAGCCTGAAAGTCAGGAAATTTGCTTTATACCTGACGATAATTATCGCCGTTTTTTAACCGAAATGGCTCCCGAAAAGATTACAAATATCGGACCCGGCGATTTTATTCTTGCAAACGGTAAAGTTGTCGGCAAACATCAGGGATACCCATTTTACACCATTGGGCAACGAAAAGGTTTAAACGTAGCTCTCGGAGAGCCTTACTATGTGACTGATATTGACGCAACTACAAACACAATAACGTTGGGCAAGCGCGAAGAACTTGAAGTTGCAAGCGCAATCGTAACAGACATTAACTTAATGAAATACACAACAATTCCGCCAGAAGGACTTAATGTTACTGTAAAAATACGTTATAGAAACACCCCTGAAAATGCAACTATATTTTACAGAGGTGAGTATGCTGAAATAGTATTCAAAAAGCCTGTAACCGCGTTAACCCCCGGACAATCAGCAGTTTTCTACGAAGGCAATGATGTGGTTGGCGGAGGAATTATAACAAAAGCTAAAGCATAAAACCATGAAACATATATTTAATTTACTTATTTTCAGCACTATTGCAATAACGGCTTGCAATAACAAAACCGAACAGCCCAATCCGCCAAATCACAGCACGTATTTCCCTTTTTACAGAAACGAAGTACAATACTTTGAGGTAAAAGAGATTTCAATTGATGCACCGTTAAACATCTATGATACAACTATTTATACCCTAAGCATAGTTACCGACTCACTTTTTAATTCGGGCGACACAACTGTCGGTCATTACACTCTGCTAAAAGGCGATAGCGTAAAAATACCAATTGGAAGATTGGTTAGAGAACTATCTTCCCCAGTTGGTTCGTATATTGAAAACTGGAATAACTGTAGAATGGTAAAGACTTTATTACCAATAAAAAAGGGCGCTTCATGGAACTCACAAATATATTGTATAACGTCAGACAATAACGAAATTTCAAAAATTGTATCGGCACACACACCTTCCACAAAAGATAGCAGATACTACGACTCTACATTTAAAGTCTTTCACAGCTACGACAGTTCACTTATACATTTGAAAGCTAATCAAGAGATTTGGGCAGCTGGCTACGGACTGATTTACTCTGAAAAGGTTGATATAATATCGAACAATCCTAATTTAGATTTTACAATTCCTATTCGCCAAAGAATTGAAATAGGAACAATTTTCGAAATGCAAAGAAAAATGTTTGGGCCACAAAAGGCCAAATAACAGCAACTTACAATGTACAGAACAATATTTTTGTTTATAGCATTTTCTCTTTTTTACAAAGGTTTTTCACAAAACACTGATTCTTATTTAGTTATATATTTTGACTCAAAAAACAACACCCCATACAGCTTAGAAAATCCTGCCGAATTTCTTACTGAACGTGCTATCGACCGCCGCACTCGTTTTTCAATTCCAATCGACAGCACCGATTTACCTGTAAATCAGAACTATATCGACTCACTTTTCAAACTTAATATTGCCGAGGAACTACTATATACTTCACGTTGGCTTAACTGCGCCCTAGTAAGACCAAAAGCAAGATACGAGAAACATATTTCTCAAATTTGGATTAAAAATTACTCTTTAGTAACAATCAAACGTAAAAGGAGAAACAGCTATTCATCAAGCTTTTACGAAGGTAACGTTTCCACACGCAACGACAACCTGACAGAAAAACAGCTCGATGAGATTGGTGTTTCAAAGCTCCATAGCATGGGACTAACAGGCAAAGGCGTTTTAATTGCAGTTTTAGATGCAGGTTATCGTAGCGTAAATACCCTACCAATCTTCGATTCGCTCAGAGACAGAGAACAGATAATAGCTACTCGCGATTTTGCAGCGAAAAGCAGTACCATTTATAGCCACCACAATCACGGAACAGCTGTACTGGCTTTGCTTGCGGGAGTAATTCCCGACAGTTATAGAGGCTCGGCTCCAGAGGCTAATTATATATTAATTCGCACGGAAAATGCGGCGTATGAATCTCGTTTAGAGGAGTTTAACTGGCTTGCAGGTGCCGAATATGCCGACAGCTTAGGAGCCGATATATTAAACTCATCATTAGGATACAATCTTTTTGACAATCAAGCTGATAACTACACTATTAACGACCTTACAGGCAATGTCGCTATATGTTCAAAAGCCGCAGGAATTGCAGCAAGCAAAGGAATGGTAGTTGTTTCAAGTGCCGGAAATGATGGAGAAACCCAATGGCGATACTTAAACTTTCCCGCAGATAACCCCCATATTTTCACAATCGGAGCAACCGACTCAGATGGAGTTCGTTGGTCTGGGAGCTCAATTGGAATGCCGTTCCACGCCTACAAACCCGACTTTATGTCACGTGGAGCTGATGTTTGGGTACCGTCAACCATATCAGAAGGATTTTACAAAAGCACAGGAACATCATACTCTGCTCCTATTTTTGCAGGCGGTGTTGCTTGTCTACTACAATATTACAGCGATAAGTCGCCTCTACAAATCAAGCAAGCACTAAAAGAGACCGCAAAAAACTCTGATTCTCCCAACAACTATATAGGTTATGGATTTCCCGATTTTTACAATGCTTTTTACAAACTCCAAAACATATCTCCTCCCGAAAACAACACAATTACAATAAACAAGCTGTTTTACGACAAAACGTCAAATACGCTAAATATTGATATTGTAAATACTAAGGACAGAACAGTTTATATTGATGTTTTCGATTCTCTGGGGCGTACCCTACAGAGCATTGTTAAAGATACAACACCCGGTTTTCCTCTTTCTCTTGTTATTTCTATTCCACAACTAAATATGCCACAAGTTGTTGTGGTAACAGTTCGTGGCCAGACAAGCACAGGCATTACACAAAAAATAATGCTTTACTAAGTTAAAATTTACTGGGCAACAAAGTGATAAACAATACTTCCACTTTGATTTCCTTTTGAATTACTTACTGCTGAGAAAAAAGCACTTTTAGCACTTTCAGTCGCTGCTTTTGTATAACATTCAGTAGCAAGAATAGAGTTCTTCTGATCAACAACAGCTTTAACTACGCTACCATCAGGAGCAACTTCTATGTTAACAGTAACTTTGGCAGCCCCCTCACACGTATAAACTGGAATATCAAGATAAATTGATGTCCTGTCATCCAAGTAATAGACAACTGTTGCAGGTCCTTTATACGCAGTTTTTTGAGGTTTCTCTTTCTCTTTCTTTTCCCTCTTTTCAGGCACATACACTTCTTCTTCGAAAACTGGTTTATTCTCAACATACTTCTCAAACTCCTCTTGGTTCAAAGCATTTCGGACAATTTCCCGTTCATACTCCTCATCGGTCATTGTTGATTTGTACTTTGTCGCCTTATATTCTGCAGCCTTCAGCTCTTCATAGTCTCTGTTTACCGCAATATTTCTAATCTCTTCCCCTCCCAATTGTTCATACAATTCCTCCAACTCCCTTGAAAGCTCCTCTTTCAAGCGTTCAAGCTCCTCTTCAGGTGTTTCGTCAAGCATTTCCTGATCAACCAAAACGTGAAATGTAACAGGTGGATTTTGTTTCATTTCAGATGTCAAAGCAATGGATAATATAATAACATGAAACAAAAGTGTTCCAATAATTCCATTTTTATGCCCAAAAGAAAGTTTCAACAAAAATCGATTTAAAACGTTATACTTCTACCAACAAATATTTGTTGGTATAGATTTTGCAAAGTTAGAACAAATATTGAAAGATTTTTAATCTCAATTAAATTGAGGATTTGTTCTGATTATATTTAATTTTGCAATATTGTTTAAAAACATATGTAAAAATTTCAAAATCAAACAATTTCTTTGAAATAAACTCTGAGGTTAACGGAAATTATCTGTAACCAAAGAAAATTAAATAACTAAATACTAATCCAAAGGAGGTTTCTAATGGAAAAGAGAATAGGCGCTGCCATTATCCTTATTAAGGATAAATCATCCACCACTCAACTAAACGAAATTATCTCACGACACTCCAATATCATTATTGGAAGACAAGGAGTTCCTTTGCCAAACAAGGGAATCAGCGTAATAACACTTATTTTTGAGGGGAGCACAGACGATATCGGATCACTTACCGGTCAAATCGGGCGTTTGCAAGGCTTACAAATCAAATCAGCCACACTGAAATCGCTTGAAACAGAGACTAAAACACAAACTTAACAAGTAAGTGGCTGATTACAAGACATTTTGTTTCATATAATCTTATAAAAATCCAAAACTCTTGAACCTTACGCACAACAGCATAAGACATTGAATTACATTATCTTAACACAATAAATAACACAACATGAAATTCTCACCAGAAAAATACAGAATTCCCGACGAACCAATGAAACCATTTATTGAACCAGACGAAATATGGGAATATATTAATTCAGCCCGCCCTACACGCGAGAAAGTTGCCGAAATAATTAAAAAATCATTGGCAAAAAACCGCTTAAATCTCGAAGAGGTGGCTATACTAATTGCAGCCAATGACCCTGAATCAATAGCAGCAATAAAAGATGGAGCGCGTACCATCAAAAAAACTATTTACGGCAATAGAATTGTACTTTTCGCACCTTTATATATTGGAAATCACTGTACTAACAACTGCTCTTACTGCGGATTTAGAACTGCCAACACCAAACAACAACGCACGACTCTCACTGACGAGGAAATTGTTAAAGAGGTTGAAGCTCTTGAAGATAACGGTCAAAAACGATTAATTTTAGTCTATGGCGAACATCCCAAATATGATGCCGAATATATAGCACATACGGTACGGTTGGTTTATGGCGTTAAAAAAGGCAACGGCGAAATACGCAGAGTAAATATTAACGCAGCACCCTTAGAAATAGAGGGTTACATAACTGTAAAAGAGGCTGGTATAGGAACATATCAGGTTTTTCAAGAGACATACCATCCCGAAGCGTACAAATGGTACCACTTAGGAGGCAAAAAAACAAACTATGAATATCGTCTTACAGGATTAGACAGAGCTCAAGAGGCTGGTATTGATGATGTTGGAATAGGCGCACTCTTTGGTTTATACGATTGGCGTTTCGAGGTCATGAGCTTAGTTCGGCACACAAACCACCTTGAAGCATGCTATAACGTTGGACCACACACTATTTCGTTTCCACGAATTAAAGATGCAAGTTCAATGAAAGTAAAATCTGAATATATGGTTTCTGACGAGGATTTAGCACGAATAATCGCTATACTTCGTCTTGCTGTTCCTTATACAGGCTTGATTTTAACCGCCAGAGAGAGTGCTGCTGTACGTGACGAGGTTCTTGAATTTGGAGTATCACAAATCGATGGAGGAACGAAATTGGAGTTAGGAAGCTACCAAGAAAGCAAAAACGAAAAACAAAACCTAAATCGCGAACAGTTTGCCATTAACGACAATCGTTCGCTAAATGAAATTATTGACGAGCTTATCGAAAAGGATAATATCCCATCGTTCTGCACAGCATGTTATCGGTTAAACCGCACAGGAGAGCACTTTATGGAGTTTTCTGTTCCAGGTTTTATAAAACGTTTTTGCACTCCAAACGCCCTTATGACTCTTGCTGAATATTTAGAAGACTACGCACCAAAAGAGACTTACAAAAAGGGCTGGCAACTGATTGAAAAAACATTGACAAATGAACTTAAAGAGCAAAAAAACCTGGCTGAAATTACCGACAGATTAGAACAAATCAAAGCCGGCAAACGCGATTTGTATTTTTAAACATTTAATAATTAAACCATTAAGAAGTTAAGAAAGATTAACTCGACTTTCGCAAGCTACTTAATTTACTGATTTTTAATAAAAAAGTAAAACTTGTCTTTGGGCAAGTTGTTGGAAATCAATCTTCTGAGCATTGGCATTTGTTTTTGTTAATACAATAATCCCGAAGGGGTGAAATTATTATAGCACAGTAAAAACCAAAGGTTTATTAAACCCCGAAGGGGTGACAAAGGAAGAGGAAAGATTTCTGATTTCGGATTTCGGATTTTTAACCCCAAACCCTAAAGATACTTCATATGTCAAGTTGTATAGTGTCTGTCATAAATGATATTTCACCCCTTCGGGGTTAATTAATCGTTTCCCTTTATTATATCTATAATCGTGTCATCCCTTCGGGATTTTATTCTGAAATGAATATGCCAACCTTATGTAATGGTTAAAGTAGAAACTTTATAAACTTTCTACTTTTTCCTTGCACCTTGCACCTCAACTACTAATTGTTTTCAACTTTTAACTATTATTGCTATATTGCCAGAAACTCAATAAACTATCACCCATGAAAACAAAAAACCTTTTATTGACAATTTTAGTATTAATACTAATTCTTTCCGTAGCGATAAACATTTCTCAATGGAAGAGCTCCAACAGCTTTAACCATAAAATCGAAATGGCTGAAAGTTTGTTCAACCTCAGTTTCACTAAAAACGAACGCGATTCCATGGTTTCGGGATTAACCGAAGCAAAACAGATGTACGAGAAAATTCACTCATACGAAATTCCTAACTCCCTCGCTCCCACCGCTATATTTAACCCTATTCCGTTTGGTTATATGCAAGAGGTGCAGAAAAAAACCAATAATTACAATATTCCCAAAAATTTAACACTACCTGAAAATCGTGAAGAGCTCTGTTTCTATACTGTTTCAGAACTATCATCACTGATAAAAGAGCGCAAAATAACAGCCACCGAGTTAACTAAAATCTATTTAGACAGGATAAAAAGGTACGACAAGGAGCTAAAATGTGTTGTAACACTGCTAGAAGAACGTGCACTACAACAAGCTGCCATTGTTGACGAAGAAATCTCAAACGGAAATTACAAAGGAATTTTACATGGTATTCCATATGGAGTGAAAGATATGTTGGCTTTAGAAGGCTATCCTGTTACTTGGGGTTCGCCGATTTATAAAGACCAGATAGCTGAAAACACAGCAACTGTAATTGATAAATTAGACAATGCAGGAGCAATATTAGTTGCAAAGCTATCATTGGGCGAATTTGCAATGGGCGATGTTTGGTTTGGAGGAAAAACAAGAAATCCATGGAATACTGAGCGTGGCTCAAGTGGCTCATCAGCTGGCTCGGCAAGTGCAACTGCAGCCGGACTTGTGGCATTTTCAATTGGTTCTGAAACGTGGGGTTCAATTATCTCTCCGTCAACAATTTGCGGGGTTACAGGATTACGTCCAACGTTTGGTCGCGTTAGTCGCTACGGAGCCATGACTCTATCATGGAGCATGGACAAACTCGGACCTATCTGCCGTTCGGCACAGGATTGCGCAATTGTACTTGAAGCTATTAACGGCTTTGATAGCAAAGACCCAGCCTCACAAAACATAGCGTTCAACTATAATGCTAAAAAGGACATCAAAACCCTTCGCGTAGGCTACTTTAAAGAGCTGTTTGAAGATAGTTATCACAACAAAATGAACGACAGCATAGCACTTAATGAGCTGATTTCATTAGGAATAGACCTTATTCCTGTTGAACTGCCAAAGGATATTCCTGCCGACGCATTATCAATAATTTTAGATGCAGAAGCAGCAGCTGCGTTTAGCGACATAACGCTCTCAAACAAAGACGATATGATGGTTCTACAACACGCAAGAGCGTGGCCCAACGCTTTCAGAATGGCACGATTTATTCCCGCCGTTGAATATATACAAGCCCAAAGAATACGTCAGAATTTAATTGACGCTTTTGCAGAAATTTTCAAAAGTGTTGACGTTATTATAACCACGTCTTTTGGAGGTAATCAGTTATTAATGACCAACTTAACCGGACATCCTGCAATATTAGTACCCAATGGCTTCAACGATGAAAATCTTCCCACAAGCTTTACCATTATTGCCAATTGGCACAATGAATCTGATTTGGTTTTACTCTCAGAGGCATATCAGCAAAAGACAAAGTTCTTTAGAGAATATCCTGAAAACTTTAAAGTCAAATAGCGTTTAACCACTCAAAAAAATCTAAATCGAAAAACAGATTAACTAAATAAGCTATTGTGAATAAAGACATTGTTATCGATTCAATGTTTAGCATTTTTATATTTTAAAATCAACTAAACATAAATATGTTTTTTGTGATTTAAAAATGAAGCTAAAACAATTCAAAACACTATTTTTGCAGAAAATGTAATCTTGGTATTTAAACCAACTTTTTTATGGCTTTCATTTTTCAACACAAAAGTCTGAACGTCAAATTAAAAAAAATAGAAAAACTGCTTAGACCTGAAATCTACAGTTTTCTCAATCATAAACTAAAGTATTTACTTCAAAAAAAAGCTAAAAACAATAAGATTTTACTATCTGCTCTCAAATCTCTTAATATTAAGTGGTACAAATTCAGAGGATTAGAAGAGATAGAAGCAATTCCAATAACACAAAACATTTACGCAGACGAGAAACACAATCCTTTAAAGTATCGTAAATCGGTGATGTCTGCGGCACTTCGGCGTATCTTAGCATGGCATCGTTGCAGCAACAGTAAGGTAATATGGATAACACCAAACAAAGGTAGAATTAAAGATAGCGGTTTCACAAAAAGCAGCAGAATTCTAAATTATCCACAAGATTTTGGAGAATTGATCAGGCAATTAAATAAACATAGAAACTATGTTTTAGCTGCACGCCCAGCTATACTTGCGCAACTTGCTTTTTACATACATTATAATAAGTGTCAAACACCGACACCTAGATTAATAATAGCATTTAACCACGATTTTACAGTCGGTGCACTTAATCTATTAAAAGAGACCTTTAGCGTTCCCTTAGTTCGATTGATAACAGACCCACAATATGGTTCTATAATTGCTACATGTCGGTACAAACACTATCATCTGTTCGAACCTGTGGCGTACCACGAAATAGTCAATTCAAGCGGCGTTGCAGTAACCAACGGACGTGGTCAACTGGTTGTAACACCACTCCACACAAACAAACCATCCCTTATACGCTACAACACTGGCATAGAAGTAATTCCCAACAAAAATGCTGTATGTTCATGCGGATTATCATACAGAACAATTGACAATATTTCATATACAATGCGCCCAACAATTAAAGGTATGAATAATTCCGAATTGCTTATTCCATTGTCCGAAGAACTACATGAAAATATTGTTGGCGTTAATTATGAGCAAAGCTACGGTGGAGAAGTATTAATAACAATTAAAGAACACATAATCGATAAGTTAAGCCCTAATGATTACAAAGCATGGTTTGCAAATTATTGGAAACAAGATATAAGAATAACTATTGTTGTTGATAATCGTAGCTCATTCATAGGAGACAGAGGCTTATCTAACTTTAAAGTATTAACTAACAACTAACTGAAATACAATAAATTATGCAAAAATTAATTGAAATCATAATTCAAAATAACGATACACGAAAAAAATATCCATTCGGCACTACACTCATGGAAATTTGGGATGATTTAAAGTTAGATTTAAAATATCCTGCCATTGGTTGCATGGTAAACAACAAAGTCGAAGAGCTTAATTACGCAATTTACAAACCCAAGACAATAAAATTTTTCGATATAACACACCCCGATGGAATGCGAATATATATCCGCTCTTTAAGTTTTATCTTAATAAAAGCGGTTAATAACATCTATCCAGATAGGAAACTTCGTATTGAACACTCCATATCAAATGGATATTACTGTGAATTTGAAGGAGATAAAAAAAGGCTTACAGCATCAGAAATAGCAGAAATAAAAACTGAAATGTATAAAATTATTGATGCTGATATTCCTTTTATTAGAAAAGAGATATTAACCGAGGAAGCTGTTGAACTGTTTGAAAAAAACGGTAGCATCAACAAAGCTAAACTTCTTAAAGGTAGAAAACATATGTATTCTAGCGTTTATTGGTTAGAAGATCATGCCGACTATTTCTATGGATTTTTAGCCCCATCAACCAAGTATGTTAAAACTTTTGATTTGTATAAATACTATGATGGGATGTTACTACGATTTCCAACAACATCAAATCCCGAAGAAGTTGCACCTATGATCTTACAAGATAAGATGTTTGAAATCTTTCAAGAACACAAAGAGTGGAACGAAATTATTGGTGTTAGTACTGTAGGATTATTAAACGAAGCTGCTAAAAACGGAAAGCTAACAGACCTCATTAAAGTATCGGAAGCGTTACAAGAGAAGAAGTTAGCGAAAATTGCTGATCTAATAGCTGAACGCAATCCAATGCCCCGCATCATATTGATTAGCGGACCATCATCATCGGGTAAAACAACTACTGCAAAACGCTTAGAGGTTCAGCTAAAAGTACTGGGAATTTTTCCACAAGTAATATCTTTAGACAACTATTTCGTTAACAGACAAGACACACCATTAGACGAAAACGGAGATTATGACTTTGAAAACATCGAAGCTATTGATTTAGAGCTTTTTAACAAACAACTTTTACAACTACTAAATGGAGAAAAAGTAGAAGTCCCCAGATTTTCATTCGAAACAGGACAAAGGAGTTTCTGTGGAGATTTTTTACAAATGTCAAAAAATTCGGTTTTACTTATTGAAGGAATTCACGGTCTAAACCCAAGGTTAACAAAGCAAATATCTGATAAAGAGAAGTTTAAAATTTACGTTTCTGCACTCACTTCTCTCTGCATGGACGAACATAACCGTATTCCAACTACTGACAATAGACTAATACGAAGGATAGTACGTGACTATAGATATCGAGGCTATTCTGCCGAAGAAACAATACGGCGTTGGCCCAGTGTTAGACGAGGAGAAGAAAAATATATATTCCCGTATCAAGAGGAGGCTGATGTTATGTCAAATTCAGCGTTACTATTTGAATTAGGCGTGTTTAAGCAATACGTTGAGCCTATTCTGCGTGAAGTATCTCCTCAAAGTGAAGAATATTCTGAAGCTACCCGTTTACTTAAATTTTTCTCATATCTTGAACCGATACCAATAAAAGAGGTGCCACCAACAAGTATCCTAAGAGAGTTTCTGTTTGGTAGTAGTTTTATATATCATTGACACCATACATATAATCAATAAATTGTAATTTTTAACTTATACCAATTGTAAATACCGATGCTACAGATACATAGTCCAAGCAAACGGCAGTGAAGTTTGGATTATAGTAGATGTCCAATTGGTATTACTTATATAGCCAATATAGTGACGTTGACCATTTTTTTTAAAGCATTATCAAAAAAAAACATATATTGCGCTCAAAATCTTTGTTATGTGATTTTTTTTTTAATATCTTTATCACTTGAAATTAGCATCAGCATTAACAATGCACAAATATTTAACAAATAGATTATGTTCAAGTCGTTAATAGTGTTATTAAATGTGGGATTATTGTTGTTTTTGACTAATATCTTCGGTGGGGTTGATATAAAACACAGTTTCCCAAGCAAAGTAAATTCAGGGACTCAATTTACAGTTGAAATATCAATCGACAAAGGCGAGCTAGACCGTTATGCAAGGCTAACATTAGAAGTTCCAAATGGTTTCAAGGTAACCTCGCGAGAAACAAGTGGCGGTCAGTTTTCATTCGACGACCAAAAAGCAATAATACACTGGTACAACCTACCCTATGATGAAGTTTTGAAAGTAATACTTGTTTTTGATGTTGCCCCACCAATATCCGGAGACTTGATAATTTCAGGTTCGTTCCGTTATATTGACAACAATCAAATTCAAGAAAAAACAATAGCACCACATAAAATTCAAGTAACTCAAATTGAAGGAGTTACTGATCTTTTGGCATCTAAACGATACAAATACAAAGAGATTACCCTAAAACCCATTGACTGTATTCGACAAAAACCCTACATGAATGAAGATAATGAGATTATTGTAAACCTATTAGTTAGCAAAAGTTCATTATCAAGTTTTGGAAAAATTGAGGAACAACTACCGAGGGGATATCGTGCTGTTGCACTAAAAACCAAAGGTTCTATTTTTCAAGTTAGTGGCAGAATATTAAAGTTTTTATGGATGGAACTACCCAAAGAAGAGAGTGATAAAATGTTTATTGTATCATATAAGTTAATCCAGACAGAGGATTATCCAAATCAAGCTTTTATTATCAATGGAACGTTCTCTTATTCACAAGATGATAGAACTCAAACTATTAGTATAGCAGAAAGAAATATTGATTTAAACGAATTTGAAGCTGAACTATTGGAAATGCACGAACTTTCTAAAGAAGAGCAATTTGCAGAGTTAGAACAAGAAAGCCAACAGAAAAAAGTTGACGTACTAGCAGACAACGACAACTTTTCAGGAATTTCTGGTCTGGCAACAACAGATAAACTAAAAGAGATGGAAAAAGACTCCAAAACATTTGAGGAGACTTTAACCCCAGAAGAGAGAGCCAAATATGCGGAACTAACCCAAAAAGTCAAGGAGACCGGAGAATATCCAACAATAGATGACTCAAAAGATGTTGTAGGAGAAATGAAAAGACCTGAAATAACCTCAACTCCATGGGCTGAACAAGGCATTACATATAAAGTGCAAATAGCAGCAGGACATAAACTTGTTAAAAAGGACTATTTTAAAAAATTCAATATAAATGAAACCGTACATGTTGAATTGCATGAAGGATGGCACAAATACACAATAGGAAACTTTAAAGTATATAAAGATGCACGAGACTATAGGGTAAAAATATGGAATACCACTCCTATTTCCGATGCATTTGTTTGTGCTTATTCAAGCGGTAACCGCATAACAGTTCAAGAAGCACTTATGATAGCTAATCAAAAATGGTTCAAATAGTTAAGAATTGAAACATATGCGTACAAATTTCCTCATTATACTTTTGTTTTTTATAGCTATAGGCATTCAGCAATCGTTTGCACAAGAGATAGACAAAGATTATGAAGCAGTTCTTTTGATGGAAGAAGATGCTTCTACGGACCTTTTTAGCTCTGCCTTCAAACCTATTTTCGGATTAGGACAAGGAATCCTTACATTTTATGGTGATATCAGAAATAATTACGAATCTCCATTAAACGGAAAATGGGGAACAAGTGTCAGTATTTCTAGATCTCTCGGACGATTTTTTGACGTTGATTTATATGCTCTATTTGGAAAAACATCTGGTGAAAGACGTTCACTTGAAGACTTGTCTTTAAATAAAAATTTTGAAACAGAGATATTTATTGGTGGTGTCTCTGCCTCATATAACTTTAATCACATATTCAGAAGGAAAAGACCTATCCATCCTTTTATCTCTTTGGGAGTTGAAACAATGCAATTCAAGCCACGAGGAGACATTAAAGACAAAGATGGAAATTTATATGTTTATGCAACTGATGGAACAATTCGCAATTTGAGCAATAATATAATCTCCCGGGACTATACATACGAAACCAACTTAAGAGAAGTTAACCCAACGAATAAGGACTATTCTCTAATGACCTTTACAATTCCCGTCGATTTAGGATTAAATATAACAATCACTGACAGATTGACTTTCCGTGTTGCCAACTCTATAAAATTTACTTTCAGCGATTACATTGACGATACTGAAGGAACTGACGGATTGATAAAAAATGACATTTTAAATTATTCATATGCTTCACTAAGATTAGATTTATTTAGTCCCGCAAGTGAAATCGCTGCTGTTGAACAGTTTAAAAACCTTAAATTTGTTGTTACTGACGGCGAAGATGAAGACGGGGATGGTGTAGACGACTTTAATGATGAATGTCCTGGAACAAAATCCGGTGTTATAGTTGACTATCGCGGTTGCCCAATCGACAGCGACAACGACGGAGTACCCGACTATATGGATGAGCAACCCAATACCCCTGCCGATGCTGTTGGTGTAGGACCAACAGGTGTTAGATTTACAACACACCATTTGGTAGCTTTACTTTTCGACCCAAAAGCAATTGACAGAAAAGAGCTTACTACATACTATCACGAATCTTTGAAAGACAAAACAAGAAAGAAATACGATAAAATGCCTGATAAATTCAAACAGGTTGATGCAAACAACGATGGTTGGATCTCTCCGGCAGAAATGCGTCAAGCCATTGACAAAGTATTCGACTTTAAATCAAATTTAACGGTTGAAGACGTTAACGAGCTACTTGAATACTTCTGGGTACAGTAAGAAAATTAATTAACTTACATAGATATGTGATAGTTAGTACTTTAAGAAAGATCCTTCCCAATATACGGATCAACAACTACAATAGTAATAGTTTTGACTACTACAAGACATACAATTCCAATACTATTGAACTCAGCTATTACTATATAGATAGAAATAGCTACATTTTGAAAAAGGTATTAAAACTATATCTAAGTTTTAATACCTCTCAAGGGTAGAATTTAGTATATTAAAGGTGTTTTTTGATGGAGTCAATTAAATCCTTAAACTTTATGGGTTTGGGAATAAAATCATTAGCTCCGACTTCAATCGATTTTTGCTTTTCGTTATCCATCATGAAAGCAGTTTGTGCTATAATAGGAATATTTTTATCTAATTCTCTTATTGCTTCAATTGCTTGAAAACCGTTCATTACAGGCATTTGTATGTCCATAATAATTAAATCGGGCTTAGATGTTTTAAATATTTCCAACGCTTCCTTGCCGTCTTTCGCCCAAATTATTTTTGCCCTTGTAGGTGCAAGAAATTCAGATATAAGCATGTAGTTTATTTCTACATCTTCAGCAATAACGAAAGTTTTACTGCTGAAATCAGGATATTTTAAATTTTTAGATATTTTATTATTATCTTCTACACATCTTATTAAGGTATTTGGAAATTTTATAAAAAAAGTTGTTCCAACATTGACATTGGTCACAAACCACATTTTTCCATGTAATAAATTTGTAATATTGTTGGCAAGAGCTAAACCAAGCCCAGTACTGCCACTTTGATTAAAGTATTTATCCTGCTTCTTTTTAAAGAAATCGAATACGCTATCTTTGATATCATCGCTTATACCTATACCTGTATCTTTGACAAAAACTATTAACTCCTGTTCGTCATTTATTTCGTATCCAAAGGTTACTTGACCAGATTCTGTATATTTAAATGCATTTTCTATAACATACGAAAGAACTTGTTTAAACCTGTATGAATCCGTTTTTAAATAGATATCCGAATCGCATGATTGAGCACTAATTACTAAACTTACTTTATTATTCTCGTATAATTTTACATATTCTGAAGCAAGCTCCTTAAAAAGCATCGACCATGACACTTCTTCAATATTTATTGTCAACTGTCCTGCATCCAACTTGCTGGCGTCTAGTATATTATCAAAAATTTTCACTAACGCTTTAGCATTTTTTGTTATTGAAGTAATAAACTCTTCTCTTTGATCGATAGTTAAATCCGGATCGGCTAGCAAATCACTAAGCCCTAATATAGAATTTACCGGGGTTCTTATTTCTTGCGAAATATTTGCCAAAAATGATGTCTTAATTTTATTGGCATTTTCAGCCTCCAACAATGCTTTTTCAAGTGAATCATTATCACTATCTCTTTTAAATATTAAAGCTATAATGAGACTAAGCGTTTTAAAGAACGACTCGTCAAGTTCATCAATTTCGGCAAAATCATTATACTTCACAATTAATAATCCAAACAAACTATTTGACAGCTTTAAAGGAACGAACAATAAATCATTCATCTCTATCCAATTATATCGTTGAGATAGAACATTCTCCACTGTTATAATTTGTTCTGATAAGAATAGACTCTCAGTAATAATTAAAGAGTAAAAGTTTTTATTTTGGGAAAGATTTATCAATTCTGGAATCCATTGGCTGTTAGAATCTGCGTTACCAGAAACCGATGTTTTTCTTAGAACATTGTTTTTTTTATCTAAAGAGAGTAGAACAACAGATTCTACACTTTCGTATTGGCTAATTAAGTTAGTTAATTGCAATAAGTTTTCTTCAATTCTTTTAATGTTTGTAAATAATGCTATAATATCAGAAATAATTCTGTTCTGTGTTAATAACCTGCTAAAAACTTTCATTTGCATTCGTTAAAGGTTAATTTTTAGTGTAAATTTGTATGCAATTGAAGTAAACTCAAACATCAAACCTAAACTAACATTAGTCAAATATAAGCAAAAAAGTTGCCATTTGGCATGCTTTGAACCGAAAAATAATAAAAAACAATCCAATGACAACTATATTTTATTGATAATCATATTGTATTTTGTTTATTTTTTATTAAAAAAACCAAGCAATACTGTAAAAATTCCTGAAAGTAGTACACAATATTTATGTTTAAATGATATTATTTTTCATTTTAGTCAAAATTATGTCGATTGTAAAATTTTATTTGAATTTTGTTTTTTAATCTTTGAGACTACCATGATTTTTAGTAAAATTGTAAAAACATAAAAAACATCAACATATATAGCGAACATACAAACCAAACTTGGCATAAAATTAGATGATTTTAAAGTATGTGAATCCCATAGAGTCGTAAACTGAAAAATTATAATATGAAAATTAAAATAAAACTGTTAATTGTCAGCATATTGTACTTTACAACATCATATGGACAATACAATATTTCAGTAACAATAAATGGACTTCAAAACGAAAAAATTTATTTAGCTTACTATTTTGGAGATAAAAATTATGTCGTTGACACTACACAGTTAGACAAACAGGGTAGAGGTATCTTTACTGGCAATAATACTCTTGACGAGGGTATTTATCTAATTGTTTTACCCTCAAGAAATTATTTCGACATCATAATCGACGAAGATCAACACTTTGCTTTAGAGACCGATACATCGTCTGATATAAGAACAATGATAAGAAAATTAAAGATTGAAGGTTCGGAAGCAAATAAAGAATTTCGTGAGTATCAAGTATTTATGTTCGACAAAACAAAAGAGGCACACCTTTTAAGGGTTACCAGTATGGACAAAACAATATCTGAAAAGAGACGCAACAAGGCAACATCCGATTTAGAGAAAGCGAACAAAGAGATAATAGACAAACAGAACAAAATAATAAGCTATGGATCTGAAAAGCTGCTATCTCAGATGTTAAAAGCTTTTGGAGACCCTGAAGTTCCTGCTTACAGTTCAACATTTAACGGACAATATGTCGATTCACTTTTCCAATACAACTATTACAAAGATAACTATTTTGAAAATGTGGATTTTTCGGATAGAAGACTTTTAAAAACACCTGTTTATCATACACGCTTAGTAAGATTCTTCGATCAAATAGTATCACCAAATCCAGACAGTATTATTAGTGCATCTGAAAGGCTATTAAACAAAACCGAGGGTAACGCAGAAATGTTTCAATACACTCTGCAGTTTATATTTAATAAATTCAACCAAAGTAAAATAATGGGACACGATAAGATTACTGTACATTTAGCCGACAACTATTATTTGAGTGGCAAAGCCACATGGGCTGATGAGGATTATCTTGCAAAACTTAAAGATAGAGTTGATAAAATGCGTCCAAATATTATAGGTGCTGTTGCTCCACGATTAGATAAAGCGCAAACTCCTGAAGGTATGTTCTATCCTTTACACTCTTTAAATAGCAAGATTATTGCTTTGGTTTTCTGGGAACCCGAATGTGGTCATTGTAAGAAAGAGATTCCTCAAATGGTAGAAATATTTAACAAGTATCACCAAAAAGGTTTCCACGTATATGCTTTTTACACCCAAAGCAATTTAACAGAGTGGAAAACATCAATTAATAAGCTTGGAATGGAAAACTTTATAAATGTTTACGACCCTTTTAATTTTACGTCATTCAGGGATACTTACGATGTTTACTCTACGCCAACGTTATATCTACTCGATGAAAATTTTAAAATTTTAGCCAAAAGGATTTCTCTTGAATCATTGGAGGAATTTTTAGAAGATAGGCTTAAATAAGAAGTTCAGAAATATATTTTTAACAAACAAAAAAAAGGGATTGTCTGTTTTTAGACAATCCCTTTTAAAAATCGGCGGCGACCTACTCTCCCACTATCGCAGTACCATCGGCGCTATCGGGCTTAACTTCTCTGTTCGAGATGGGAAGAG
>JGI24712J26585_10000351_pt1 | contig 39771 bp, 33 predicted proteins | sample BioPla3DNA2_FD_26585 | JGI IMG/M metagenome (IMG submission 26585)
TGTTTGCACCAGCGTATCAGCAGTAGCATCCGGTCCATTCTCTTTAACCGCCAGTCCAATGGCTCGGATAGCTTCCATTTGTGTATAGCCAAGCGATTCAAGCGCAAGGATTGCTTCGCTAACGGGGCCTTGCGTAGCAGCTTGAGGACTGAAGCCAAGTGAGGGCACGCTTTCAAAGTCGGCTTCTGAAATTTTGTCTTTAAGCTCTAAAGAAATGCGCTGCGCAGTCTTTTTGCCGATGCCGGGCGCACGGGAAAGAACAGTAATGTCGTTTGTTAGAATTGCAAGTGTCAAATCCTTTAAAGGAATGGATGATAACACAGAAAGGGCAGTGCGTGTTCCAATACCGGAAACGGAAATCAGCTGCATGAACATTCTTTTTTCTTCCAGCGATGCAAAGCCAATTAGCTCCATGGCGTCATCACGCACAGCAAGGTAAGTAAACACTTTCATTTTTTCCCCAATCGGGGGTGCATTGGTCAAGACCGATTGAGAACACATAATTTCATACCCAACGCCATAAGCGTCAAGGACAATGAAATTACTTCCTTTCTGGTCAACTTTTCCTTCAATAAATGCGTACATGAAACCTCCAAAAGTCAGTTCATTTTAAACTGTTCACGCTGCCTGCCTGCGTGCAGGTGGGTAATTGCTGCTGCAACGGCGTCTGCCGCATCGTCCGGTTTTGGTATTTCGTTTAGGTTCAGCAACAGTTTAACCATTTGCTGCACTTGCTGCTTTTCCGCTTTACCAAAGCCGACAACGGCCATCTTAATCTGCATGGGCGTGTATTCATATAATTTGTCGGGCAGGTGTTTTGCGCAGCACATAATCGCAACCCCTCTAGCAGCGCCTACCGTAAATGCCGTGGTAACGTTGCGGGCAAAAAACAGCTCTTCAAAAACAATTTCATCAGGTTGGTAGGTCAACAAAATTTCTTCCACTTGATTGTAAACAGAGGTAAGACGCTCGGGAAAGGAAATATGTGCGGGCGTTGTAATCACTCCGCACGCAACAAACGACAGTTTTGTTCTGTTTTCTTCAACCACACCCCAGCCCATGGTTGCAAGACCGGGGTCAATTCCTAATACTCGCATTTTTCCTCCGCCTATCATGATAAGTCAGGCAACGAGGCTTGTCAAACAGGCTCATTATCCGTTCGGCTCAAAAATTTTTGTAATAATTTTTCTGCGTGAGTCCTTGCAAGGTTAGCGCTTTCCTGCACCTTGCTTTCATCGGGGACGCTTTGTCCCATGAGCAGCGAAAACTGGCTTATTTTAAGCCCCAAAGCATCCTGTATATAGGCATCGGACCCTTTGGGAGAAACAAGATAATAGCATAACAGCGAATCTTTCTGGCCGATTCGGTGTGCACGGTCTTCAGCCTGGGAGTGAACGGCAGGCGACCAGTCCAGCTCTCCAAACACCACGCAGCTTGCGTTTTGCAAGTTAAGCCCCGAAGCCGCCCGCAGACTAATGATGCATAGGTTAGTTCGCCCCCCGAGAAACCGTTCCTGTGCCTTTTGTTTCTGCTCAGCGGTTTCTCGTCCTGTAATCATGGCGGGGCTGTAGCTTTTCAAATCTTTTTTGTATTGGTCCATCACTAAGTGATGGTGCGCAAACAGAAGAACCTTTTCTTTTTCTTCAAGAAGCGCCCGTACAAACTGCGCTACATAGGGCGCTTTACTCACACCGGTTGCTTGGCGCTGGCCACGGGAAATATTGCTTTCCAGCAGCGCTTTTTCGGACAGGGTAAGCGTTTCATCGTTGCTTAGCTTCATTAAATTATCAATAACGGGTTGCATCAGGACTCGATATGTTTTGGAGTCCACATCAATTTTTTGCACAAGGCGCCGCTTTTCCGGCAGCTCAGGCAAAACATCGGCTTTGGTGCGTCTGAGCATTAATCCTTCCCGGCGCAAAAATGCACCAAGCAGCTCGGGTTTGGCGACAATGTCGCCAGCATATCCATAGCACCATTCACGAGAGAAAGATTCCCAATCGCCTAAGAAATGGAAATCGATAATGTTCATCACGTTCCATATTTCACCGCCCCTGTTATAGATGGGTGTTCCCGATAGGCCGATAACGGTATCAACGCTTTCAGCAAGCAGGGAGGCAGCACTGTATTTTTCGGTGCCCGACCTGCGTAATTCCTGAATCTCATCAAAAACCACCATGCGAAAAGCGTATATCGGTAAGGCTTCTTTCCAACCACGTAAAAGTAGGTAGTGGCACAGGTAAATGTCCGCCAATGGAAGCTTGTAGGGGGTCAAGCCTTTAAGTACATGGATTTGCGGTTCTTTTCCATTGATTAACAAAAAACGGCTAATTTCACTTTGCCAGTTAAGGACAAGGTGCGGCGGCACAACAATGAGGACAGGATACTGTTCTTTCGATGCCAAAAAGGCAAGCAATTGTACTGTTTTTCCGAGTCCCATTTCGTCGGCCAACAGGCCTCTTTGCGTGTGGTTAAGCCAATAAAGTCCCTGTTTTTGAAAGTCCCTGAGCTCACCTAAAAAGGAGGTTTGGGGCGGTGTGGCGGGGGACAGACCCCTTAACTGCAATTGGCTGTTTTTTTGGTAATGATGGCGAGCCTGTTCCAACTCACTTTGCCAAAGCGCCTGATCTCTTGGCATGATAGATAGGGGATAGCGCAGCATCAGCCAGTTCAGGTTGCCAACATTGCGCCGACCTCCGGAAAAAAACGCTGTGCCCCGTCTGCCTGAATGGCTGCCGGGAAACAGCCTTTTGGCCATTTCGGTCACTTCAGGGTCGCCCTTGATTACCCAACACTTTCGCCTTCTGTTATACGAAAGAGTGCCATACACAAAGCCGCTGTCTTGTGGGTTTGATAAGTAGTCGGGGAGAGGTGGCGTCAATGTTTCATTCTCTATACTGTCTGTTGTATTACTACCAACCGGTGATGGAAGCTGAATATCGGCTTGGATAGGGTTAAGATTTTCTGATGGATATATTTCTGATGTGGTGGTTTTTTCTTCAATTTTTTTGCTTTTTTGCGCCTGTGGCGCAATCCCCCAAAGCGACAGCAATGAAAGCGATTGGACGGGTTTACCCATGATTGTGGGAGGAAGACTTAAGCTCTTTTCGGTAATCACAAAAATAGCGTCAACCAAAGGCGACTGGGCATAGCGGTTTAATTGCTTTAACAGGGCAGTCCTATTTGGACGATTACGTTTAATTTCAATGGCGACTCTATCGACCAAAAAATCTACCCGTGAGCTAGGAGCGATTATAGCTTCGTGCTCGACTTGAAAGCCCTTATCCGTTAACGCCTTTTGTACATGTGTATGCAGCTCATTTTCGCTTATGACTGGCGACAAGCGGATGCTTCGCAGAGTGTTTTCCAATTTGTTAAGCTGCACAGACAGTGTATCGACCGACACGGTATTCCTCCTCAATTTTATATGATGTTATACTACTATTTTTACCTGGAGAAGTAAAATAAATTCAATAAATATGCGAAAAAACAGGCGCAAGATTTGTATGAAAGTAACACGGCAAAATGCCATGTATGTCTACAATCAGCGGTAATAGGCAAGGAAAAGAAGGAGTTGATTTTGTGATGAACGGCAAATGAGAAATTCCACGTATTTTAATGATTTTGTAGCGGTACTGTTGAAGTTTATATGGCTTTTATCGAAGCGCTTTACGCAAACCCTTTGGATAGTGGTTTTTTAGCCGGTCACCAACGATCTTTGCCCAGCCTAAGGGTAAACCCTGATAGCTTACCACGACAAACTGCACTTTTGAAATATTGCAGGAAATTATGCCTAATTCTTCCCCGTACAGGTAGCGATAGGCATCTTCTTTTGACAGAGGGATAATGTGCTTGGCAGGCAATGCCCGTGCCAAAGCATGATCAGGGATGAAAGTTTTCCCCTTGAACTTCCCAAGATGCAAGCCTAAACGCAAGAGCTTTATGCCTTCAAACATTTCAAGCTCAATGGGGGACAGCACATAACTGTTTTGAAAAAGCTGTACCTGACCACCTATCTTTTCGAGCCGAACCAAACGCTTGACTTCAGATAAAACTTTAGTGGTTTTCTCATGAGGCGGGGCGTATTTGCTTGTTTTTTTGGTTGTCGAAACCAGCTGTAAATTGTTAGCAGATATAAGCTTGGATTTCTCAAGCAGACAAGCAAAATGCCCTTCTCCTTTTACTGTATGCGGATAAAAGCGGATACAGCCTTTGCTTGTTTTCAGCCCGTTAATGACAGTATCTACTGTGGCAAATTCCGGATGAGAAGAGAGAAAATCTTTAATGACACCTTCATTTTCAATCTCATTAAATGTACAAGTGCTATAAACTATTTTTCCGCTCGGGCGCAGCATTTGTGCGGCACAGTCAAGAAGATCGCTTTGCCTTCTTGCACAGGTTTCAGGACTGTTTTGTGACCATTCGCCAATCACTTCGGGATTTTTGCGGAACATGCCCTCGCCGGAACAGGGAGCATCGACCAAAATTTTGTCAAAATAATCAGGAAAACGTTGCGCAAGCGCCTCTGGGTAGCTTTGCGTTACAATGGCACAAGATACGCCCATTCGTTCTATGTTACTGCTTAGAATTTTCGCGCGGGATACAATCGGCTCATTGCACACAAGAACGCCGGTGTTTTGCATGATTTGCGCAAGCTGAGTTGCTTTTCCGCCGGGCGCTGCGCACAGGTCAAGCACTTTTTCACTAGCTTTGGGCGATAATAAGCGGGCGGGCAGCATAGCGCTTGGCTCCTGAATGTAAAAAGCGCCTGCTTCATGTTCTATACTCTGGCCCAGGCTTGAATCAAAGGGAATATAGCGTGCATTTTCTTCCCACGGGATCTGCTCTAAATTTTCCGGCTGTCCGTATTGAAACCTAGCAGCACGTGCTGGCTCATCTTGATAAGTTAGAAAAAAATTATCAAAATTAGGCCCCAAAAGGGCCCGCATTTGATTGAGAAAAGCTTGTGGCAGCTGTTCAATCATTGGTCAGATGGACTTGTTCGACGCCTTCTTACGGGCTGCTGATTAGAAGGCTCTTCCGGTTGAGGATCAACCGGATAGACTATTTCTGGTTCAATCAATGGGGGGTGGTAGTCTTCGTTAATCGGGGGAGCGAAACTATCATTTGCAACGAGGTTTTCGTTTCCTTGAATCGGCGGATATGGCGGCATGGGCACAAAATCACCCTGTACCTCTTGTGGATAAACCGGCAGCTCATAAGGATAAAAACTGTCTATTTGTTGATCTGGAAACGACGGATACCATTCCACTTGGATGGTAGTATTTTGAGGAATATAGGTTTCAACTGGCTCGTCGGGATATGCTGTATTGTCGATATAAATTTGCTCGTTTTCAAAAGGCTGCTCGTCATACTGATGTTGGTAGGCATAAAAATCCGCATAGCTGTCCATCTCTTGATCAAGAGTGGCGAATCCGGTAGAGGTCATATTTTCCTGCGCCTGTTTTTCATACTTTCGTATTTTATGCGGCTGCCAGCGGGCAAACCAAACAATTTGGTCAATGATTGTACCGATTACCACGATAGCAATAAACAAAATGAACCACGTGTGTTCAAATATTCTGCTAATCATACCCTGATCTTTGCTAAACAAATCCAAAATGCCATTAGCAAGTAAGCCTGTCCATCCAAATAGCAGACTCAATAACCAGTTACTCAGTTGATTCATTTATTTGTTTCTTCTCCGATTTTGGCGATTTCTACCGTCACGTAAACAGCGTTATTACTCATATGAACCAAGTTAGAAGGGCGGATAAGCTTTATTTGGCGGACTATTGTTTCGGTGGCACCGGCTATATTTAAGGGAACCTCTAAATCAACCATGGCCATGTTGGAGGCACTGTCATCAAAGCCTGCCACATAAATTGTTGTAGGATCAACAGAAATATTAACAATTTCATAGCCTTTTGCAACCTTTCCTGTTGTAACGGCGCTTGTATTAACAGGAACAGAATAAAGAGGATAGAGCGTTTGTTCCACAAGGAAAGAATCTAAAGCAATGGAATCGCTTGTTACTTCAATTTCACCGGATATTTCTTTATCGTCATTTGTAAATAGCTTAAAGGGGATGGCATTAATTTGTGTTCTACCTATCGGTACCAAGGTGCTTTTATCGTAAAAAGCAACACAGCGCACTATGTTTTGTACAAGCGAGCGTGGTCCGGAAATGGTAACAGTTGATGGGTCAATTGTGGGAGTGGTTCCAAAGAAGCCTTCGGGTACGTTTCCTTCTTCCCGTATTTGTACGGGGATTCTACTACGGGAGATATAGTTGTCTACCGTTACGACAATTTCAGAGGTAGATAGATGCCTGACCTGTCCATAGGTATTGGAAGAAGTTGTCAGAATAGGGATGGATTGTTTGCCCGTTTGGGAAATACGCGATAAATCCACCCGGACATTGTAGTTGGCAGGGCTTGAAGCGTCATATGATTTTTGCGGGACATCCACTCGCATGTTGATTTTTTCCAAGTTTTCAAGCCCGGAAATAACTACCAAACCATTGCGTTTGAGCACCTCACGATTGGCAATGGTTATTTCCACACCATTAAAAATTTTTTCCCTTGTTAAGTCAGGGTTAGAAGTGATGAGTACCCCCCACAAACCTACAGCAATTAACAAACTAAATAGTTTTAAAGACCACCTGCGAGTGAAGGTACGTTTAATAGCTTGCCAAAGAGCGCCGGAAGGCTTTAACGAGCGTAAAAAAATATTTATCTTCATTTTTTCCCCTCCTTTGTGTGCGCGGCAATCTTACCGACAAAAGTCTTGATGGCGCCCCAAATTGAGTCATCATTATCGTTGTATATGTTGCTTAAAATACGGTCCACCGCATCAATATCAAGGTGACGGGTCAACTTACCGCCTTGCGCCATTGAGATAATGCCTGTTTCCTCAGACACGATAAAAACGATGGCGTCAGTGGTTTCGGTAATGCCGATACCGGCACGGTGGCGTGTACCCAGCTCTCTTGACAGGTTGCTGGACTCAGCCAAAGGCAACACACAGGTTGCGGACACAATACGATCATCTCTTAAAATGATGGCGCCATCGTGTAAGGGGGTGTTGGGCTCAAAGATACTGATTAACAGGCTGCTTGAAATGAGTGAGTCAAGCTCTATGCCGGTATCGATAAAATCATTTAAGCCGGTACGCTGCTCAAACACCAGCAAGGCGCCGATACGCCTTCGGGATAGGTTTTGCAAGCACTGATTAATTTCGCTGGTAATTCGCTGATTGTCCGTTCGTTCCATTTTGTTAATCTTGAACAATTTGGTGCGACGACCGATTTGTTCAAGCGCACGTCTCAGTTCGGGTTGGAACAAAATCATCAGCACTAAAGTACCATTATTTAGCAGAGTTTCAAGCAGCCAACTGACGCTGGTTAATTTAAGCGCACCTGAAAGCCAATTGCCTACAACCAACAAAATAAAGCCTTTTAATACTTGGCTTGCTCGAGTGCCGCTTGTAAGCATGAGCAACTTATATATCAGAAAAGCAACGACAAGAATATCAAAAATATCTACAAGACGAGGGCGATTAAAAATGTTCCAGAAAAAATTGTTCAAACCCGTCCAGCTCATTTTCACCCTCCTTCACCATTGTTTCTTAATTATACACTATTTTGTAACAAAAACAAACAGTTAAATAAAGAAAATGCTGGATATTTTAATTAAATTAGGCTATACTAACTTAAAAGGGAGGAATTATGAAAAACGAGGTTTATGAAATTGAAGGAATGACTTGTGCTGCGTGCTCGTCCGCCGTTGAACGGGTGATAAGAAAGCTTAATGGCGTGGAGAACGCGCAAGTTAATCTGATAACGAAAAAATTAATCATCAAATATGATGATACTAAGGTTACGCCCGAAATAATTATTAGTAAGGTGAAAAGGGCAGGCTTTCAAGCAAAGCTTGAAGTTTTTGACCAAGATAAAAAGCCCAAAGAAGTTCATCAAAAAAATAGTAACGACATAAAAAGGCGAAAACAAACAGTTATAGCCGCCGTTGTTTTTATGGCTTTAATGCTTTATCTTACTATGTTGCCAATGTTTTTTCCTAGCGCGCCCACTCCACGCCTCGTTGACAGAAAGGTGTACCCTGTAAATCACGCGATAATCCAACTGCTACTAACCACCTATGTATTATTTTTAGGACGAAGATTTTATACCCGCGGCTTTCATGCGCTTCTTAAAAGAAACCCGAACATGGATTCTCTAATCGCCCTTGGCAGCGGTTCGGCATATCTTTATAGCGTTGTAATTACTTTTTTGATTGTCGATTATCCACATCTTGTTTATCAATTATATTTCGAGTCGGCGGCAGTTGTTGTGGCTTTAGTTATGCTTGGTAAATACCTTGAAGCCAAGTCGAATGAAAAAACAACCGATTCTATCAGGCGGCTTATGGAGCTTGCGCCGGAAACCGCCTTTTTGGAGGATAAGCAGGGGTTACGTGAAGTGCCTGCCGAATCATTAAAAATAGGCGACATTATCCTTGTAAGACCCGGCATGCGTATAGCCGCAGATGGTATTATTATCAAAGGACACAGTGCCATTGATGAGTCTATGCTCACGGGTGAAAGCATGCCGCGAGAAAAAGGAACGGGGAGCCAAGTATATTGCGGTTCTGTCAATACAAGCGGCCTATTACACATTCAAGTACAAAAGATGCGGCAAGATACGATACTTTCAAGTATTGTCAGGTTTGTAGAGGAAGCTCAGGGTAAGAAAGCGCCCATCAGCAAGTTAGCCGATCAGATTTCCGGTGTGTTTGTGCCTATTGTCATTGTCATTGCGCTTATAAGCGCCGCCTTTTGGGCCTTTTCCGGAAAATCGACAGCTTTTGTACTACAAGTCTTTGTTTCGGTTATGGTTATTGCCTGCCCCTGTGCAATGGGTCTTGCAACGCCTACAGCTATCTTAGTAGGTACCGGTGTCGGCGCAAAACACGGAATATTGGTTAGAAGCGGTGAAACCCTTGAAAAGATGGGAAAAGTCAAGACTGTACTTTTGGATAAGACTGGCACTTTAACCCGCGGTATACCAACGGTAGATACTATCTGGGTCAACCACGGAACTGAGGCGGACTTACTTAAAATTGCCTACCACTTGGAACAAGCTTCGGAGCATCCCTTGGCTAAAGCTGTTGTTCGGCGAACCCCAAGTGAACTAATCGGGGTGGACGATTATATAGTGAATGTACAAGAAACACCGGGTAGGGGAATGGGCGGGTCGGGTCTGAAAGGTGAAAAGTACCTTTTGGGCAATCAAAATCATTTGCTTGAAGCGGGTATAGACCTTTCTATAGCTCAAACTTTTTTGAATGACGCAAGCGTACAGGGACATTCGATTGTTCTTATCAGCAAAGATGACACATTGCTTGGCGGAATTTCCTTTTCCGATCCTCTCAGAGAGGAAGCTTTCAAGTTAATTGGAAATTTACAGCAAAAAAACATCAAGACTGTGCTTTTAAGCGGCGACCGTGTCGAGGCTGTTAAGACAATCGCCAATAAGCTTGGAATCAGCGCCTATCATTCGGGAGTGCTTCCTGAAGACAAGGCTGCTATTGTAGAAAAATATCAAACTGACGGCATGGTCATGATGGTTGGGGACGGAATTAACGACGCGCCTGCCCTTGCTCTTGCTGATGTCGGGTGTGCCGTTGGTTCAGGTACGGACATTGCCATTGAAACGGCCGATGTTGTTATCATGAATAGTAATATGATGAATGTTGCCCATGCAATACAATTAAGCAGGGCGACCATTCGTAATATCAAACAAAATTTAGCTTGGGCCTTTATCTACAATATCATTGGCATTCCCGTTGCTGCAGGTGTTCTATATCTGTTTGGCGGTCCGTTGCTCAATCCTATGTTGGGTGGGCTCGCCATGTCGCTTTCCTCGTTTAGTGTTATTAGCAACGCCTTGCGATTAAATAAACAAAAATTTGATGGAGAAGACCTGCCATGAAAACTGTTTTAAGTGTACCGGACATGCATTGCGACAACTGCGTTGCAAGGATTACCAAAGCTTTTTCAAAAGAAAGCATCTTATTTTTGCCCAATTTAACCGATAAAACCGTGCTTGTTTATGGTGATGAATGCATAGTTCAGCGAGCCATCGATATTTTGGACGACCTTGGTTTTGATGCGACAATTATAAATTAAGATCAATTCATAAAAGGCGGCGCATCCGCCTTTTTTATTGCGAAACTATTTCAGTTTATTGACAAACATTCTTTAAATGCCTACAATGGTCGTAGTCTGTCATTCGGAGGGAATGCTATGAAGTATGATTTGGTTATTGTAGGTGCCGGCCCTGCTGGAATCTTTACTGCCTTACAGCTTATTCGGCGGGGAACAAACAAAAAGATTATCGTTATTGAAAAAGGACAGCCTGTAGAAAAACGTCATTGTCTTAAAATCAAGGCTGGTAGGTGTGTAAACTGTAGACCATATTGCCACATTACAACCGGATTTTCTGGCGCAGGAGCTTTTTCTGACGGTAAACTATCTCTTTCTCATGAGGTGGGCGGCCAATTGCCCGACTTGGTTGGCGTAAATTTCGTGCAGGAAATGATCGACTATACCGATCAAATCTATTTAGAATTTGGTGCCGATCATCAGATTGAAGGTTTAGGTAATGAAGAAAGAATAAAGCAAATTAGGCGCAGGGCTATTCATGCTGGATTAAAACTTGTAGACTGTCCTATACGCCATATGGGGACCGAGAAGGCTCAAGGAATTTACAAAGCGCTTCAAGATTATTTGCTCCAATCGGGCGTTGAAATACTTTTTGGACATAACTGTGAAAATCTTATCCTTAAGGACAAGGCCTGCGTTGGCGTTCAGGTTGAAAATGTTTCTTCGGGTAAACAAATGGAACTTTTTGCTGACGAAATTGTTGTGGCTACAGGTAGACGGGGAGCAGATTGGTTGGAGAAGATTTGCCAGGTGCACGGCATTGCTCATCAAGCTGGTACTGTGGATATTGGTGTGCGTGTGGAAGTGCGCAACGAGGTGATGGAGGAAGTGAATGAGGCGCTCTATGAAAGTAAGCTTATTGGCTATCCCAACCCCTTTAAAGACAAGGTGCGCACTTTCTGTCAAAACCCCGGCGGTTTTGTGTCACAAGAAAACTATGATAACGACCTTGCAGTGGTTAACGGTCATAGCTATAAAAATTTCAAAACCGATAATACAAACCTTTCTATACTATGTAGCCATAACTTTACCCACCCCTTTAATCAACCCATTGCTTATGCGCAGAAGGTAGGAGAGCTGACCAATATGCTTGCTAACGGGCAAATTCTCGTTCAGCGCTTTGGTGACATTTTAGACGGCAAACGAACCTGGGAAAAGGAATTGACTCGCTCCAACGTGCGTCCGACGTTGCCGGACGCGATTGCAGGCGATATCACCGCTGGTATGCCGTATCGTGCGATGACCAATATTATTAACTTTATTCATGCGATGGATGTGGTTGTACCCGGTTTCGCGGCCCCCGAAACCTTATTGTATTCTCCGGAGCTTAAATTCTATTCAAACCGTGTTAAAATGGATAAGCATTTCAACACAAATATTGCCAACTTATACACTCTTGGCGATTCAAGCGGCTGGACAAGAGGCTTGATGATGGCATCGGCCATGGGCGTAATTATGGGCAATTATTTGGCTGACGATGAGCAAGGAAAGGAACGTTCATGAAAAAAGACTTCCAAAAATTTTTATTAGTTATACTAAGTATTACCTTATGTATAGCCGGTTTAATCGCTTTAGCTTCACAGGAAGATATAGAAGATAATGACATGGTTGTGCATACAGGAGAATTAACTGAGCTAAAACGTGGTGACCGTGGAGATGAGGTCAAAGCATTACAAACTCGTCTTCGGGATATCTATTATTATACAGGTAAAGTAACGGGTAACTACCTTGATGCTACGATGAAAGCCGTTAAGTCTGTTCAAGAAGCTTATGGTCTTGAACAAACGGGCGTAGCAGATCGAGCTACCCTTGAAATTATTTACGGTGATGCTCACCGCCCATTAGAGAAGGGTAACTACGGCAAGGATGTTTCACGCCTTCAAACAAGGCTCAGTGAGCTTGGTTATTATCACGATAAAATTAGCACAAAGTACCTTAATAACACGCAAAACGCTGTAACCGCTTTTCAAAAGGATAATGGCCTTGAAGTGACCGGAAAAGCTGATGTAGCAACACAAATCAAGCTTTATTCCGATAATGTCTATCATGTCACCCCTGACCCGAATGCTACGCCCGCTCCTTCGCCCGAACCCACCGCCCCACCCGATTTAACTTATCCTGGCAAACTTTCTTATGGCAGTCAAGGGGAGAGGGTCAAGCAACTGCAAGAAAGGTTGCAGGAGCTTGGTTATTTTACTGGTCGTAAGATAACGACGGGCTTTTATCGCCAAACGCAGGCTGCGCTCAAGGAGTTCCAAAAACAAAATGGACTTGAAAATAATGGAATTGTTGATGAAATGACTTGGCAGGCTCTTTATGCAAGTGACGTTGCCCGGCCACATGATCCTCCTAAGCCTTCACCTGTGCCGACTCCTCCTCCTTACTTTTTGGAAGTGGACGTAACTAATCAAGTGGTCAAAGTATATGAAATGGATGAAGAGGGCAACTATACTCGCTTTGTTCGTGCGATGTGGTGTTCGACAGGAAAGGGAAGTTATCCATCTAAAATCGATACTTTTACTTTAACTGAGCGCCGCTCAAGGGGGGCATCCTTCCCCAATTGGGGTGGAGGCACTGCCCGGTATTGGGTTAGAATCAATCCAACGGATGCTTTTCATTCCGTTCTTTACAGCTCTGATCAAAAGACTGTGAACATGAAATCTGTCAATAATCTGGGCAGACGTGCATCCCATGGCTGTATCCGCCTGACCTTACAGGATGCCAAGTGGATTTACCTTAATTGTGGTCCCGGAACGCAGGTAAAAACGCACGAAGATGCCCAGCCTGATCCCGAACTTAAGGCGGCGCACAAACCCGGTGCTTTTTCTAAAGAGTTAAACGCTCATCCGATTACTCCAACTCCCTCCATCCCTCCTGTGTATGATGCAACTTATCCGACGGGGGAATTGCGAAAGATTTCTGAAAACAAAAGAGGGGAAAATGTTTTCTGGCTTCAAAGCCGTCTAAAAGAGCTTGGCTATTATACCGGAACTGTAACCGGTACTTACCTTGGCGGTACTAAGAAAGCCGTTAAAGCTTTCCAGAGAGCGCAGGGACTTACTCAAACAGGTGTGGCGGATGTGAGAACCTTGGAATTATTGTACCGAGATCTTCCGGTTGCTACTCCTGTTCCGACACCCCTTCCCACCGATGTGCCTGAGACACCTGCGCCCTAAGTTTTTAATAAAATTAGAAACAACAATCAATTTAATTTTAAAATTAAGGACGGAGATTTCAAACGTGATGCTGATTGATTATTTACGTCAGTTCGTAACGGAGTTGCCTATGCATATGCCAGGTCATAAAAGAAATCTCCGTTTCTTTCCTTTTCTTAAAGATGTGGGCGGCGCTTTAGACATTACAGAAATTAAGGGCATGGATAATTTGCACGCCCCTACAGGCATCATTAAAGAAACTATGGATCTTGCCACTAATCTTTGGGGAGCCAAAACCTTAATTGGTGTTAACGGTTCAACCGGTTGCTTACATGCTGTGATTCTTGCCCTAATTAAAGCAGGTGATACGGTGCTTGTTGCACGAAACGCTCATGTTTCAGTGTATAATGCTTTACGGCTTGTCAAGGCGAGGGTTATCGTACTGGATGTGGCAGTTGACCCTGATAGTGGTATTATTGCCAGCGTTCAAAGTGAACAGATTTGTAATGTGCTTCTAAAATATCCAGAAGTAAAGTTGGTGATTATTACAAGCCCTACCTATGAAGGGGTTATTAGTGACATTCAAGCGATTGCGGATACCGTCCATAATTTTGGTGCCAAACTCTTGGTAGATGAAGCACACGGTTCCCATCTTGGTATTTGTTCCAACAGACAAAAAAACGCCATTCAATCAGGTGCGGACGTTGTTGTTCACAGTTTACATAAGACACTACCATCGCTTACCCAAACTGCTCTGCTTCATGTGAATGATCTATCTCTTTTTGATGATGTTGCGGAAAAAATGGATATGTTGCAAACGACCAGTCCCAGTTACCTGTTCTTGGCTTCCATTGATGCATGCGTCAGGTTACTTTTGACAGAAGGGGAAAGATTATTTGCTTTTTGGCAGCAGGAGCTTGGTTGTTTTTATCACAGTGCGAGCAATCTACTAAATCTCAAAGTACCATATGTCAATTCATCATCAAATTTTTATGCTCTTGACTTGTCGAAAATAGTCATAGGCGGCCGCCGAAAAGAAAAAATCGGTTCTTTTCTCACACAAAAACTGAGACATCACGGCATCGAGCCGGAAATGATGGCCGTTTTTTATACCCTATGTCTAAGCAGTATAGGGGATGAAAGGAAAGGGTATGATCAACTGTTTTATGCACTTCAGTTGATTGATAAAGAGTTACCGGTCAAAAATAACCTGTTAAAAAACTTATTTCAAAAACCACCGTCGATGGGGATCATTGAGCCTTTTGAGGAAGGAATGAACAAAATCAGTGTTTTACTTGAAGCAGCGCAAGGAAAACCAGCCGCAGAGACAGTATATGTATATCCCCCCGGAGTTCCTGTCTTAATTCCTGGTGTGTGGGTTAGCCGGGAAGCTATTGATTACATCAAACAAGCACAAGAACAAGGGCTTCAGGTTATTTTTTCAAACGGAACACCACAAGGGAAAATAAGGATTTTTGAAAAGAAATGACGGAAATGTAAATAAATATTGCTACATCTTGAAGCGAGCTGTAAATTATGCGATAATACCTTTGAACATTGTCAGGAAGGATGAGTTTCGATGAAAAAATATTTGGCTTTACTTGCAGCCTGTATGTTGCTGTTGGCAGGTTGTCAAGCGAAGGATAAACAACCCAAAGAACAACCGACTACTGCGGTCGAGGTTACTCAAGCGCCAACCCAAGAGGTGGCTGTAACCGAGCCCCCCACCCCAAAAACGGTTATAACCGAAACACCCGCTCCAAAAGCGACCTTAACGGATGTGCCGGTTACTGATTTGCCGCAACAAGAAGCAACCGATGCGCCTTTAGCTGAAACAACTGATGTTGAGGAAGAAGAACCTCAACAGACTTTCAAGGACAAGGTGTTGGCCACAGTAGACGGAACGCCGATTATGCAAAGCGAAACCGATATTCTAATCCCCACTTTTGTTAATTACAATTATGTAGCCGGTGAAGACGATTATCAGACAGCTGTGAAGTATTTGGTACAGCAGATGATTTTACAAAAGAAAATTGTTGATATGGGCTTTGATCAATTTACCGAAGAAGAGATGTCCGCCATCAATAACGATGCCCAAGCCGAATGGGAAGCAGCCCTTGATGCGTACGTCCAATACTTCTTGGCGGAAGATACGGAAGAAGCTCGCAAGCAAGCAAGAACCGATGCTGAGTTGTATTATCTGAATCGTGGCATCACTTTGGATTTTGTTGTGAAACAGGCGCAAAAGCGTGAATCGGTCAATCGCATGACTCAGTATCTTCTTGGCGGTTATGAACCAAGTGAGGAAGAGATCAATCAACTCTTTGCGACCATTGGCGCTCAGTATGAAGTACAGTATAAGGACAATGTTGCTGAGTATGAACTAAGCCAGTATTATGGTGCGCAAAGCTGGTATACACCCGAAGGCTATAGGGGCATCCTCCATATTTTAATTAAACCGGATCAAGAAGTGCTTGATAGCTACCTTGCCATGGTGGCCGCTTATGAAGAACAGAGCCAACCTGAAAACGATTCTGAAGAAACAACCCAAAAGGAAGAACCCGGCGTTGTGATTGAGCCTGTTACCATAGAGCAAGTTGAGGCTGCCAAAAAGTTGGTTCTTGATTCTCAGAAAGACCTGCTTGCCGAAATTCAGGCTAAAATCTCAGCAAATATTTCCTTTGTAGAACTGATTAAAGAGTACGGCGAAGATCCCGGCATGGAGGATGAGCAAAATTTAGCCGAGGGTTACAGTGTTCATAGTCAATCCATCATGTTTGACCCGGCCTTTACGCAAGGCGCTTTTGCCCCTGAAATGCAAAGGGTTGGCGATGTGAGTGAGCCTGTTGTTGGCCAGTTTGGTATTCATATCCTATATTATTTGCGGGATGTTCCGTCGGGCCTTATCCTGACTGATGAAATCTATCAAGAAATTTATGACTACCTATTAAACGATAAGGAGCAAGAGGTGTATGAAGAAGCCTTTGTCAACTGGGAGAAGAACATGGAAGTTATTTATAATCAAGATATGATTGATTTGGCAACGCAGGAAGCCAGGGAGCGTATTGCTCAAGAAGAATCTGAAACCTTGGAAGCCCTAACTGAAGAAGGTTCGGAGCAAGTAACTGAAGAGCCTAAAGAGTAGTATATTCTGAGCAAGGTGGTAGGCGTGCTGCCTACCATCTTTTTGATTGAATGCTAATAACCCATCTGCTACGCTTGATTTTCAGCAGCATCAATCATATAATGTTTAGGTGTAAAATCAGGGTGGAGGTAGAAAAGTGAAGAAGACATACTATATTACAACGCCAATTTATTATCCAAGTGGGCACATGCATATTGGCCATACCTATACGACGGTAGCAGCCGATACTATGGCGCGCTTTAAGAAATTAACGGGATATGACACTTATTTTTTGACCGGCACGGACGAACATGGACAAAAAATCGAACGTAGCGCCCAAGAAGCCGGTAAAGACCCGCAGACTTATGTGGACGAAATTGTTGCTGAGACCAAAGTTTTGTGGCAACAAATGGGTATTGAATATGATGACTTCATCCGAACAACTGATGAAAGGCATGTAAAGGCTGCGCAAAAAATTTTCCGTAAGCTTTATGATAACGGAGATATCTATAAAGGTTTCTATGAAGGTCAATACTGTACCTTCTGTGAAAGCTATTGGACCAACACGCAATTAAAAGAAGGCAAATGTTGCCCCGACTGCTCAAGACCAACCGAACTCGTTAAGGAAGAAGGCTATTTTTTCCGTATGAGTAAGTACCAGGACTGGCTTATCGAATATATTGAAAAAAATCCGGAATTTATTCAGCCGACCAGTCGTGCCAACGAAATGTTACAAAATTTCCTGCGACCGGGACTACAGGATCTAAGCGTTAGTAGAACTTCTTTTGATTGGGGAGTACCTGTTGATTTTGATCCCGATCATGTAATCTACGTCTGGATTGATGCTTTGTCCAATTATATTACCGCCTTAGGCTTTACAAGTGAAAATGATGGTTTAATGCAGCGCTATTGGCCTGCCAATGTCCATTTGGTTGGCAAGGAAATAGTCCGTTTCCATACCATTTATTGGCCCATTATGCTGCATGCCTTAGGTTTGCCTTTGCCCAAACAAGTGTTTGCTCATGGCTGGCTTTTGTTTGGCAACGATAAGATGAGCAAATCTAAAGGCAATGTTGTCTACCCGCAGCCAATAATTGAGCGTTACGGAGCCGATACGCTGCGGTACTATCTGATGCGCGAAATGCCTTTCGGTGCTGACGGTAACTACACAAATGAAGCGCTCATTAACCGCATCAATAGCGATTTAGCCAATGACCTCGGAAATCTTTTAAGCCGAACCAATGCCATGATACTCAAGTATTTTAATGGCATTATTCCACCAATGGGTAAGGTTTGTGGAGAAGATCAAACCCTTATTGATCAAGTTCTTAACTTGCCCCAAAAGGTTGAGGAGGAAATGGACGCCTTACAGTTTTCACGAGCACTATCGGAAATCTGGAAGGTGGTAGGCGAAGCCAACCGTTATATTGATATAACCAGACCCTGGGTTTTAGGCAAAGATGAGAGTCGGAAAGATCGCTTAGGTACCGTATTATATACTTTGGGCGAAACCCTTCGCTTTATTTCGGTGCTTCTATCTCCTTTTATGCCTTCAACACCTGAAAGGATTTACGAGCAAATTGGTGTAACGGATGCGAAGGTTAAAACATGGGAATCGCTTGAAAGATTTGGTGCTTTAACCCATGGCGTTATGATTGAACGCAAAGAGCCTTTGTTCCCACGTCTTGATGTTGAAAAGGAACTGCTTGCTTTGGCAGAAAATACGCAAGAGGAAGAGATAGCCGATGCAAATCAAGCACCCGAACAACAGTCTATCAAACCTACCATTACCATTGATGATTTTGATAAGCTTGATCTAAGAACAGCCAAGGTTCTTGATTGTAAGGCTGTTCCAAAGAGTGATAAATTGCTGAAATTTACCCTTTCCTTGGGCAATGAAACCCGTACGGTACTGTCCGGTATTGCTGAGCACTATAATCCGAAAGACTTAATTGGCAAAACGGTTATCATGATTGCCAACCTTGCGCCACGTAAGATTAGGGGAATTCAGTCTGAAGGCATGATTCTTTCGGCATCATCGGCGGATGACAGCATCATTAAGCTTCTTTCAATTGATGATCAGCTACCGCACGGTTCAATTATTAGTTAAATGAAGTTATTTGATTCACACTGTCATCTGAACGATCAGCGTTTTCAGGGAGACATTGATAAAATAATCGCTCATATGCATTTAAACGGCGTTGAAAGATGCCTTTGTCCCGGGTCTAACGTCACAGACTCCAAAGTGGCGATAAAGCTTGCCGGACAATATTCGGAGATTTTTGCTTCGGTCGGTATCCATCCCCATGATGCGGAAAACTCCGATGACGATTCGTTTGCTCAAATTGAAGCTCTGCTATCCAGCCCTAAAGTTGTTGCGCTTGGGGAAATGGGGCTTGACTATTATTACGATGCTGACTATAAAGAAAAACAAATATACGTTTTAGAAAAACAGTTTGAAATTGCCGGACGCTGCAAGATGCCGGTTATTCTGCATGTACGGGATGCGCACCAAGACATGCTGGATATTCTCAAAAGTTGGCAAAATTACCTTTTTGGAGGGATTATTCATTGCTTTTCTTCGTCCGCCGAAGTCGCTAAAGAGTATGTAAAGTTAGGCTTCTACGTTTCGTTTGCCGGCCCTTTGACATATAAAAATGCCCGAAAGCTCGTTGAAGCCGCAAAGCTTGTCCCGGACGACCGCTTGCTTATTGAAACGGATAGTCCCTATCTTTCGCCCGAACCTGTGCGCGGTACCAGAAACGAACCAGCCAATGTGCGTTTTATCTGCCAGAAGTTGGCAGAGTATCGCAACCAGCCTGTTGAACAGGTGGCAGAGTTGACCTATGCAAATGCTTGCAGGGTGTATGGACTTTAATTATTTACAAGAATTAGGCAAAAATGTGTATGATGTGTTATAATTTAATGAAGGATGTTTCATTCATCCTTGCTTCTTCCTCACCACGGCGAAAGGAATTGCTTGAAAGAATGGGTCTTTCCTTTTCCATTGTTTCACCGGATGTAGATGAAAGCTTGTCCGTTGGCGCAAAGGAAATGGTTGAAACTCTATGTCGGCGCAAGGCCTTAGCAGTAGTTGAAAAGTATCCACAGTCGATTGTTTTGGCTGCCGATACGGTCGTTGTGAAAGACGGCACAGTATTTGGAAAACCCAAAAACGATAAAGAAGCTTTTCGCATGATTACCCTTTTGCAGGGAGATACTCATCAGGTGATGACGGGGGTTTGTGTTATTTGCCCCGGAAAGGCGATACAAGTAGCAACCGAGGCAACGAGGGTTAAGTTTGCCTCAATGAGCCCTGAAACTGTTTGGCGTTATGTTCAAACGGGCGAGCCTTTTGGTAAGGCCGGCGGCTATGAAATTCAGGGCATATGCGGCATGTTTATTGAGGCGATTGAAGGCTCGTATACTAATGTGGTGGGATTGCCAACCGCCTTGGTACGAAGCATGCTTCATAAGACCGGCTATTTCAACTAATTAACGATTACGGATGGATAAATGATTTCATTTCGCAAAGAGATAGGCATTGACCTTGGTACTTCTTCAACCCGCGTTTGTTTAAAGCGTGGGGAGATTGTGCTTGATGAAGCGACCATGCTGGTGGTTACCGATAATGTTCGCAGGAGTTTACGTGCAATTGGTGAAAATGCCATGTCGATGGTAGGAAGGACTGCGCCTGATGAGGTGGCTATCCGTCCGCTGCGCCAAGGCAGAATCAAGGAATTTGAGCTGGCTGAAGATCTGCTTCGTTATTTTATCCGCAAGAGTATTGGCGCTTCCTATTTGTTTAAGCCAAAGGCACTTATTAGTATCCCTTGCGGTCTTTCTCCGATTGATAGACGAGTTCTTCGGGATGCCGCCCTGAAAGCGGGTATTCAAAAAAATAGTCTTCATTTGATTGAAAAACCTTTTGCTTCAGCTCTTGGAGCTGATCTTGATATTTTTTCACACAAAGCTTCTATGGTCATAGACATAGGTGGTGGAACAACGGAGATTGGCTTGATTGCATCGGGCGGCTTTATTGGCTACCGTTCGATTGCTATTGGCGGCGTGGCTTTTGATGAAGCCATCATGAGCCATATACAAAAACAGTATAATATGCTCATAGGCGATAGAGTGGCTGAAAACATAAAAATCGACAGAGGAAGCGCAGTTGCCCCCGAACAAAACATGCAGTTTCAAGTTCGTGGCCGTGAAATGACCACGGGGTTGCCTCGTATTGTTGATATGTCTTTAAGTGAGCTTTGGGAAGTTCTTTGTCCCCTTTGTAGCCAGATTGCAGACAACGCCCAAAATATCTTAAAAAAGGCTCCCCCCGAAGCCGCGGCCGATGTGTTAACCGAAGGTGTTGTCCTAACAGGTGGTGGTTCGCTACTTTCCGGCTTTGAAAGTTTTATGAGCGAAAGCCTTCTTGGTATGCCCGTTCATACTGCGCGTGAACCCGACTTTTGCTGTGTGAAGGGTCTAAGCAAGTTACTTGATAACGACGAGCATTTGGCCATAGTAGAACGTCTCGGACGTTTCCGAGACGAAGAGGTACTGGTGTGAAGAAAAAGAAACCCCAGTCACCTCCAGTGAATAAAAAAGCAAAGCAGAAAGTCAACCCGAGATCGGGCGAGGTGAGGGGTCTATCCAATTGGGTGGGCAGGATTGTGATAGTTGTTTTACTTATTGCTATTGTTGCTACTATTGCATTTCAGTTTTTTCCGGAATACGGAATACTTGACAAGCCGCGCCATGTTGTGTCAACAGTCATAACGCCTATACAAAGTGTTTTTTCCAACCTGACTGATTCAGCCGTAGCTTACCTTCGTAAGCTCAAATACAGGGCAACTTTGGAAGAGGAGTACCAAAAACTGCAAGAAAAGGTGGATGAACTAACCGATCGGGCGATGCGGGTCGAAACGTTGGAATATGAACTTGCCCAAATGAAGGATTTAGCTGATGAAATCAATCGTAATCGCAAGATGGACGGTATCAAGGCATCAGTGATTGGGACAGATACTTCCAATTATACTTTTGCGTTAACCATTGATGTTGGCACCAATCAGGGGGTGGAAAATAACTTGGCTGTAGTCGTTCCTGGCGCCTTGATCGGCTATACCTACGATGTGCGTGAAAACACTTGTTCCGTGAAGGGCATTATTGATGCTGACTGTTCTATTGCAGGACTGATCGAGTCCAGTCGGGATCAGGGAACGGTACAGGGCACTCTTTCTGTGAATGGAAAGAAAGAATGCCGTATGTACTATTTAAGCTATACCTCCTTGCCCAGACCAGGCGACAGAGTGGTTACTTCCGGTGTTGGCATGGAGTTTCCTAAAGGTATTCCCATCGGCCATGTACGTGAAAGTACCAGGGGAGAGGATGATTCCAAACGCTATGTGGTCATTGACCCGATCGCCAACTTTGAACATTTAGAATATGTGATTGTTTATCGTTATCGCCCGGAGAAGGCTGAGCAAGCGGATGTACGCGGATCGATGAGCCAATCAACCTATGTTCCGGTTCCGACACAAATGCCACAGGCGACTTATTTAGGGCAGGTGAGCGCGCTGACCCCTACGGTCGAACCTGAGATAACCCCAGCGTCTAAACCTGAAGAAACAAAAGAACCTACCACAACAGGTGAAGAAACATCCGAAGATGACATCATGTATATTGATAAATATCAATCGGACATAACACAGACGCCTGAACCGACCGATACACCTGAACCGACCGATACGCCTGCGCCTACTTTCTCCAGCGACTTTTTAACCGTAGAGAACGATTGATGGATTCAATTTTTGATCGCATCGGCGATATATGGAACAGCTTTATTGTTTTTTTGCGCGTCTTGCATGTGGCTGTTGCCCGTATGCTAAGGGCGCTGGTATTGATCATTATTTTTTATTTATTGCAAGTATCGGTTATGCCCCACCTTCGAATATTTGGCGCTATGGGCAATTTGTTCATGTCAATCATTGCTATTTTGACCGTATCCTACGGTAAAAAATACGCTTTTGTTGCGGGAGCCCTGATCGGTTTGATGCTTGAAGCGACTATGCGCTCCATTCCGTCATTTTATGTTATAATTTATCCGGTGTTAGCCGTTCTCTATGCGCAGTTGTTTGCCGATATGAGCGAGTTTCGCCGAGAAATGCGGCGCGTAAGCGTTGATGAAAAGAAGCGCACCATTCGCCTTGAAACAGGCATTGCTACAGTGCGCAGTGATCGTGCCCGCGCCCAAGGCGAACGAACGGAAGTCAATCCAATTATAAATGCATTGAAGCGTTTTATTAGTCACCTTTCTCCAAGAACACCTACAGAAGACAGAGATCCTTTACAACGTATTCTGATGAACGCCTTTCTTTTACAAGCAACATTGGAACTTATTTTGATGGGTTATGCTGCGCTAAACGGAGTTAAACTTGGTTCTTACCATTTGGGTAACTTAGTTAAATCCAGTATATATACCGTGGCTGTAACCTTTATCCTAATGTTTCCTGCCCGAAGATTTTTAGGGCTCGCAAAAAAGAAACGGGTTAAAAAGATTGGCGATTCTTATTTGGAATCAGCTACGCCTATCATGCCTGAACAATGGCAGCTGATGACAGTAATTCAAAACGACGCGCCGCTTTCTTCATATAGCGGTTTGAAACGCAGACTTGAAGATCAGCCCGAAGTCGAAGAAAAGTATGACTCGTTACCTTTTTTGCAAAATGATCAAGATAATTTTGATGAATTAGTGCCAGATGAAAACCTCCATACTGAATCAGATCAAACTCCGGACGCAATAACCAAGGAAAGTGAAAATGGACAAGAACAGTAAGCAACTTAAAATTGGTAAAGGCATGTTCGTGCGTTACCTTATTTTTCTGGGTTTTGTTGTACTTGCTTTTTCTGCGGTCGTTGCCAAACTCTATTCTCTTCAGATTGTTCATGCGGATCTATACCAACAAGATGCAGGCATCAAAAGCGCAAAAACTTTGCGTTTAACCGGTAAGCGAGGCATGATTACTGATGCTGATTCTGTGGTGCTTGCCATGAGTGAAGACACCTATAATGTTACCTTTCAGCGTTACATGACTCAAACCTCCGCTGAAGATTACGAGCGCTTTACTGACTCTATCCTTGAAACCATGGATATTCTAAAAAAGTATGGTTCAGAAATATCTGTCATTAGCGTCTTTAAGCGTAATGAAGAAACCAACCGATGGGAATTTGATTTTGGACGAGGGGTCAGTGACCGTGTGCTTGAAATACGTGAAAATCAATGGAGAGATAACCATTACTTAGGTTTCACCAGGTATCCAACTGCGGAAGATTGCTATCTTCGATTGTTAAAACTCTATAATTTGGATACAAGAGATTTAGATGAAGAAACCATCCTCAAGGTTATTGCTGTCTACTCGGAAATGCAGATGAACCTGTATAACTCTGTTCCTATTGAAATTGCCAAAGACGTTCCCTTTGCTTGTGTAAGTGAAATTACCGGAAGAAAAATGGTACTTCACGGCATCGATATTTCTACTGGTGAAAAACGTATTTATCCCCGCTCTACTTTGGCTTCTCAAGTTATTGGCTATGTCGGCCCAATTGCCGATTCGGACAACTATGTTGAATCTTTACGCCCCCTTGGTTATGCCCTCAATGATACTATCGGTAAGGATGGCATTGAAAAGAGCATGGAAAACTGGCTTACGCCTAACATTACCAGCAGACAAGGTAGCCGTGTTATGGAGCGTGATAACTTAGGTAGGCTTACCCGACAGATTTCCTATTCTCCGCCGCAAAATGGAAATAATGTTAAATTAACCTTGATTGCAAGCTATCAACAGATGGCGGAAGAGGCTTTGGCCCAGAACGTAGCTTCTGTTCGTGCCGCGCAGGAAGCAAGGATTGTTAACCCCAATTGGCTGGAAGCCAACCGTGAAAAATTGGAAACCCGGGATTTCGACAAATTCCCGCTTAAGCTTGCTGAAACAGGCGCCATGACGGTACTTGATGTTAATACTGGACGTGTTCTGGCCATGGCGCAATATCCGACCTTTGACCTTAACGCCATGACTGCGGGTGGTGAAGAAGCAATTAGCTATTTGCTTGACGAACGTAAGATTCTGCGCAACTTTAATATCCAACAGCGTGCTGAGCCTGGTTCGATTTTCAAGATGGTAACAGCTTTAGCTGCTCTAACCAACGGTGAATTAACAGTTGATGAGACTATTTCAGATGAAGGCGCGTACACAAAATATACAAGGCTTGAAGATGAAGCGCCAACCTGCTGGATTACCAAAGGACAGCGTTATAAGCATGCAAACCTAACAATCATTGAGGGTATTTCTAACTCGTGCAACTACTTTTTTTATACTCTGGCTGGCCGTCTCTACGGAGATACGGGCACAAACAGATTATATAAATTTTCGACAGCTATTGGACTTACGTCCAAGACGGGTATTCAATTGCCCGGCGAAGCCCGTAGTATTGTTGGTTGCCAAACATCTCTTTATGATAAGGAGCAAGAAAATATATATGAGCAGGAAACGGCAACGCCCGTGCTTGTTCGTGCGGCAATTAAGCAGCACCTGCAAAATATTGGCGCTTCCTATGGCATTACCTATTCCGAAGAACAGCTCAATAAATGCTGCGCAGAACTGATGAAAATGGCAGTTGACACGCACTCTGACCTATGGGCGGATGCTATGCGCCCAATCTTAATGGCCGAACTGAACATGACCAGGGAAATGGTTTGGCTGCAAGCGGTTGTTGGAGACATCTGGATTTACCTGAACGATATCAAATGGGGCGGCAGCTTGGAGGTACAGATGGCTATCGGTCAGTCCATCACGCTATTAACGCCTGCTGCTGTCAGCCGCTATGTTGCTGCCATTGGAAATGGGGGTACGGTATTTAACCTGAATATTGTCGATTCTGTTATTTCGCCTAATGGTGAAATTTTAAACAAGTATGAACCTAATGTGTTTGGTAAGCTTGATGGTGTGGAGCCCTATTTACCCTATATCAGGGAAGGAATGAAAGGCGTGGTTAACGCCGAAGAAGGAGGTACTGCAAGCCGAATCTTTAAGGGTTGGCCCTATGAAAATGACCTTTGGGCAAAAACAGGTACTTCACAGATCACTATCGGAAAAGTCAAGTTGGACGTTGAAAACAATGGTTGGTTTGTTGCTTTGACTCCCTTTGAAACGCCGGCAGAAATAGCTATTGTCACCTTGATTCCAAATGGATATTCTGGTGCGCAAAGTACTTTAGCGACAAAGCTTTTTATTACTTGGTGGATGGACAACAAAACCAAGCAAACAGGAGATGTTCCTGTCGTTCCGGGTAATGAGTTGATGCCTTAAAAGAAGAAACAATGGGAAAAGTATGGACGATTGTATCAGGCAAGGGAGGGGTAGGTAAGTCAACCATTGCCGTTATGCTTGGACTGGTAGCTGCTGAAAACTCAGGGAGTGTATTATTAATCGATGGAGATATCGGCTCAAGAAGTTTAGATATCCTTTTGAACATGGAAGATAAGATTGTATATGATATGGGCGATTTTTTTGCGGGACGCTGTGATCTTGGACAAGCGATTTATTCTTGTGACTGTACTTCCGAACTTTATTTAATGACAGCTGGCCAGAGCACTAAGATTTCGAACTTTGAAATAACCCATGCGCAAAAGCTCATCAAATCTCTTAAAGAGCGGTACGACATGGTAATTATCGATTGTCCCTCGGGACTTGGAAAGGCGGTTGAGGTCTTTGCCAAATGCGGCGATGAAATCATCATTGTTGCTACACCCGACCCTGTCAGCATCAGATATGCTGAAAAAGCAGCTTCTTTTTTATGGAATCAGTACCAATTATCCGCCAATCTTTTGTTTAACAAAGTTATCAACTCCAAAAAAATCAAAGATAAGTTTCCTGCCATAGCGCGGTTTATGGATTTAAAGTATTTGGGAATGATACCCAACCTACAGCGTTTGTATGAGCAGGCTGTTGAAACGGGACATATTGTTGCCTGTGTTCAGGAGGAGCCCTTGCACACGACTGTTCAAAGGATTCTTGCTGGTCTACAGGGGAGTGAAACGTTACAAACCTGCGGACGTTTTTTTCAGAACTTCCTGAATCGTTTGAGAAGGGAGAAACATTATGGCTAAATGGACTCAAAAACATACCGGCAGCTTGCCTCAACGGCGGTTCCGGTTAAACGTATTTCTTCTGTTAATAACTTACCTGATGATGTTGTTGGGTGTACTGTTTATTGCTGTTGCTACATTTGACCCGTTAATTAGTGCGGGTTTACCATTATTAAACAAAATTCTTAATTCAACTTCCGCTCGTTGGCAGGCGATTTTTACTATTGCTTCGCCCGTGGTAGTGTCCGTTATTGTGAGCATACCTTATGAAAAATTCAAGCGTTATGCACGTTACTTTTATTATTTAACAATTGTAGCTTTATTGGTTGTAACTGGTACCTCTGCGATACGAAATGTTTCGGCTTGGTTCCAGTTGTTTCTTGGCCGTATGCTTCAACCCAGTGAATTTGCGAAAATTGCTATCATATTATTGCTGGCCGAACATATGGAAAGCAATGAGAGCCCAATGAGTAATTTTAAAGATGCAGTTAAGCTGTTTTTAATTGTTGGTTTACCGGCAGTAGTTACCTTTGTCCAGGGTGAAACGGGATCAATCATTGTTATGGCTGCAATTTTTTATATCATGATATACTTTGGTGGCGCTAGCTGGAAGTGGGTCATTTCCCTGATGGTTTTGGCTTTGGTTGGCGTCGGCGCTTTGTTTGGATATGGCATCATTTCAGGGTCCGATAGCTATAAGCTTTTACGCTTGCTTTCATTCTTGGATCCACATAAATACGCTCAAAGCGCAGGCTTACAGATTCTCAACTCACAAGAAGCTATAGGTTCGGGCGGGACAAACGGCATAGGATTGTTTGTTATAGGGTCGCATAGCCAGTTGAATTTTGTCCCTGAGGACTGGACAGACTTTATTTTTGCTACGGTAGGTGAGGCGGTTGGATTTATAGGTTGTACAATTATTATTTGCTTGTATGTAGTTATGGTTCTTTATATGCTATACTTAGCTCGCCATACCGAAGATAAGTATGGGCGATTAATCATTGTGGGCGTCATGGCGATGATTTTTTTCCATGCCTTCCAAAATTTAGCCATGACGGTGGGGTTGATGCCTATCACAGGCATACCCTTGCCTTTTATCAGTTATGGGGGTTCAAATTTGCTAACCAATATTATTGGCATTTCTTTGGTTCTTAATGTTGATAAGAATCAGGGTATCATGAACACTGGGCAGGACATCCTAATACTCGGCAAAATAGAAGAAAAAACCAAAGAAGAATCGAAAAATCGCAGATAAATGATTTCGCTCTTGCATTTATCAAATTGACAGTATATAATCCCTGTACTATATCCAATAAGGAGTGCTGTATGAGGCCCAAAAAATGTCCCCGCTGTGAATTGAATTATATTCTAAACAATGATCCTTACTGCAAAGTCTGCATGGAAGAAGTACATGGTGGTATCATAGATGATGAAATCGAATTATGTGGTGTGTGTAATGAGCATCCCGTGATTTTAGGAAAGGATATGTGTTCGTTCTGCTATCGGGAAATGAACAAAGACTCCGGTCTCTCAGATGAGGATTTTGATGAGGATGAAAATCCGGATGAAAAGAAAGAAGATGATGAATTGCCCGAATTGGAAGTAGACGAAATCGCTGACGATCTTGTCGATGAGGTGGATTATATCTCCTTAGATGAATTGGAGGAAGAAGAGGAAGAAGCCGAAGAGGAAGACGATGAGTAAACCGGTAGTTTATGCAATAGCCGATTTACATATGCCAGGTATTCATGATAAAACCATGGATATATTCGGAGAACGCTGGGAAGGCCATGTGGAAAAAATTGTTGTTGATTGGCAGGAAAAAGTCAAAGCAGATGATGTTGTACTGATTCCTGGTGATATTTCGTGGGCCATGACGCTTGATGAGGTTCAAAACGATTTGGAATTATTAGGTCAATTGCCTGGGAAAACCGTCCTTTTAAAGGGAAACCACGACTTTTGGTGGAGTTCAATCAGCCGCCTACGTTTAAGTTTGCCTGATGGAATATATGCCATCCAAAACGATGCAATAAAAATAGGTGAATATATTTTTTGTGGTTCAAGGGGATGGATTTATTTACCGGAAAGCCCTGAAGACGAAAAGATTTATAAGCGTGAGCTTAAACGCCTAGAGTTATCTCTTAAAAGTATGCAGCGGATTAGAGAAAATGAACAGATAATAGCTCTTTTACATTTTCCTCCCACAGATGCAACAGGTGCTGATAGTGCTGTAACATCTTTACTTGAAAATTATCAGGTTGATCAAGTGGTTTACGGTCATTTACATGGTCAAAGCGCTCAAATGGCATTTTCCGGCTCTAAAAATGGGGTTGTTTACCACTTTGTGGCCTGTGATGCCTTAGATTTCCGTTTGTTAAAACTCTAATCGGGCAAGAAGAGCAGTTTTATATAAGTCATTGGGCGAAGAATGCCCAAAGTACCACTTATAACCATAAGAAAGAATTTTGAAAAAAGTTTAAAATTCTTTCTTTTTTCTATTGACCAAGTGTGTCAAAAAGTGGTATTATATTCCCATAACGTGACATTTAGTGTATTGGTGGTGGGGAAATGGGGAGCAATAACGAGGTTTTAATGACCTCGCAACAACAAAATAGCGAACCGAAGCCTGAACGGCTCTTAAACGGCGCTTATATTCACAGTGTCGATCCCAAGGGTCGAATTATTATCCCTCAATTTTTTCGTGAACAAATAAGCGATAGTTTTGTTATTGGCGTCAACACCGCACAAGATGCCATTGCGGTATATCCTTTTGATGTTTGGAAGGAGCGCATCGATTTCCTTGGAGAACTTGTTAAAAAAAATCGTTCGTTGGAAAGAGTTTTGGCAAGGTTTTCAATGCTGTCATATCCCGATGCGAGTTATGACCAACAGGGCAGAGTATTGATTCCCGCTCTTTTACGAAACAAATTCTTACAAAACACTCAATCTGTTTTAGTGTCGGGTGCTTATGACTATGTTCGCATTATTTCTCAAGAACAGGCTGAGCTTGAGGATCAAAGCTTTGAAAATGTGGATATTCTTGACCTAATATCCCGCACACAACAGGAAATATAGGGAGGCATTATGCAAAACGCGATATATTCTAAAGCTGGCGCTAAGGAATTAAATAGCTATCGGCTGAATGTATGCAGCACGGTACAAATTCCAGATGATCCGGTCAGTAACTGTGGCAGGCGTGTTTCATCCGTCTCTTGCATTATGAAGGCAAAATGGTTAGAATTATCTATGCCGTTGTGGATGTTTTATGTATTGTTGGTGTTTGTGTTGATTTTTTCTTTGGCAAAGCTGGGCAACTGCATGAACGGGATTTCTTGGACTGCCGAGGAGCAGACCCGAATCATTGCGGAAAGTGATCATATTCGCCAAAATATAGCCTTAAAGCAAAGTGAGTTTGATATACTTTGCCAAGAAAACGCTATCAAACTTAAAGCAATACATGAATTGGGCATGCAGATGCCTGCAAATGAAACAACGACAAAAATTAGCGCACCACCAACCCGTTATAGTGAATCGGCTGGACAGGTGTTGATAGCCAACAACGAGGTGTAGAATGCTTTTAAGCAAGCTGGCAAAAGCCGCCGAAAAATATGTTATAGAAATCTCAGGTGACTGTAAGATTGGTCAAATTACGCAAGACAGTCGGGATAGGACTCAAGAAGGTTTATTTTTTTGCATTTCCGGTGCACATTTTGATGCACATAGATTTGCCGAAGATGCCATCCGTAATGGCGCTGTAGCCCTGGTTGTCACCCGTAAACTTGCCAATTTTGCTGTTCCTCAGGTATTGGTATCAAATGATAGGGCTGCTATGGCGCTCATGGCTGCGGAGTTTTACGGACAGCCTGCCAAAAAATTGCGTATAATTGGTATTACCGGAACTAAAGGTAAAACCACAACCACTTATTTTGTTAAATCTATTTTAGAAGCGGCTGGTGTTAAAGCGGGACTGATAGGTACGACTGGCATCATGATTGGCAATCAATGGCTCGAAGGTCATCTAACGACGCCTGATCCCATTGAACTTCATTCTATTCTAAAAAAAATGGTAGATGCTGGAGTTCAAGTTGTTTGTATGGAAGCTTCGGCACACGCCATCTCCATGCGACGTGTGGAAGGGGTTCGGTTTGAGGTTGGATGTTTTACCAATCTTTCACAGGATCACTTGGATTATTTTGAAACGATGGACAAGTATTTTCTTGCCAAACAAACTTTTTTTACTTCCGGTTTAGTTCAAAACGCCGCTATCAATGCAGATAGCGAAGCCGGATTACAGCTTATTAAAGAACTAAATATACCTTTTACCAAATTCGGCATTAGTGAAAATGCCGATGTTTTCGCTCGTGATATTGAAATCACCGAAGAGGGCGTTCATTTTTCTTTATGCCTTTGGGATGCAGAAAGCTTTCCAGTACAACTAAAACTAATGGGTATGTTTAATGTCTATAATGCTTTGTCTGCTGCCTCTATTTGTCTGATGATAGGCATTGTACCGCAGGATATTGTACAAGGTCTTGAACAATTACATACGGTTCCTGGAAGGGCCGAAGTGCTGGATACCAACACTCCCTATAAGGTGTTGATTGACTATTCTCATTCACCCGATGCCATGGAAAATATTTTAAATAGCGTGCGTGATTTTGTGCATGGTAAAGTTATTGTTGTTTTTGGTTGTGGTGGTGATAGGGACAAGGTAAAAAGGCCTTTAATGGGTGAAATTGCTGGAAAGTTGGCGGATTACAGCATTTTGACCAGTGATAATCCCCGTATGGAAGATCCCTATCTCATTCTATCAGCCATTGAAAAAGGGATTAAGACAACACAAGGGGTTTACGAAGTAATTGAAAACCGAAAGGATGCTATTGCCAAAGCGCTAAGCATTGCAAAAAGTGGCGATATTGTTATCCTTGCCGGAAAGGGCGATGAAACTTACCAAGAAATCAAGGGCGTTAAGCGAAATTTTAATGAAAAACAGATTGTAAAGGAATTGCTTAAATAACGGAGGAATACCGGTGAGTAACCCCAAGTTAATTCGTTCTCAGTTTCATGAAAAGCAGGCGCTTATACTTGGCGTGGCCCGTAGTGGGTTGGCAGCCGCAAAGCTTATCTTATATTTAGGCGGAACTGTTGTTTTATACGATAGAAAGTCCCTTGAAGAACTACAAATCGACCAAGAGCTTTTAACCCATCCGAAGGTCAAAAGCTCTTTTGGCAAGGAAGAATTGCCCGACATCGCTTTTGACTTTGCTGTTTACTCTCCAGGAATTCCCCAAAATTCTCCTTTACTTGAAGCAGTACGCAAGAAAGCTATACCTTTGGTTGGGGAGCTTGAATTTGCGTCAATGTATATTCCTTGTCCCTTTGCTGCAGTATCAGGAACAAACGGGAAAACAACCACCGTTTCCTTGCTTGGACAAATGTTTCAAGACGAAGGTTTTCATGTAGAGGTGGCTGGAAACATCGGCCATCCTTTAAGTGAAGCAGTCATGCACCTTTCTTCAAATGACCGGCTTGTGGTTGAGGTGTCCAGTTTTCAATTAGAAAGTACGAATAGCTTTCATCCAAACTGTGCAGCCTTACTTAATGTCACACCTGACCATATTGACAGACATGAAACGATGGAAAACTATGTTCAGTTAAAAAAACATCTCTTTCATGAAATGAATGAGGATGATTTGGTGGTTTTAAACGCTGCTGATAAGCTTTGTACAGCCATGTTGCCGGATTTACAGACTTCTGTACAGTTATTTTCTACTAAGCATCCTACCTTTGATGGGGCATATTATACTAATGAGGTTATTTTTATATCTCGAAACGGTCACGCGAAAAAATTGATTAATAGGCGTGAAGTGTTTCTGCCTGGTGACCATAACATAGAAAACGTTTTGGCTGCCATTTGCCTTGCTAAATACTTAGGATGTGGCGACAAAGCCATTGTTAAAGCTTTGAAAGAATTTAAAGGAGTGGAACATCGCATAGAGCTTGTTAATACACAAGGAAATATTCGCTACTACAACGATTCCAAGGGAACCAACCCGGAATCAACCATGAAAGCAGTTTCTTCGATGATGGGCCCCTTCGTATTAATAGCCGGTGGGTATGACAAACAAACACCTTTTGAGGAAATGGCAAGGATTACCATTGCACGCGAAAATTTTGTCGGCCTTGTTGTTTTAGGCGATACTGCCAAACAAATCGCAACAGCTTTTGAACAAGCAGGTGCTCACCTGATTTTGTATGCAGACAGTTTAAAGGAAGCCATCAATCTTGCGACAAGCATCTGCCCAGAAGGGGGGAATGTGTTGTATTCGCCGGCTTGTTCCAGTTTCGATATGTTTAGTAATTATGAAGAAAGAGGACGAATTTTCAAACACTTAGTTTGTAGCCGAGACAACCATGTATAATGATTTACCACCGCCGGGATTTCCGGCACAAAAACCTCCGAATAATAGAAGAGACGGGGCGCCGCATTCTGCTTCTGATGGGCATTATCAACCATCAATGTCTCAAGAAGTGATGCCACCTTTTGTTCGATTGGTTTTATTAATGGTGTCGCTTGTTGTTATCTTTCTGATTTTTCAACAATTCATTATCAAAATTAGACGAGTTGAAATCTATGGAGCAGCCTATTTTCCTAAAGAAGTTATTGCCAAAGTGGCTGGCATTGATTCTAACAGCAACTACTTTAATGTGCGCGAAAAGGATGTTCGTGAGCGCATCAATGCGCAGCGGTATCTTAAATTCTTATCTTTTGATAAAAAATTTCCTTCAACTGTTTACCTTTCAATCAAGGAACGCATACCTGTTGCCTTTACTGTTCGCTTGGGGATTATCTATATTATTGCCGATGACGGGGTTATTCTTGAACAGGGAAATAATTTAAATACTGCTGGCTTGATACGGGTATCTGGATTGTTAATTCAACAGATCGCAATAGGGTCAACACCTCAACTTTCTAGTGTTAAGCAGTTAAAAAGTTATAAAACATTATTAACTGAGATACAGCTTCAAAGAGCGACAAGTTTGTTTACATCTATTTCTTTTGCGGACAGTGACAATATTTATTTAATAAGTAAATCGGGTTTTACTGTACACTTGGGATCAGGGGATTTTTTAAGGGCAAAACTTGGTACCGTTCGAGCGGTTTTAATAGAACTTGAAAAACAAAATATTTTTACGGGAGTTATCGAGGCAACTATACCAGGGGAGGCAACCTATCGACCGGAAAATAAATAACCAAAATTTACATATTATTTATAAAAACACGAATATTTAAAAATTTAGTTGACAAATTGTTTTTCGCATGGTAGGATAACGCAGCTCTAAAAGCCGAACTTGCGGCAAGCTACCTTGCTGCACAGCAAGGTTTTTTTTTAGGGAAAAATGAAGGAGGTTGAAAGAATGAAACTAGTCTACGATGTCCACGAACGTCCCCCGTTAAAGAAGAACCTGGTGTTTGCTTTTCAGCAGGTGTTGGCAATTATGGCGGCCACCATCCTAGTCCCGATTCTTGTAAACAGCATGTCCGGTACTTCTTATCTAAGTCAACCTGCAGCGCTGTGTGGTGCTGGATTTGGTACCCTGTATTATCTACTCGTTACAAAGCGAAAGAGTCCCGTGTTTCTTGGAAGCTCTTTCGCTTTTATTTCGCCCTTAATTGGAGCTACTTCCTTTGGTTTTTTGGGTATATTCCTTGGTGCCGTGTTCGCTGGAAGTGTGTATCTGGCGATTTCTATTGCAATTAAAAAGACGGGAACGAATTGGGTTAATAAACTTCTGCCGCCGGTTGTTATCGGCCCCACGGTTGCGCTTATCGGGTTAAGCTTGTGTGGAAGCGCCGTCACCAATATTACCAATACCAATGTCGGCCCGGATGGTTATAGCCTACTTCACATCTTCATCGGCATCTTTGCCTTCATGGTCACGGTGTGGGCTTCTGTCAAAGGTTCTAAATCTATTCAAATGATTCCCTTTATTATCGGTGTTCTCGCGGCTTACGCTCTTTCACTTGTTTTTACCTTGATTGGTAAGCTTGTTGGTAATGAAGCCATGCAAATGGTGAACCTTGCAGCCTTTGATAATATGACTTTATTCAAGGTTCCTCAGTTTACTTTCCTTGGTATGTTTGGTGTCTATGATGAAAAACTTGGCGATGTGAACACGATTAAGAATATGGGTGATATACTGAACATCTTCATGTTGTTTGCGCCTGTTGCCTTTGTGACGCTTGCGGAACATATTGCCGACCATAAGAACCTAAGCACCATTATCGGTCATGACTTGATTACTGATCCCGGGCTTGACCGCACACTCAATGGTGACGGAGTTGGTTCCATCGTCGGTTCGTTCTTTGGCGGTTGTCCCAACACAACTTACGGGGAAAGCGTTGGTTGCGTTGCCATCTCTGGTTGTGCTTCAGTATCAACCATTATTATTACATCTATTTACTGTATTGTGCTTAGCTTCTTTGACCCATTTGTTTGCTTCGTTAACTCTATTCCGTCAAGCGTCATCGGTGGCATTTGTATAGCTCTGTATGGTTTTATCGCTGTGAGTGGTCTTAAAATGTTGCAGCCTGTTGACCTAAACGACAACCGTAATCTGTTCGTTGTGGCCGGTATCCTGGTAACCGGTATTGGCGGCTTAACCTTGAACATAGGCGTAATTCAGATTTCTTCCATTGCCACAGCCCTGATAGTCGGTATCTTGGTTAACACTTTATTTAATCGCCAAACGGTAAAGATGGAAGAAAAGTAATCATCGTGTGATAGAAGCCGTTCTCCAACTCATAGACTATAAAAGACCTCGTTTTATAAAGTTCTAAAACGAGGTCTTTGATTGTGCGCTTTAGCTATCAAAAACCTCCTTTGCTACAATTAAGCAGGTCTGACAACCGCATCTAAGCAAAGGAGGTTTGTCATCGAAGATGAATGACAGTAGAAGTTTATCACACACCAAATGGAACTGCAAATACCACATAGTATTTGCGCCGAAATATCGCCGTCAGGTAATCTATGGCAAGATCAAGGCGGATGTAGGGCGTATCTTGCGTCAGTTATGTGATATGAAACAAGTAGAGATACATGAAGCCGAAGCCTGCAGCGATCATGTCCATCTGTTAGTAAGTATTCCATTAAGTTTGAGTGTATCTCAGTTTATGGATTACCTGAAAGGAAAAAGTTCATTGATGATATTTGACCGCCATGCGAATCTGAAGTATAAGTATGGAAATCGACACTTCTGGTGCCGTGGTTACTATGTAGACACAGTGGGACGAAACAAGGAACGCATAGCGAAGTATATAGGGGACCAACTCCAGTCAGATATCATGGCCGACCAGTTATCCTTCAAGGAGTATATTGACTCGTTTACGGGTAGCAAGACTAAATAGGCATAAAAAGAGGCCGCTTAAGCGGCGGCCTGAGAAAATGATGCGGTACATCCCCGAGTTCAGGTTTTTTCTGTGTAAAGAGCATAATCCTGTGTTGTACACTCTCGCTTCAATTTCTGATACCGTGAAAAAAGTTTGGGAACATAACTTAGCTCATTCTTTGACGGAACCTAAGGTCATACCAGACACGATCCATTTAGAAGACAGGAAATACAGCACCATTACGGGAACGCTGGCACAAACTGAGGTAGCAAATACCTTACCCCAAGCAAACATATCGCCGACCATATAGTCCTTAATAGTTATCATGAGAGTAAACTGCTTTGGATCACTCAGCAGGGAGAAAGCCAGCAGGAACTCATTCCATACCCTGGTAAAGCAGAAAATGCCGATTGACATGATTCCAGGCAGCGCTAACGGTACAACTATTCTAATAATGATACCCATTTTGGAGCAGCCGTCAATCATCGCTGCTTCTTCCAGCGAAAATGGGATGCTCCTAAGATAGGTAACAAATACCCATGTGGCATAAGGAATACAGGTGACCGGATATATGATATACAGGGACAGAATATTGTTTGCGAGTCCGATTTTAGCCATCACGCAATAGATAGGAATAAAAAGTAAAAAGATAGGCAGCAGATATGTAAAGAGAACAAAGCCTAAGATAACCCGCTTGCCTTTCATCTGGGTGCGACTTACTGCATACGCCAAAAGTAGGCTGACCACCAAAGAAATAAGAGTGGCAAACAGAGAAGTCAGGATGCTGTTTTTCAAACTACTCCAAAATGTAGCCCTGGCAAAAATAGCCTTATACTGCATGGTGGTAAAAGGAATTGGGACCCAAGTTTGTACACGCTGAATTACAGCATTATTTGTCTTGAAAGAAGTAATCACAATCCAGTAAATCGGAAACAGTGCAAAGAAGAGAAGAATGACGATCAGCACCCAAAGCATCACCCGGGTGAACTTGATTTTTTTGCGATTTAATTTCAATGCCTGTACACTCATCCCATAACCCTTTCCTTTGCGGTCTTTCTTTCTAGACGGCGAATTTTGCGCAACTCCTTGTTTCTTTCCTTTTCTTCATCACCCAGCATATTGCGCATAATGGGAATCATCAATAGCACAAGAGCAGGTACCGTTGAAAACGCTGCTGCAGAGGCCTTGCCGATATTACCCAGTGCGGCATCAAAGGCATATTTATATGCAGCAATTGGAATCGTATAAGTGCTTTGACCGGGCCCTCCGCCAGTGAGCAGATAGACTGTCTCAAAGTCATTGATCGTCCATATGGTGGAAATCAGCGTACTGACCAAAACCACGGGAACAATTAGAGGAACTGTAATACGGAAAAAGGACTGTAAGGTGGAGGCGCCATCAATGGAAGCAGATTCATATAGATAGGTGGGTATTGTCTGCAAGCCTGATAGCACTGTCAAAGCTATGAAAGGAATACCGCGCCATGTATTAACTATCATCAGGGAAACAATGGCCATTTTGGGATTGCTCAGCCAGCCAATTCCCTTTTTTAGAATATGTGATTGTAAAAGCAGGTTGTTAATCAAGCCGCCTCCGTTACCGGAGTACAGCCATAACCATGTATAAATAGCCACAACGCTGGGAAGGGTCCATGGGAGGAGAAACAGCGTCCGGAGTGCGTTGCGGAACTTGATATTCATGTTTAAGATCAGTGCGATGATAACGCCAAAAATGACCTTGCCAACCATAGACCCAAGAGTGAAATATATGGTGTTGGAAATGGCCCGAAGGAAAGTTTGATCTGAAATTAAGTTTTTGTAGTTTTCAAAGCCAATATAAACCGCATCCGTTGCTACTCGTTTATCGGTAAAAGAGTAATACAAAGACCAGAGCATGGGATAAACCATACCAATGCACAGTAAAAGCAATGCCGGTATCGAAATCAAGTAGGGAAACCAATCCGTCTTTTCTTTGCGCGGTAAGGAAGGCTGTATGATTTTATTGTTGGTGGTAGTTTGCAAAGTGTAATCCTCCCTTCACATCATCTAAAAACAAGGGACAGAAAGAAGCGTGGCTCCTTCCTGCCCCTAAATAGGTCGGATTACTGAACAGCTTTGATGGCCTCTTCGCAAATGGAGATTTGACGAGCCAGAGCATCTTCAAAGCTCATGCCTTCCACAATTACATAGCTGATAATATTGTTGATATAAGTGGAGCTGGCGGTAAGTGCGGCGCGGGCAGCAGTGAATTCCTTGTCAGGATAGCTGTAATATTTACCGGTAGAGATAGCGGTCATATGGGCGGCCACAATAGGATCTGCCATATAGTCGGCGATATCCATGGTATCAGCAAACACCATGCCATAAGCGGGAGCAACCATCTTCAGCAGATTTGCCAGACGGCTTTCATCTACAGCATAGGCCAAAGCCTTTGCGGCCCAGGCATTGGCGGCTTCTCCGCAATCCATGATAGACATCATGTTTACAGCAGCCAAAGGATAGGAACCTTCGGGACCTGCGGGCAGGGGGCTGCAGCCGGTGTTGGCCCAAATGTCAGGAGCATCACTCTTCAGCGCAGAAGCAATGGTGGGGATATTCACGATGAAGCAGGCAGTACCGGTCAGCATAGCGATGTTGTTGGCCATATCGTCACCTGCAACCATGTCGGGAGCCACAGTTTCTTCTTCAAAGAACTTAAGCAGCATCTTCAGAGCGGCACGGGAGCCTTCGCTGTCCAAGTTCAGCTTGCCATCCTTCATCACAGAGCCGCCATAGCTCCATAGGATGGACTGAGACATATTGTTGAAGTCGGAAGCAGAAGCACCAGCGGCAAAGCCAGCACCATAGATACCCATAGCGGGATCCGTAGTGACCTTGGACATAGCCAGCATTTCTTCCCAAGTGGCAGGAGCATGATCATAACCGGCATTAGCCAACAGATCTGTGCGATACCACAGCATCCAGGACTGGGCAGAGAATGGAACTGCATAAGGCTGACCGCCCACATAGGTGGTGTCCAGCAGAGAAGGATAGAATTCGGTTCCATTGGCTTTTAGCTCATCCAGTACGCTCTGGGTGTTGCAGAGGAAACCCTTCTGAGCATAGGGAACCAGAGAAGCAGGTTCCATGTAGACAATGTTGGGAAGCTGTTTGGATTCCAAAGCAGCGGGCAGTTTGGTATCACGAAGAGCAGCAGCATCAATAATTTCCACATTAACCTTGATGCCATTGGCATCGCCGAACTCGGTAAACAGAGCTGCGAAACCATTGTTAAAATCTTCGCTGAAAGTTTTCTGGAGCCATACCGTTAACTCGGCAGGCTTGTCCTCTGCAACAGCAAAGCTGGTGCAGGAGAGAGCCAACAGGGCAGCCATGAGGATAGAGATGAGTTTTTTCATGGAATAGAGCCTCCTTTTATTTTTATCATCACTTTCAGTGATGATATATTCACTACAATAAATAATTTTAAAGTTATTTCCTGAAATGAAACCGGTTACATTTTGCTTAAATAAATATGTAGTTGCTACACTATCATTTTAAATCTCAAAACTTGATCTGTCAAGTCTCTTTCAGAAATATATATAAAACAAAATAATTAAAAAATAATTAGTGATTTTGTAGGTTTGTCAAACATCTGGTAGTGTCAATAGTTTTGTGTAACCCTTCATGTAAGTACTTGTTAAGCCATCAGGTATCTTCCCTCTAGAGGGAAGCGATTTTTTCAAACATTTCGCTTA
>JGI24712J26585_10000353_pt1 | contig 39714 bp, 29 predicted proteins | sample BioPla3DNA2_FD_26585 | JGI IMG/M metagenome (IMG submission 26585)
TATAATACTTTTGCCCTTTTGCCATTGTAGACACTTCCTTCCCTTTTTATATTTTAAGGTGTTCGGCTTTTTGTGTCTACACTAATATACTAACACCAAAAGACCCACGCGCAAACATTACATTTGACGGTTTCAATTCTACAATAGTCCGATTAAATCAGTACGTATTAGGGATAGATGATTACGAAATATTCGGTTTCAATTCTACAATAGTCCGATTAAATCCAACAGAAAGAAATTTTAGATCAAAAATTCCCAGATGTTTCAATTCTACAATAGTCCGATTAAATCTTTCTTGCTATTTCAGAAGTAATTGGATTAGTAACAGTTTCAATTCTACAATAGTCCGATTAAATCCCGGTTTTCAAAAAAGTTCCTATTGGCCTTTGCTGGTTTCAATTCTACAATAGTCCGATTAAATCCGAGAAAAATCGCTTTCCCTGAAAAGCATAATTAGTTTCAATTCTACAATAGTCCGATTAAATCAAGGATGCAGTTTGAGCTTGATAGGCGAGGATGACGAAGTTTCAATTCTACAATAGTCCGATTAAATCACTTGCAATCTAAATGAAGTCTGCCCCTGACTTTCCCGTTTCAATTCTACAATAGTCCGATTAAATCTTTACAACTACCCTCCCTTCTTTTAATATATATTCTGGTTTCAATTCTACAATAGTCCGATTAAATCTACATAATTAATATTATGTAGTCAATACTAACTTCAAGTTTCAATTCTACAATAGTCCGATTAAATCAACTAGTTGCAGTGAAGGATAGTAAGGCAGTTCTCAGTTTCAATTCTACAATAGTCCGATTAAATCTCATGCTACAGGTGATTTATCGATGTTTACGATATGGTTTCAATTCTACAATAGTCCGATTAAATCTCTAAAAAAGCAGCTCCTAAAACTGCCATTAAAGATGTTTCAATTCTACAATAGTCCGATTAAATCAATAGCCTTAAAAACCGAACTAACAACCAATAAAATGTTTCAATTCTACAATAGTCCGATTAAATCTCTTTTTTTACCCATTTAATTTCATAACCAAGAATGTGTTTCAATTCTACAATAGTCCGATTAAATCCCAGCAAGCAAGCAAAACTAAAATTAATATTGACCTGTTTCAATTCTACAATAGTCCGATTAAATCATCTACGAGAATCCCGGAACGCTATTCGATGACAAATGTTTCAATTCTACAATAGTCCGATTAAATCTAATTTCCTCCTACCCTCCCCTCTCATACGCTTTTGGTTTCAATTCTACAATAGTCCGATTAAATCGAACATTGAAGAAGGTGACGTTTTAGAATTTAAATTGTTTCAATTCTACAATAGTCCGATTAAATCATGATGAAGGAGGTAAACAACACGAAAAGAGACAACGTTTCAATTCTACAATAGTCCGATTAAATCTAGAATCGACACAAGACAGCTTAGGTTCAACACAAAGTTTCAATTCTACAATAGTCCGATTAAATCTATCAAAACCGATAACACTAACACCTTTCGAAAGAATGTTTCAATTCTACAATAGTCCGATTAAATCTATGAGTATGATAAGTACCTTCTTCCCCAACCTCATGTTTCAATTCTACAATAGTCCGATTAAATCAAGAAACGTGGGATGCTTTTTTACGTCGTATTCATAGTTTCAATTCTACAATAGTCCGATTAAATCCCCAAGTGAAACAAAAGGTGATTCAGCACTTCCAGTGTTTCAATTCTACAATAGTCCGATTAAATCAGTTCGGAAATGGTAGCCCGCCGCTTCTTGAAGCGGGTTTCAATTCTACAATAGTCCGATTAAATCTGGCTTTTAAATTAAAGTTAGAAGATTAATGTTAAGTTTCAATTCTACAATAGTCCGATTAAATCGATAGCAAACCGCTATCTTATTTATACTATTTAATATGTTTCAATTCTACAATAGTCCGATTAAATCTGGCATAGCACTAGTAAAGTCATTTTGCAGCAAGTATGTTTCAATTCTACAATAGTCCGATTAAATCTGATAATTTTATTTTTTATTTGAGTTCTTTTCTTTTTGTTTCAATTCTACAATAGTCCGATTAAATCTGAAAACAATCTATTATCTGCTTAGCCGAACTTTCACGTTTCAATTCTACAATAGTCCGATTAAATCTATAAATAGTTTTTTACTTAATATAGAACTTCCACTGTTTCAATTCTACAATAGTCCGATTAAATCATATCTTTAGGTTATAGTCCACGTAATGTGTATGCAGTTTCAATTCTACAATAGTCCGATTAAATCGAAATACTAATGATCGCAATATTATACAATCAAAAACGTTTCAATTCTACAATAGTCCGATTAAATCGTAACAAGTGATGGAGAAATATTTGAAAATCCTAAAGTTTCAATTCTACAATAGTCCGATTAAATCTCTCGTACCTGCCAAATTAATAATGTTAATTCCTTTGTTTCAATTCTACAATAGTCCGATTAAATCGTTATCAAGTATCAAAAGAAGCAAATTGGGGAGTAGAGTTTCAATTCTACAATAGTCCGATTAAATCTAAGCAGCTTGGAGAAGAATATGAGAGAACTAAAGAGTTTCAATTCTACAATAGTCCGATTAAATCTGGACAGTATACCAAAAGATTGCAGAGCCAAGAAATAGTTTCAATTCTACAATAGTCCGATTAAATCGGTATATGGTACAAGCGTATTTGGAGCTAGTGATTTGTTTCAATTCTACAATAGTCCGATTAAATCTCATATATTAGGCCCTAACTATGCTACAGGTTATGTGTTTCAATTCTACAATAGTCCGATTAAATCTTGAAAAGGCATTAGCCAAAGGATGTATTGTTCTCAGTTTCAATTCTACAATAGTCCGATTAAATCATGCTTTAGTTATTGAGCTTGGTTTTACCCAGCCGAGTTTCAATTCTACAATAGTCCGATTAAATCTGTATGCTTCCTTTCCGTCGGCCAGTACCAGCTTGTGTTTCAATTCTACAATAGTCCGATTAAATCTCCACTCTTGACGGTATAAGTCTTGGCCGCGGTCTTGTTTCAATTCTACAATAGTCCGATTAAATCTCGTCGTCGCTCTCTACTTCGGTACCGCCTGTAATACGTTTCAATTCTACAATAGTCCGATTAAATCGCCGTTCCACGAGAAAGTTAAAAGGTTGGTCCCTCGGTTTCAATTCTACAATAGTCCGATTAAATCAGTATTATCTGACCAAAATATAGAAGATTTCCAATTAGTTTCAATTCTACAATAGTCCGATTAAATCCTGGATCCTATAACTAAAGAACCTACAGCCTATATCCGTTTCAATTCTACAATAGTCCGATTAAATCAAGTCACCCTAAGTACGACATATGCGATGTACATTGGTTTCAATTCTACAATAGTCCGATTAAATCTATATCAGAGGAGAAGATAGTATTCGACTCTATATAGTTTCAATTCTACAATAGTCCGATTAAATCTTTATAAAACTGTTGTATCTGATCCGTCATATCTAGGTTTCAATTCTACAATAGTCCGATTAAATCAGTAAGAAGAGCCGGCAAGAAAGTTAGAGCTTATATGTTTCAATTCTACAATAGTCCGATTAAATCGTAGTAGACGAGTCTCTAGTAAACATAACTCTATATGGTTTCAATTCTACAATAGTCCGATTAAATCCCCTAGTGGCTCTGCTGCGTCGTGCTGGGTATCAAAGTTTCAATTCTACAATAGTCCGATTAAATCTCCTTTGAATTTTACCAGGTATGCCTCGTTTAAAAAGTTTCAATTCTACAATAGTCCGATTAAATCTAGTGGCCCTTAGGATAAAGCTGCCGTTTAATTTAGGTTTCAATTCTACAATAGTCCGATTAAATCACTTAAGGATGTCAAATCATTCCTTGCACATAACTTGTTTCAATTCTACAATAGTCCGATTAAATCTCAATACCTGTCGTCTATAACTTCGCAGTCTTCCTCTGTTTCAATTCTACAATAGTCCGATTAAATCTCGCAGTCTTCCTCTTGGTCTATGATCCTTTGCTCTGGTTTCAATTCTACAATAGTCCGATTAAATCCTTTCCGGTGAATCCGTTCTCTGTATCTGTTAACGGGTTTCAATTCTACAATAGTCCGATTAAATCTGTAAGTGGTTTAGTAATGCGTTGTAAGCCTCACCCAGTTTCAATTCTACAATAGTCCGATTAAATCGATTTTTACACCCTTCCCACCGTAGTATTTATATCTGTTTCAATTCTACAATAGTCCGATTAAATCTATGCAGTCCTCTTCCTCTAATAGCATTTGGAGCTCGTTTCAATTCTACAATAGTCCGATTAAATCTTATTAAGCTCATCTACTCTCTTTTTTATCTCCTGCGTTTCAATTCTACAATAGTCCGATTAAATCATACTCCTGCAGAGGGAATACCTTATTTCCTATCCTGTTTCAATTCTACAATAGTCCGATTAAATCGGCCTCCTTTTCTGCAGCTATTTCCTCGTTTACTTCGTTTCAATTCTACAATAGTCCGATTAAATCCTATATCCATTGCATCTGCAGAGTTTGCTAATAATAGTTTCAATTCTACAATAGTCCGATTAAATCAGGTTCCTGCAAGTAATGAACTTGCCAATCCTTATGGTTTCAATTCTACAATAGTCCGATTAAATCGAACTATAGAAAAAGCATAAGCAACATTCTTACATCGTTTCAATTCTACAATAGTCCGATTAAATCAGCAGTAAATTCAACATTTTTGCTCTGCTAGTTTTGATTTTTTATATTAATTTTACCAATTATCCCTCTCAAATGCAATAAAAAGTCGTCGACCCCCTAGGAATTTTACATCACCGGAGGTAGACGACTTTTTAATTTAAGGAAAAAACCTTTTTTTAATTAAGAGAAGACTACTTTTTATTATGACATCAATATTATTCTTTGATTTTTATTTTGTTGTAATAACTACCGTCCTGCTTCCTCCGTCCCATTTTACATCAGCTCCTGTGCTTTGGGCTATGAATTTTACAGGAACCATTGTATTGCCGTTGATGGTTTGGGCTGGAGTTGTGAGTTTTACTGTTTGGCCATTTACTGTGGCATCTTTTCCAAGAGGAAGTATGATTTTCGTGTTTTCTTTTTTTCCGTAAATGGTTTTGGTTGAAGCATCATATTTTAAATTGATATTCAAGGCTTCAAAGATCGCTCTTAAAGGTACTAAAACTGTTCCGTCTTTCATTACCGGAGACACATTCATGTCTAATTTGTTTCCATTTATGGTTACTTTGATAGCATCCTGTTTCAGTCTGGAAACAACTAAGGCATTGCTTATTTGTCTTCCTGTTCTTGTGATATATTCTCCATTATAATATAATCCTGAAGATGCGCCGCCGTCTAAGTTCATGGCATCTTTTAAACCGAGTTTCTTTGCGATTTCTGCTAGTTCGTTGATATTGGCACTGGCTACAGTTCCCATAATCATAACATTATTTTCATTTACGCCTATAAAGCTTCTTTGTCCTTTGTTGGTAAGTATCTTTTCACTGGTAAAGCCTTCATTCTTTGGATTGGCTACAATTTTTCCATCCTTCACAAGCATAGGACCGGCCCCTACAGCAGAATCAACATTTCCCCAGCCTGTTAATGGATTGCCGGAGTTCAAATGGTTAAATTCTGTGTGATATTCTACGGAATCTCCCACATGGAAACGATCCAAAAGTCCTTTGGTTCCCACAACAATGGTATAGCCATTGACAGGGATTCGTGCCTTTCCGTTTTTAATTTCCGCTACAACGCCATTTTCAACGACTACAGAAAGCTTATTATGCTCAGGAGTATACTTTCCATACTCAGGCGTAAAAATGACCGTTGCCTCTGCTCTTGTATCATTATGGTTGATATTCCATGCGTACCATGTTTTGTCCCAATTAGAGCTTCCGTTAATGGTTCCTGTGACTTTGATTTTAACATTGTCCATCAAAGCTTTGTTATCTTTTGTAAAACCTATCGTTGTTCCATTGCTGCCTACATGAAGAACCTTGCCGTTTTCTATGATGTTTCCGTTTGGCTGCAAATCATCATAGGAATTAAAAAATGTGCCGTTGATGGCAGCAATAGCTTCTCTTTCCGATGTGTTCATTTGATTTGCAATATTCTTAAGATCATCTACTTGTCCCACTTTTCCTTTAGCCGGAAGTACGTCTATTTGAATTTTAGGATCATTTAAATTCACATAGACCAGATGAACTGTTTTATTGCCTGTTGAGATGGAAACTTGTTTTGTTTCTTTCCAAACAGAGTTTGCTGCTCCGTAAGAATATGTAGGTTGAAATATAAAGCTCACAACTAATATAAATACAAAAATATAATTTTTCACTTTAACACCCCTATCAAATTTTTTATCGGACAAAAAATAAAGAACCTTAAAGATAAAATATCTTCATGGTTCTTTATTATAACATACTATACTTTATCCAGATACTCTCCATAGCCCTCTTCTTCCATTTTATCCTTCGGTATAAATCTTAGGGCGGCAGAGTTGATACAGTACCTTAATCCTCCATGTTCTAAGGGTCCATCGTTAAACACATGTCCCAAATGGGAATCAGATTCTTTGCTTCTTACTTCCGTTCTAATCATATTATGATTATAATCTTGTTTCTGTTTTATGTTGGTACTGTCAATGGGCTGTGTAAAGGATGGCCAGCCACATCCGGCATCGAATTTGTCCTTGGAGGAAAAAAGCGGCGTTCCGGTAATGACATCCACATAAATGCCTTCTTCAAAGTTATCATAATACTCATTCTGAAAAGGAGGTTCTGTGCCGTTTTCTTGTGTTACCTTATACTGAATGTCGGTTAGTTTTTTTCGTAGGTCTTCTTTATTGATTTGACTCATTTGATCACCTCATTTTTAGAATGCCCCAATTTTTTAAATTTAGAATGTAAATATAAAAATAAGGTCTCTTTTTAAATGAGTACATGGTAGTTTCACTTTATATGGAGTCTTGACGGTATCTGTGAACCCATTTTTTTATGAGTTCTTTAATAGAGAACTGATACTCTTCTTTTTTGCCCTTTTCTTTTACTATTTTTGCTTTTTCAAGTTTTGCTTCTTCATCTTCTTCATTGACTTTAAGAGCCTCATCTATTGCAAAAACTGCTTCGTCTAGTTTTCGCTTCTTTCTGTAAAGCCTTGCTAAGGCAACCCAAGCCGGGATATATTTATTGTTCTTTTTTAGACTCTTTTGAACACAGTCGAGGGCTAAATCTTCTTTATTCCATGCTTCATATAAATTGGCATATTCCAGCCAATAGACTTCATTTCTATAGGTATTTGTCACTTGTTCCAGATAATCCTCGGCAGCTTCAAATTCTCTTCTTCTAATATAAATTTTTGCTAAACGAAGATAACTATCAAAGGTATCTCCTTTTTGGATCGCTCTTTTGTAGGATTCTATGGCTTCTGGCTCGCTTCCCTGGTTTCTGTATAGTTCTCCATAATAGAACCAAATCTTTTTAGAATCCTCTAACCTTGCTGCTTGATTTAAGTACCTTGCTCCCTGCTCATAATTGCCTTTAAGAATATATACTTCTGTAAGATTTAAGAGAATGGAAATATTATTGGGTTCCATTTCATTGGCTTTGTTAAGAAAATAGGAAGCGTCTTCATACCATCCCATACGCATACAGGCAACGCCCATATTATTATAAAGCTTGCCGTTCTCATCATATACGATGGCTTTTTTATACCACTTAATAGCTTCCTCCGGCTTGTTCTGTCCCATAAAATAATCTGCTTTTTCCTTGCATTTTTCCCATTCCGCTTTGTTTTCCCACTTAAATATTTCTTTTCTAAGAAAATCTAATTCCGATTCATAAAAATAGTCAATCAGCCCAAGGAACTTAATGTATTGATCCGTAATGGAGGGGTATTCATCTCTTATCTTAGCAATCTGCCCACTGATCGAAACAAGTCCTAATTCGAGCTTAATCCAGTCTTCAAGCTTTCCCATAAGAAAGTCGTCAATGGACTGCTTCCAATAATGATAGCAGTGGTAGTATAACTCTTCTAAGGAGTATACTTTAATTTTTGTCATATAAAAATAGTATGGTCTCTCCGCTTTTTCAGGAGAGACGCTTAAAATCAGTGAGGACATAAATTTTCACCTCTTATAGTCGAACCAATTCAGCAATACTCATGGCGATATTGTCTAAGATATCCGTAAACTTTTCTTGCAAATCATAATATTTTCCGTCAGGTCTTGTTAATGGGTCATAACTGTCAATGCTAATTTTGTCTTTTCTTGCTACGACATAGGTAGTGATATTATTTTCTCTAAGCATAGCAGCAATTTCAGGAACGTATTTTCCTCCTTCAGTAGGTACATGGGGAGGCGCATCGGTAATAAGAATAAAGATGTTTTTGCCCCCGTCTTTATCGACTCTGGAGGTTTTTAGAAGTTCTATTCCTGTTTCTATGGCTTCTAAAGAGGATTCAGGAATATCTCCTCCATAGGTTCTTGGGATATTCTTTACTTGTCTTTGGAATTTTTCCACGTCGTTTGTAAAATTATAAACGCTTGGTTTTTCTTTTTCTCTTAAATCTCCAAAGCCTATAAGACCAAGTTGGAAGCCTATTCCTTTGCTTCTTAGGATATTAGAAAATTCTATTGCCCGATCTTTTACTCCGTTAATATAAGTATCCATACTTCCTGTGGTGTCTATGATAAATACGATGTTCATATTTTCTGAGACAACTTTTTCTTCTTTCCTTGGAGGCGGCATTACCTTATCTCTGTCAAATTCCGCCCTTTCTGTTTTCCCGCTGGATAAATCCTTTACAAATACTTCAAAGAGGTTGTTTTCGTTTATAGCATAAGTAATTTCTAACTGAGTCGTTCCGCTAAGTCCGGATAGCATAACACTGCCAATATATTTCTTTTCTTCTTCATGGTTTTGTTCCCATTGATAGACATCAACCTGAACGGAAGAAGCTCCGGACATGCTGGCAAAATTGTTGTCTGAGACTTTTACCGGTATTGGGCTTCCCATTGGTATAATGGGGATAAGTTTTTTCTCCATGGTACTTAAGTTAACCACTGCTTCCGTACCAAAAATTTGTCTTGTAATTTGACCTACTTTTACATTACTGTTGGGAAGGTGGATTAAATAGTTATAAATAGAAGCTCCCATTGCCACGCTTTTTGCCGGGTCTGTAGCACGATAAGGTTCTTTAATATATCCTCCCACCATGCGTTTTACCATGGGGATAAGGGTTGAGCCGCCTACTAAAATCACTTTTGAGATTTCATCCGGCTCTTTTCCTGCCCGTTTTAATGCCTCTTCTATAATTTCACGGCTTCTGTCTACATACTTTCTAATCAGTGCTTCAAACTGTTCTCTTGTCAATTCCATGACTAAATTTTTAGGAACTCCCTCATGGATTAGAAGAGGATGAATTCTTATGGCTACTTTATTCGTTCCGGAAAGCTTTTTCTTTGCCTGTTCTGCTTCTTGTTTCAGTTTCTGAAGAACTCTTTTTCTTTCAGCCGTTTCGAGACGGTCTAAATCAATCCCGGTTTCTTTATGAAAATGTTCTTTCATCAGTCTGATGAGTTCGCTGTCGAAATCGTCTCCACCAAGATTCATATCCCCTACATCGGATAATTCCTGGAATACTTCCTGACCGTTTTCATCCTGAGATACCTTTAATACACAGGCATCAAAGGTTCCTCCTCCTAAATCGTATACCAGCAGGGTTTGAGCATAACCTTGTCTATAACCGTATTCAATGGCCGCAGCCAGTGGCTCCGATAAAAGATGGACATTTTTAAAACCTGCCAGCTCTCCAGCTTTTTTCGTGGCAAAAATCTGCCTGTCGTTAAAATATGCCGGATGGGTTATAACCACCTCATCAAAGCTTTCTCCACTTTGACTTTCCGCTGCCTTTTTTAATTTTTTTAGAATTTCACTGCTGATTTCTTCGGGAGATTTTTCTGTGTCTCCTACTTTAATCTTTTCAGTCTGCCCCATAAATCTTTTTACAGAAATCACAGTGGTTTCAGGGTATATAATTGCCCCTGATTTTGCTTCACTTCCTACGATGACGCCATCGTCTCCATAGTGAACTACGGAAGGCAGAATTTCGTCTACTCCGTCAATTTTTACGACTTCCATTTCATCGGTTTTATCTTTATAAATCACTGCCACTGAGTTTGTAGTTCCTAGATCTATTCCTAAATAACTCATTTGTTATCCCTCCAATACTGTCTTATTAAACCGGCTTGGATCAAAACTTTGTTTAAAGCCACTGGGAGCATACAGATCACCAAAACCTAAATCTTCTACTACGCCTTTTACAAGGCCACCTTCTTCTTCAACAGACAGGGTTACCTGCAGCTTCGTCTTGCCAGAAGGACGCTCGGGCAAACCTTGTATTTGTACTTCGCCGATTAATTTACAGTTTTCTATGGTATCTTCTTTATCAATTCTCTCTAAAATTTTAAGTTCCAGGGTTGTCATGTCTTCCGGTGTTTTCCCGGTTAAGGTAAAGATATGACTTTTCTTTGCCAGAGAATAAGGCGTTCCTCTTTTGATCATTGTAAAGAAAGATTTCCTGCTGCCATGATCCACTTCTAATCCGATATCATGGGGAACTGTAACTTCAAATTCTACATCCACCTTTTCAGCCTGTAAATCCGGATGAGTGAGCAATCCCATTTTCATAGCGGCATAATAGGTTGCTCCTAGGGAAATATCTAATGCAGGTCTTTCAGAAGTATAAATTTTATTCTCATCATTAAAGATGCCTATAAGCATATCTTTAACCCAAGGCATACTTGAAGAGCCGCCTTCAAGTAAGACTCTATCAATGTCGTCCGGGAGAAGTGCTCCGATATAGGCTTCTCGCAATGCCTTAAGAACTAATTTTCTTGTTTTTTCTATAAAGTTGTTAATGAGTTTTTCAAATTCATCCCTTGTAATCTGCTCAACGAAAGGAGGTATGCAGAAAGTAAAGGGAATTCTAAAACTTTTTACTCCAGAAAGTCTTTCTTTCGTTTCTCTGGCACGCATAATCAGTTCTGCTTGATTTTCTACTGTGATGTCTTCCTTCTTTTGCCCGGTTTTATTTTCAATGTATTTGTAGCATTGTTCTAAAATGATTTCGTCAATATTGTCTCCGCCATGATAAGCTTCTCCGCCTTCACTGATCACTTGAAGCTTAATATGATAGTCATCCTTTTCTACCACATGAAATAAGGTAATATCTAAGGTTCCTCCGCCAAAGTCAAAGACCATGATTTTCTCGTCCTGAGAAAGCTGATGGCGGAAATTATAGGCTAAAGCTGCTGCTTTAGGTTCTTCAATCAAGCAAATTAATTTATCCTTTAAACCTGCTAATTCACAGGCTTTCATCGTTGCTTTTTTGGCTGCATCATCAAAATCATAGGGCACGGAAACCACGCAGCCAGCAATCTCGGCATTGGGGTTCATGCTTTCACAGTGATTAATTAATGCCTTTAAAATCATGGCTGAGATTTCTTCCGGCAGATATTCTTTATCAGCTATTTTGATCTTTTCATTGGTTCCCATCTTTCTTTTAATGGAGCGTATCGTTGTATCGGGATATATTTTCATGGACCTATAGGCTTCTTCTCCTATAACCCACTCTTCTTCACTGCCTTCATCTCCCCTGTACTGAACAACAGAGGGCAGAGGTATTTTTCCAAATCCATTGCTGATATCTATTGGTTCCGGCTTTTTATTGGAATTATCCCAATAACTAATGACGGAATTCGTCGTGCCCAGGTCGATGCCAAGAATATACCATTCTTCTGGTACATCCCCTTTTTCTTCAATTTGTTTTTTATATTCTTCCCAGTTCATAGTTTCACTCCTTATGTGCAAGCAAAGCTTTCGCCCTGCTATTCATTGGTCTTAGAAATGATGATTGTATTTATAACCCGATAATAAATTTTTGAGCAAAGTCTGAGGGTGGAAAGAATTCTCCAAATCCGCAGTCTCTGATCTCTGTCTCTATTTGATCGTACTGCCTGAATTCCATAGAAAATTTCAAACGAATGGTTCGAGAGGGTCGTTTGGGCAAATTGTTTAACTGTATCGTATGAATAGGTATAATTTCTCCTTGTTCATTTCTTTTATATATGGGTATGTCTAAAGTATTGTTTCCCTCAGTATCTAAAATGAATATTTTAGGTTTTGCTTTCTGCCACCAAAATGTATTTTTTTCAATCAAAGGAATGAATCTAAGTTCTTTTTCAAATATACCTTTGATGCCTATGTCCGAGGTTAATTGATGATGGTCCGTTAATTCTAACATTTGCTCAGGAAGTATTCCCAGATAAGAAGCCGCTCCGATACATGCCCCCAGGGCAACGGTTCCTTCAGCTTCTTTTGGACAAATAATACGTATCCCTGCAAATTCGTTTTCTAAAAGCTCTTTCATCCAATTCATTTCAAAACCGCCGCCAACAGCAATCACTTTCTGTACGTCTTCTTTTCCAAGGGGGCCATGAATGGTTTTATTTAAAAGGGACGAAATAAACGCTTTGACACTTTCTGCAAAAGGCTCTATCCACTGGTCCAAATCTTCAACAGAAACCGTCTTTTGAAAAGCTGGATAAGCGAAATTAAAGTATAATTTTGTAGGTTTCCTTTTATAATAATTTTGGAATAGAAGACTTTTGTTTTGATAAGCAAACACTTCTATCTGGTGAAGAATCTCTCCTGTTAACTGAGTCTCAAAAATTCCAGTCTCATGACAATAAAACTTAATAAATATTTCTTTCAGTAATTGATCAATTTTTTTCCCTCCGAGAGAAGAATCAAATAGAAAAGACAAACTTTCACCTTCAACATTAATTTCATCTTTAAGATTAACCTGAATTAAACCTCCTCTAATCTGCTGTCCGCCATAATCGATAAATAAAATTTTGTCTTCTTCATTTAGAGGTGCTTCAAAGTTAAGATATCTTAATATGCATTCTCTGTAACTCATAAGAGTTATTAAGGCTTTGTCCAGACCAGCCATAGAAAATGCTCGTACAAGTTCTTCTCTGGCGCTCTCAGAAAAATAATCCGGCACCGCAGCAACTACCCCTACGACTTCTCCATTGGGGTTAATGTTCTTGCACATTTCTATGATTTCTTTAATATATCTGCTTAATAAACTGGGAATATTCATAGGTTTGCCGCTAATATCAATAAGTTCTTTTGTTCCCAGTTTCGATAAGATATTGTGTATCGTAATATCATCAAAGTATCCCTTATTCAACAAGGCATATTCTCCATAAACCCATTCTCTGTTTTCAGGTATATACTGCATGACCGTCGGGATGGAAGGATTGCCGTAGCCTCCGCTCATATCAATTAATTCTGCTACTTTTCTATTAACATTCCAAATAGCAACTTTCGTAGATTTCGTACCTATATCTATTCCAAGTATAAACTTGGTTTCATCATTAAAATCAATGGATGCGATTTGTTTCTTGAAAATTTTCCAGCTCATTTATACTCCATCCTCACTATTTACCTGCTATAACATTAGCTTTTAAGATAATGTGACCGTCTAACATATAGCCTTTGTTCATTGTTTTTATAATTTCACCTTTTTCAAATCCTTCTTTAACCTCTGCCATTAATACTTCATGTTCTTTTCCATTAAATTTTTCATGAGGATTCGGATGAATAAATTCGATTCTGTATGCCTTTAGAGTGTCTTCAACAGACTGTGTAAGGGCATCTATTTCTTTTACATAGGAAATAATAGCTTCTTCTTTGCTTTCTCTAAGTTTTGAAACGGAATAATTTATGATCTCTTCATAGGTACTCATTTCAAATAGCAAATGTTCTCTTAAGAATTTAATGATTTTTTTATTGGCTTCCTGTTCTATTTTTTCCTGTCTGCGAAGTAGTCTTTGAGATAAATATATAAGGCCTTCTTCTTCTTTTCCGTCTAAGAAAGCTATATTTTTCTCAGTAAAATTGGATTCTTCCATAGGAATCTCTCTTATGAACTCCATCATAAAATTGTTATACAGCTCTTCGGCGATTTTCTCAAATTCTTTTTCAATGATGGGGTCTTTAAGTTCCTCAGAAGCCCTTTCAAGGACTTCATCTTTTATATCGGAGAAAAACTCTAAACTTTCTTTTAGACTTTCTATTTTTATATTTATCGTTTCACCAATGCCTTCTATAATAGGAGCATATTCGGTTTCTGTGATTTCTCCTGCGCCATTTTTAGTTTTTTCGTAGAAGTCTGTAAATGAATATATAATTTTTTGACTTAATTCCATAGTATTTTGAAGCTTTAGGGTGATTCTTTCCAATACATCGTTTTGATTCAATTTTTCTTTGTAATGATTGAAAAGCTCTGCCTTAAATACCTTCCATGCTTGGTTAAAAGCAGTATAGGCTTCAATAAAATCAACGATCATTCTATCTTTATAATTTAATTTATTTCTTATATTAAGATCATTGATATAGGAATCCATGCCTTGAGTTCTAAGATAGGTTTCAAATTCTTCTGGACTGGATATGCTAATCTTATTCGGCTGTTTTTCAGCTTCTTTAAAAAACTGCTCTAATTCTTCTATTTCTTTACCCAGGTGCTGATAGGCTTCTCTTATGGTATGCAGTATTCCTTGTATGATTTCCTGCTCCCTGTCTTCGTAAGCTTCGTTCTTCATTTCTTCTTCCAGGGCATTCACTTGAATTTTAATAATAGCTTCCACATTCTCTTTTTCTTGCTTTATGGACTCATAATAAAAGTTTGCAGCTTTTCTTAAATGAAAATCATTTAATTTCTCAATGCCTTTTTTGGACTTTTTAGCATAGCACCTATATAACGGACTCTTTAAGCTCTGTATTAAACCGCCATAGATCTCTTGGATACATTGGGTCTGCAGGGTATGATCTTTAGTTAAATCCATTAAATATTTTCTAAAATGTATCATGGTTTTACCCATTTCATCGCTTATCCATTGTGTCTCAATATCGTCCAGTTGATTTAAGATATTAATCTTTTCTTCCGTTAAAAATCTTTCTTTTTCTATTTTGATCGGATTTTCACTGGATTTAGGGTCGCTGATGCCCTGCTCCACCATCTGATTTTCTTTAAATTGTTTTAATTGAGAAGAAAGGACGGTACATATTCCGCTAAGTATTTCCTTGGCTCTTCCTGTTTTAATGTCTTGCTCATGATCTTTAAATAATTGAATGGTCCCTTGATAATGATTCATGAGATGCTGGAAATACTCAAAGATTTTTTCATCATATACAGACAGTTTATTCTCTTCGCTTAGGTGATGCAGAATTTTAAGCATCACCTTCATTTTCATATGAAAAAAACAACCTTTTACACTTTGTTCAGTAAATTGATCAAAAGCCTGAAGGGTTTTTCTCCAGGCTTCGACTAATTCGCTGCTTTGTTGTAAAAGAGGGGGGTAATCCTTTAACATATTGATCCTCCTTTATTTCGTCCCTATCAATTATGCCAATGGTTAGTACAAATCATCTACAGAGAGTTCGGTTTCTACCCCGCTTGTACTCATGCTTTTAGCCATTACCTTAAGCATGTTATCCTGTCCGATATAAAAGATTACTTTTACCTTTTCTTCTCCCTTGGCTTTTGGAGGAATTCCTCTGAGGCTGGTGCCTGCAAGACGCTTCATTCCCTCTTCTGTTACATAGGTAGTCTTCTTTTCTTCTCCGGAAGGTTTTGTATTTTCATAAACAACAATTGCCATGCTGGTTACATTATCAAAATTGGTCATAAGAAGTTCTTCTGCTTCCACAGTAAGTCCTTCTTTAGGTATATCCATACCGCTTTTTACTATTTCCATAAATCTTCTTCCTGCTATTTCAAGGCCTAAGGGGTGAATGGTCTTTTCATGAACAACAGGACCTTTTACCGTAGGCATCATAATCATATTGCAGTAATAAGCCGCTCCCTGAGAAATACTTAATGCAGGGCTTATACGGGATTTAAAAGGTTCTTTATCAAACTTTTCTTTGATTTTTTCTCTGATTCTTGGAATGGAAGAAGAACCTCCAACTAAGAAGATCTCATCGATGTCTTCAGGTTTTAATGAAGCAGCCTTTAGACATTCGTCAATACATTCAATCGTTCTGCCAATTAAATCTTCTACGGATTTACCCTCCATTTTTTCAAACAGTTCAACGGGATCACCTAAAGGATTGATTCTCTTATGATTTAAAAAGGCATCTCTTGTGATTTCCATATTAATATTGATGATTTTCGGTTCTTGAATAAAAGGTGCCAATACAACCTTTGTAGATTTGGCAGAAGAAAGTCTTTCTTTGGCTTGGTTTGCTACTTGCGCCAGTCGTACTAAAGCTGTAGTTTTTTGTCTTTTGGATACGCCGTCATCAACGTTAAAATCAAATAAGTCAATTTCTTCGTTGGTCATTTTCTTAAATTCTTCATAAATCATATCCATAATAATTTTGTCTATATCGTTACCGCCTAAGTAATTATCCCCATAGGTGCTTAAAATTGAAATAGTGGGTTCATCCGCATCTGTCATCTTGATATCCAGTACGCAGGCGTCAAAGGTACCTCCACCAAAGTCATATACCAATACCTTTTTATCTTTTCTTTCATTTACGGCATAGGAAATCGCTGCTGCAGCAGGTTCCAGTCTAAGATAGATATTGTCTTCATCAAAGCCAGCCAGCTTTGCCGCTTCTTTGGTCATTTTCTTTTGTTTGTCGGTTGAATTGGCAGGTACGGTAATTACACAGCCTGAAAATTCTCCCGCAATATTTAACTCTTCCTGAGCGTATTCATCGGCTTTCTGTTTTAGATAGCCTAATATTTCTCCGGCAATTTGTTCAGGGGTAAATTCATATTCCTTTTCGTCCACGGAGATTTTAATTTTTTCATCGCTGCCGAGCAGACGTTTTACAGATAAAACAGTGCTTTGAGGATATATGATTGCTGCTTCCTTTGCCTGAATTCCAAAAATCCTGGATAGTTTATCCGGATCATCCGGATCGGTTTCAAATTGTATGGCTGTAGGGAAAATATTGCTTCCGTCAATAGGTATGGTTTGTGCCTGACCTTCTTTAAAATCATATACGCTGACAACTGAGTTGGTTGTTCCGAAATCAATACCTAGAAATAGGCCTCTTTCCACATCTAATCCTAATGTTCCCATAAAAAACTCCTCCTTTATACTCCTAAGCTATAATAAATAGCCCGTATTATTTTTCTGATTGTCGTAAATCAGGGATTCTAAAATCATTTCCGCCTTTTCCATTTCGAGATTTTCACTGTAGATGATTGCATTATTCAGTCGATTATATACTTCGTTAGAGTCTTTGCTTAAAGCTTTCACATCATTATGATAAGAATATACCTCCGATATAATACAGTTGCCTTCTTCATCCAGTTCTTCAATATAATATTCCATATCTTCATTATAAAATAAAGATACGCAGACGGCATATAAATTAAATGCCACGGGGTACATTCTTTTTCGATTTAAGGGAAATCCTTGAATCTTATAGCAGAAGGTCACCTCTCTCCCCCATTTGGTACGGTGAATAAAGGGGACATTCTGTTCTATATACGAATAATACGGAAATTTGTCTTGATTTTTTTTAACAATTGGAAAAATAAATTGATTTTCTTTCATCCATTCAAAAATCGGCAGTAGGATTTTCTCTTTCCCATGGTCTTGCAGCTTCGGATAGATGTGAAGCATCGCTGAACCTAATATCATATCCTTCGTATCTAAGAATATTTCTTCAAATTTCTTTAGAGTATCCTGGGAAATTGTTTTATGGTTTACCAGAATCTCATAGCTGCAATAATATATAAATTCATGAATAATTGGAGATATGTTATTATTCTCATATAAAGATAAAAACACCTTTTCCAACGCTTCGTTTAAGCCCCTGATCCATATACCTTTTTCTAATATCTTTTGATCTAAATCCACCACTTTCCCATCGAGGGAAATGATTGCTTCTCTTAGTGAAAGCCAGGTCTTTAGGCTTCCCTCATAGTGACTTATAAGATATATTTCTATATCTTTATCATAGTGCCCTTCCATAAATAATTCATAGCTTGTATTGGTAATTAAAGCATTCACAATGCCCATGGCAATGGATTTCTTAACCAATTTAAGCTTTGTACTGGCATGCATTGCATCAAGTTTTTGTGCCCATTGAAGCGCTAAAAGTACTTCATCCTTCTCAAGCAAAGCATTGATCCCCTCTTCTATTTGAGATGGAGATAATTCAATCGGATTAAGAAGCTTAAAATACGGGGCAGCTTTTTCTAAACTATTGTGTCGTACAAGGAGACTGCCTAAGGCAGCGGAGGTTTTTCTTCTAAAATCATCCGATAAGGCACTGTTTTCTAAACACTCCATAATAATCTGTTCAGCCTTATGAAAGATAGAATCTGCCTCCTCATTTTTTTGTATCTGGTCTATAAAGTGACAAGTAAGAGCAATCAATAAATCAGTCGATTTATAGCCTTCTTCGTAGAACTCTAATAACAACTCAACGGGTATGTCTTTAACAAGTTTATGGACCTTTATACAATCCCCTGAATAAAAACTCTTTTGCCTTTGCCCGACACAAAGAATTGTAAGATTTTTAAGGTCAGGGGAAGCTGCTTCTAGATATATGGAATCCCCGTTAACCGTATAGGTAGCCATATTGGCTTTTTCTTTTTCCATAATCCAAAGATACTTAATCAGAGGAGATTTCACATGGATTTCATATAGAAACAATTGCTCGAAGACTGCCTTTTTAAGCAATTGATTTTTAGAATTCTTTTCGAACATTTTTAAATAAATATCTATATAATGCCTTCCCTTTCTGTTGTTTCTAAGGGAACTTTCTCCAAATAGAAGTATTTTATTATAGTAAACTTGAAAAAGCATTTTATATTGATTGTTTGTACAAAGAAGTGAATAAATATAAGCTGTCAATGGTTCATCAAAATTCTCTTTTACTAATGCAGTTTGAAGAATAGATAAAGGAATATCCCTCTTATCAAGGGCGTATGAAGTTTTTATATAAGCTAAGTAGATTCCTTTAACAAAGATTCTTCTTTCTATAGCTTTTTCATAAATTTCAAGGGCAGTTTGATCTTTTGTACCCTCTTTTATGTATGCATTGCATAATAAACTTAAGGTTTCATTGGTATCCAATGGAGAATGTATTTGTTCCAGATAAGATAGGGGTATTCTAAAATCTTCTTGGGACTGCAACATCCAGCCGGCAAATAATTTTATGTTTTCCTGGTCGAGAAGTTTATACTTTATTGCCCAAATAAAAGTATTTCTAATCATATCTTTCATATTGTAAAAATTAGAATAATGAGAGCAAAACAGGCGAAATACTTCCACATACAATAATGGACTTCTAAATCCATGGGTATAAGCCTCATAATAGTATTTTATTTCATCATAATCTTCATTAAATAGTTCTTTTTCCAGCTTAGCCTTTAAAAAATATAGTATACCGCTTTTTTGCTTTTCCAGGCATTCATCAAATATTTTAATAGACTTTTGTATAAACATATGTTTTCCGCAATAGTAATCTAGCAAGGCTTTAAAATAATAGATAACCCCTAAAAGTGTTTGATCTGTCGTTTTAAAGTACTTTTTAAACTTCAAGTAATTCTTTAACAGGTTATAGGCTTCATCATATCTTTCTAAGCGAAGATTAAGTGCAATGATCATTAAGCCTGTTTTTAACTCCGTAGGATTTTCTATATAAAGGGTATTCAATAAATTAAGTGCTTTAATGTAATAATCCTGTCTCTCTTTTTCATACAACTGACCTTTGATCCAATAAGTCATGGCATTAACCAACTTATTGCCAGAAGGCAATTTTTCGGTTGTTTCTTCTCCTTGACTGATTAACGCTTCTAAATTAAAGCTATCAATTTTTACTGCAAAATCTTCTTCGTATTTATATGTCTTAGCATGGGCCTGAATATGAATCATGGTTTCAAAATGCGGCTTTTTCCCCATGCCTAATTTATCCCATCCTGTGAGACGAACCTTAAAAGGTATTTCTGCTCTTTTTGCTATAAGGAATTTTTTTGCCTCAAATTGTATCCACGGCTCACGGGGGATAATTTGTATCCTGGCGTCGTAGCCAGTTTTATTTTCAATAACGAGTATCCCTTTATCTTCTTCCTTATATGCATTTTTGGATAAAGTAATATGAAAAACATCCTTTTTAACAACCCGAACCTCATAGGGTATTTTTACATCTTCATAAGTAATAAAAATATATCCAAAATCTTTCTTGGGTATTATTTTATCCACGAGGATTTCATATTGGAGAATCAATTTATCTTTTCTAAAATCTTCTTGGGTATAATGGGTTTTAGAGAACTGTATCCATTTGACATTGGTTTCTAATTGTATATCCATTAAGCCCCATCCATTTTTATGGAGCACGATACCTTTTTCAATATATTTTTCTCCCGTGGGAAAAATCTCTACTTTTCTAGCTTTATCTTGTACTGATAAGCTTGGCTTTCGTTTGCATCCTGTTAGTCTTAAAAAATATTCTAATGCCCAATCTTTATGGGGCGTCATGGAGAGCTGTTGATAGATTTTTTGAGACTCTAAATCATTATTCTGGAGCAGCCAATTTGAAAATAAAGGAGAAAAAAATACATCCTTTGCATTATTCCAATTTTCTTTAGCGTATTCTGAAAAATCTTTCATGTCGGAGATGGAGTGCTGTTCGTCAATGGTCAGGAGAGGTTTAGTAATACGAATGTGTACAGGGATTTCTTGTTCTCCTCCGTTAGATTCTATGAGCCAAACATCCTCATACTGCTTTCCCCACATCATTTCCTGAGTATCGATGCGGTATAGGATCACCTGCTCATTGCTTCTCCATTCCTCTGGGGTAAACTGAGCAGAGTCCTTTTTGGAGAAAATTCTCCCCTCCAACTGTCCTTCTCCGATATTATGGATTTTTATAGCTCCAGTATATATACTAAAAGCCGAAACTTCTATTTCTATCTCTTGTATAGAAGCAGAAAGTATTGGAGATGCTTCATTATAATATTCTTTTTTAACTTGATATCTACTCTTCTCCAATATAATCCCTCCGACTCTCCAAGATTGGCGCAAACTAATTTTCCATTTACTATTATATCCCAATCCATTGCAGTTTTCCATGATTAAAACAAATGTTCTTTACTATAATCCATTTTGATGTATAATAATATGAAACAAAAATCTATTCATAAAGAGGGGACAATCATGGAAAAATCTAAACATTACCAACATGGTGGAGACCTTGAAGCTATAGAAGAATACTACGGTATTCCCAGACATAAATTGATTGACTTTAGTTCTAATGTAAATCCTTTGGGCATTTCTCCAAAGGCAAAAAAAGAGCTGGCACAAAACCTGGATTTAATTTCAACTTATCCAGATCGTAAATATACCCAACTTCGCCAAAAGATTTCTAAATATACTGGTGCCGATTTTGAATCTATATTAGTAGGAAATGGCTCGACAGAACTTATTTCTCTTTTTATTACGCTGATTCATCCTAAAAAGTCTTTGATCATTGGTCCAACTTATTCAGAATATGAAAGAGAAATATTTCTAACCGGAGGGAAAGCAGAATACTATCCTTTAAAAGAAGAATTAAATTTTCAACTGGATATCAATCATCTTAAAACCTATTTATCCGATGATATCGATCTGCTGGTAATCTGTAATCCCAATAATCCTACCGGTTCTTTCATATCTCAGAAAGAGCTTGCTGTTATTTTGGATTTCTGTAGGTCAAAAAATATCTACGTTATGATTGATGAAACCTATATCGAATTTGTAGAAAATATGGATGAGGTAACGGCTGTTCCTTTATCAAAAACCTATGATAACCTAATCATTTTAAGAGGAATATCTAAATTCTTTTCCTCTCCCGGCCTTCGTTTTGGATATGGTATATGCGGCAATCCTGAACTCATTAAACGAATGGATGAAATTAAAAATCCATGGACCATTAATATATTGGCTTCATTTGGCGCAGGAATTATGTTAGAAGACGGGGAATATATTGGGGCAACTAAAGCGCTTATACATTCAGAAAGAAGCAAAATCTACAATACTCTTAAAGAGTGGAAAAACATAAAGGTTTATAAGCCCAGTGCAAATTTTGTTCTTTTTAAACTTCTAAGGGATGATATAACTTCTTCCATGATTTTCGAAAAATTGATTGCAAAGCATATGATTATACGAGATGCCAGCAGCTTTCCTTTCCTGGATTCAAGATATATGAGATTCTGCTTCCTGCTTCCTGAGCAGAATCAAAAACTTCTGGATGCCTTAAAAGACATTATTGAATAAAAGCAAAAAGTGAACATGGTGCCCGGCACCATGTTCACTTTTTATTTAAGGATTTCTCCTACAACTTTTTTCATTTCGTTCTTTTCGCATACTTTTGTATGAAGAACTGGACGTTTATCAATATCTTTAATTCCTTCTGGGATATCAATTTTAGTAAGTTCACTCATTTTTTCTATTAATTCAAAATCAGAGAAGGCTTCATATTTTTTATCTACTGCGCCCATAACACTGGTTGTAAATTTATAAGGGCTTGCTGTAGAAGCAATAACCGTCTTGGTAGTATCCTTTGTTTTATTGACATAATCCTTGTACACAGCATAAGCCACTGCAGTATGGGTATCTATGAGATAGCCTGTGCTTTCAAAAAGTTCTTTTATTCGGAGTAGGGTGTCCTCCTGAGACGCAAATCCTCCGTAGAAATCTGCCAATTTTTCTTTCATTGAAGGATCAATCTCATAATGTCCCTTTGCTTTAAGGTTGTCCATTAATTCTTTTGTTTTATTCGCATCTTCCCCTGCTATCTGATAGATAAGTCTTTCTAAATTGCTGGAGATCAAAATATCCATAGAGGGTGAAATCGTAAGAATAAATTCTCTGTCTTTATCGTATTTTCCTGTGTTGAAAAAGTCATACAATACCTTATTGTCATTGGAAGCACAAATAAGTTTGCCTATTGGCAGTCCCATTTGTTTTGCGTAGTATGCAGCCAGAATATTTCCGAAGTTTCCTGTAGGCACAACTACATTAACCTGTTCTCCAAGGGCTATATCATTATTCTCTGCCATTTGTAAATATGCATAGAAATAATAAACCACCTGGGGAACCAGACGTCCAATGTTTATGGAATTAGCCGATGAAAGCATATAATTGTTTTCATTTAAGTACTGATTAAATTCTTCGTCCCCAAAGATTTCTTTAACTCCGTTTTGGGCATCATCGAAATTACCTTTAATGCCTATTACATATGTATTTTCCCCCACCTGTGTAGTCATTTGGCGTTTTTGAACTTCACTGACACCATCCTGCGGGAAGAATACAATAATTCTTGTCCCCTCTACATCTGCAAAACCTTCCAGGGCAGCTTTTCCTGTATCTCCAGAGGTAGCTGTTAAAATTACAATTTCCTTTTCTATATTAAGCTTCTTTGCCGCTGTAGTCAATAAATGAGGCAGTATGGACAATGCCATATCTTTAAACGCCAAGGTAGGCCCATGAAATAATTCTAAAAAGTATACGCCGTCTTTATTCACTAAAGGAGCTATCTTAGAAGTATCAAACTTCTTATCGTATGCCTTGTCGATACACCCTTTTAATTCTTCTTCCGTAAAATCTGTCAAGAAATGCTTCATAATATGATAAGCCAATTCCTGATAGGTCATACCCTTTAATTCATCTAAGCTATTTTCTAATTTAGGCAGTGTTTCCGGAACAAATAATCCTCCATCTTTTGCAATGCCTTGAACAATTGCATAGGATGCAGAGATATCACTTTGTCCTCCTCTTGTACTTTTATATTTTAATAAATTCATTAGAAGTCCTCCTAAAAATAGTTATAAAAATTTGCTTAGATTATATCATAAAAATTGAAATAATATAACTTTTTTTTGAATTTCCTATGCAATCAAAAAACCACCCTTGCGGGTGGTATTAGGTGTAGCGATATATATTTAAATATATAATAATACTTAATTATTATAATTTAATTACATTCGCTGCTTGAGGTCCTCTAGCGCCTTCAACAACTTCGAATTCTACCGCTTGACCTTCTTCCAAAGTTTTGAAACCTTCTCCTTGGATAGCAGAGAAATGTACGAATACATCATCTTCTCCATCTACAGAAATAAAGCCAAATCCTTTCTCTGCGTTAAACCATTTTACTGTACCTTTTTTCATTTAAAATCCTCCAAAACATAAATATATTTGGCATATTGCCTATTCTAAGGTATCACACATTTGAAGTAATGTCAACGTAGTTGCGAAAAAAAATTTTAAATTTTTTATAATTGTGATACCTTTACTTATATTATTCCCTAGTAATAATTAATTATTCAATTCCTAAAAAATTTTTATTAGATATGCTTATTTTAGTTTATTTTTTAAATCTCTGCAACAAAATATAAAACTTATAAATTCTATATTTTTGAGAAAACTAAAAGTAATTTTAGAAATAAGGGTGATACAATGAGTTTATTGGAATCTGCATATGGCAATTTTCTTCGTATTTCCTTTGCTATGATTAATCCCTTGAAAAAATCTGTTATTAAAACCCAATGTCAAGTTCATAAATTTATTAATGCTGCTGCACTTAATATCTTAATGAATGACGGTTATATTAAGGAATATGCTCTATATAATGAATATCTGGATTCGATCAATGACGGTGCCGTATGGGCGGACCAGGATTTTAAAAGTACGGGGCATTTTTATAATCCCTATACAAAAAAAGGGCTCTATGGAAGAAAAAATGCACTGGACTTATCTGGTAAGTATTATAATAACGCAATTAATCTCTGGAATATCAACGAAAAAAATAAATCTATGTTTTATTTAGGTGCGGCGCTTCATATTTTACAGGACATGGTTATTCCCCAGCATGCAAATGTTAGACTTCTGGATAATCATAAACAATATGAGACTTTTGTAAAAAGAACCTATAAATATGTACAGGAATTTAAAGTGGAAACCGGTGCATATGTTTTAGATTCATTGGAAGAATATATTAGATTAAATGCCAGAACAGCAATAAAACTTTATAAAAAATTTAGAATCATAGAGGATGATGAACAAAGATTTTATCGCACGACAAGATGTATTCTTCCTCTGGCTGAGCGCACCACTGCAGGCTGCATGGTAACTTTTTATAAAACCATAATTCCTGATGAAAAAATTAATCGCTATGTGATTGAGCAAAATATAAAAAATATGAGATAACTCTTATATTCTTAGCATTACAAAAATAATTGGTAAAAAACGATGCTTTGCCACTGATTAAACTTATAGCCTATTTCTTTTAAAGCGCCTGCATACTTAAAATTGAATTTCTTATGAAGACGTATGCTGTCTTCATTTCCCTCTGTAATAACGGCTACCATGACATGGTATTTTAGCTCTGATGCAAGTTTTATGAGCTCCCCCAGCAGCGAACTTCCAATACCTTTGCCTCTAAAATCTTTATGAATATAGACAGAATGTTCTACGGAACTTTCATAGGCTCGCTTTGGTCGAAAGCTGGACAGACACCCATATCCAACAATCGTTCCATCATATTCCGCTACGATGATTGGATAGCGGTCATCGTGTTCTTGAAACCACTGCTTTCTGTCTTCTAAAGTTTTTTCTTCTAAATCAAATGTAGCGGTACTGTTAGAAATAGCATCATTATATATTTTTGTAATGGATTCGATATCCTTTGGCGTTGCTCTTCGTATGGAAATATTCATTATGATTCCTCCTGTAGCTCATTATAAATTATCATTATAAACTATAGAAAATGAATCGTAAATATCATTCGGATACAGAAAGGAATTCTAAAATGGATTTATTTGATTCATACAAAATAATAACTACGGATCAAAAAAACTTTGCCATTGTATATTTAAAGCCTTGTCTGTTAGAAATTCCTGACAAGGCTTTACTAGAGCAACTCGTTATTCAATATATCAAAGAAAAGGCTCCTCATATTCACAAAGTGGAAGTCATCTTAAAGCCTCTTCATATCCTGTCTATCACACTTTAGCTTCAATATCAAAGATCTCCGTATTCAAGCAAGCATTGACCTTCTCCCTATTCTCTAGCTTAGGAATGGAGCCTTCAAAAACCCATCTGTCAACACTTCTGGAAGAAACCCCGACCATTTGTGCCAATTGAGGGATAGTCATCTTTCTTTCAAGCAGTATTTGATACAATTTTTTATTTTTTACTTCCCATGTTTTAAGACTGCGAATAATGACTTTTTCTTTTGGATGCAACAGTGCATACATTTTACAATATTCTCTACATGCATTACATTGAACATGTACCCCCTCAACGGGTTTCCCGCATCGCGTACATAATTTTTTCATCTTTCTTCTTTTTCTTAGTTCTCTCATAGCCTTTGCATTATCGTATTGACTCATTTTATTTCACCTCTCAAAGGTTTTTTCTATCATTATTCCCATTTTAAGAGGTTTCTAACGTTTTTATACTGATATTGATTTTTTAGAATAAATAGGCTATACTGATTCATGCAAACATTTACATATATTTAGGGGGTAACTATGAAAAAATTAAAAGAATTTTTAACCGCCAACCGTCATTTTTTTATCTTGCTTTATTATTTTGTTATTTTATTTGGTTATCAACTGTTAAATAAATATACTGTCCCCAAATATTACATGTACCATCCTATTGACCGTTATATTCCCTTTGTGCCCATTATGGTGGTCCCTTATGTATTTTGGTATATATTAATCACAGCTTCACTTATTTATTTAGGATTTACTTGTAAAAAAGATTTTTATAGACTTGCGTTGTTTATGTTTGGAGGAATGACTCTTTGCTACATCATATTTATCCTCTTCCCCAATGGACAAAATCTAAGGCCTGTGATCACCGAAACCAATATCTTTACGACAATCATCACTTTTATCTATACTTTAGATAATCCAACCAACTCAGCACCTAGTATGCATGTAATAGATACTATGGCGGTTTACATCGCCCTTAGAAAAAATGAGAAATTAAGCAAAATAAAAATATTACAAACCACTTCTGCCATTGTTACAATTCTAATCATTATGTCCACGGTAATGATAAAGCAACATTCCATCCTTGATGTTATGTACGGATTATTAATGAGTTTAGTACTATATATTATGATTTACCGCATTCCTTATCATAAGTTTAAATTTGCTGCTAAAAAAGAAGCCCAGCAACAAGTATAAAAAAAACCATCTGCTAAAGAAAAGCAGATGGTTTTTTTATACTGTTTCAGGTTCAGGATATTCTTCTCCAAAAGTATCTATGGTGATGGTCTTAATCTTTTGTTCTATCATGGGGCGATCAAAATAGTCTGTTTTAACATTGGCAATTTCATCAATGGTCTCAAAGCCTTCAAGGGTTTTTCCAAATGCTGCATACTGGCCGTCTAAATGGGGAGCATCTTCATGCATAATAAAGAATTGAGAACCGGCTGAATTAGGATTTTGAGCTCTGGCCATGGAAATAACACCTCTTGTATGTTTTAAAGGGTTATCAAAGCCATTGCTTTTAAATTCTCCTTTGATGCTGTATCCAGGTCCACCCATGCCACTTCCTTCCGGGTCCCCGCCTTGAATCATAAATCCTCTAATGACTCTATGAAAAATTAATCCGTCGTAGAATCCTTTTTTTGCTAAAGAAATAAAATTATTCACTGTATTCGGTGCAATATCAGGATACAACTCTAATTTAATTTGAAGACCATTTTCCATCGTAATTAAAGCTATGGGATTATTTTTCACAATCATTTTCCTTTCTTTTATGTACTTGTATTAGTATTGACATATCCCACTCATTTAAAACATATTTTATATTCTGCATAATTCCAAATTCTTTTTAATACATTCCTCAAAAAATTCTTCTGCCTTTTCCAGTTGAACAGAATAAATCTTATCATTATCGATTCTGACGGATACCGCTTTGGTACAATGTCCTAAACAAAAGGTGNCTTTAATGACAACTTCATCACTTAAATTATTTTTTTTAACTAATGAATTCAAGGAACTAACAAGTTCATAAGCTCCTTTTGAATGACAATCGCTTCCAATACATACTTCAACTATAACCATAGTCACTCCTCTTTCTACAGTTTTATACACATTAAGTATATGATATGGCTATTTCTTTGTCAAACGAATAATAAAAGATTTTGTTGTTTGTTGTAACTCTTTGTCATATCAGGGCAGAAATTTTATAAAAAAAATATTGAGTATGCGCTTTTTTATGTTTATAATTATTCAGACAAGACAAAATAAGAATAAACGCTATATTCTATGGCAAAAGGAAAGGAGAAAAAATGGAAATTAAACCTATCAAGAAGTTAAAACTCTACGGATTTAACAATCTAACAAAGACCCTAAGTTTCAATATGTATGATATTTGTTATGCAAAGACGGAAGAAGACCGCAAAAATTATATCAAATATATTGACGAGCAGTATAATGCGGAACGTTTAACTAAGATACTTACGGACGTTGCACATATTATTGGGGCGAATATTTTAAATATTGCCCAGCAAGATTACGAACCCCAAGGGGCTAGCGTAACCATGTTGATTTCTGAGGGTCAGGTAGTTCCTCCGGATATGTCAGTAAAGAACGAATCTCCAGGTCCTCTACCCGAGGCGGTAGTTGCTCACCTGGACAAGAGTCATATTACAGTGCATACTTATCCGGAAAGTCATCCAGACGACGGTATTAGTACATTTCGTGCCGATATTGATGTATCAACTTGTGGCCATATTTCTCCGCTTAAAGCGTTAAATTATCTGATTCACAGTTTTGATTCTGATATTATGACGATTGATTATCGTGTGAGAGGTTTTACAAGAGATATCCATGGTAAGAAGCTCTTTATTGACCATAAAATAAACTCAATACAAAACTATATCTCACCCGATACAAGAAATCGATACCAAATGATAGATGTTAATGTGTACCAGGAAAACACTTTCCATACAAAAATGCTTCTTAGAGAATTTGATCTTAATAATTATCTCTTTGGAATTGAAAAGAAAGAATTGCTTCCTCGCGAAAAGCAGAAAATTATTCAAAAACTCAAAAAAGAGATGGCAGAAATTTTTTATGGAAGGAATATGCCTTCAATGAAAAAATAAATCAAAGCAGCAAAAACAGCTCCCCATGTGGGAGCTGTTTATTATTGATATACCTCTTCTTTTAATACTGCTACATAAGGAAGATTTCTATATCTTTCAGCATAATCTATCCCGTAGCCTACAATGAATGCGTCAGGGATTTCAAATCCTATGTAATCCACCTTTAAATCTACTTTTCTTCGTGCAGGCTTATCCAGCAGAGTACATATTTTTAAGGATTTCGGTTTTCTTCTAAGCAGGTTTTCTTTCAAATAATCCAGGGTAAGGCCTGTATCTATAATGTCTTCAACGATGAGTATATTTTTCCCTTCTATGCTGTACTCTAAATCTTTTAATACTTTAACGACACCGCTGCTTTCTGTGGATTGACCGTAGCTTGATACAACCATAAAATCAATAGAAAGAGGAATATCGATTTTTCGAATCAAATCCCCCATAAAGATATTAGAACCCTTTAGGATTCCTACTACCGTAAGATTTTCTCCAGAATAATCCTTTGAAATCTGTTGTCCTAATTCTTTTACTTTCTCTGCTATTTCTTCTTCAGTGAATAAAATTTCTTTAATATCGTTTTGCATCTTTATTCATACCTTTCTATAAATTTAATTTAAGCTGTGTATTAACCCCTTTGCCCAGTGCCGGCAATTCTTCAGCTCTTAAGTTCTCGAGATCCATATCAGCAAATTCATTAGGCGTAAGGACCGTTTTTAGAAAACTCTTTTTGGCCATTTTTATACTTTGTACACCTGCAGTTTGTCTTTGCTTGCCAACAGGTATCAAATGGGTGTTAATAAGGGCAGCTTTTTCATCATTTCTTATAAGCAGGATATCCATATCCTCCGTTATAGAAAGGATTCTAACACATCTAGAACGGCCGTAATACCCTCCAACAAGCTTTCGTCTGTATTGCTTCGTTTCGTAATATTTAAGAGGTATCTTGATGAGCTTGCCGTTTTCAAAGGCAATCAAAACAAATCCTGTATAGGTGTTGCCTTCGGAGATAAAAATAATGTTTTCGTCTTCCTCCATTTCTAATACGTTTGGAATATAGTCCCCCAAATTGCTTGCCTTAGAGTCTTCCAATTCGTAAGCTTTAATTCTGTATACATTTTGCTTGTCAGAAAATAAAAGGATATCTCCCCTATTATTTAGATCTATTTCTTGCAGGATTCTATCCCCATCTTTTATTGCATGGTTTGAGTTAGCTCTGTAAGATGCGAGGGAGATTTTTTTAATATATTGATGTTCCGTCAAAAATATTTTAACCCCATAGTCATCAATCAAATCTTCTTTAGAAATGGCAGTGATCTTCTCTTCTGCAATAATTTCAGTTTTTCTCGGTGCCCCATATTCCTTTTCAATTCTTTGAAGTTCTTTTTCGATGACTTTTTTTATTTTATGATCATCCTGAATGAGTTTTGAAAGACTGTCTATCTCTTTTCTTAAGGTATCGGCTTCTCCGATACGATTAAGTATATATTCTTTATTTAAATTTCTTAGTTTGATTTCTGCAATAAACTCTGCTTGTTTTTCGTCAATTTTAAAGCCTGCCATTAAATTCGGAATCACTTCTTTTTCTTTTTCTGTATCTCTAATGATTTTAATTGCTTTATCAATATCCAGCAGGATTTGTTCAAGTCCCAAAAGCAGGTGTAATTTTTCAGACTTTCTTTCTATTTCAAATTGTGACTTGTTGCGTATGCAAGAGATTCTGAATTTAATCCATTCGGATAAAATTTCTTTAATACCCATCACTCTCGGATGCCCGTCAATCAGGATATTAAAATTGCAATTAAAACTATCTTCTAAAGGCGTTAGGGTGTAAAGCTTCTTCATAAGTTCATCAGGATCGGTATTTCTTTTTAAATCCAGGGTTAATTTGAGTCCACCTAAATCTGTTTCATCCCTGATATCGCTTATTTCTTTGATTTTTCCTGCTTTGATCAAATCAACCAGCTTGTCAATAATAGCTTCAACCGTAGTGGTATAGGGAATCTGAGTAATCTCAATATAATTATTTTTTTCATCATACTGGTATACCGCACGAATTTTGAAACTGCCCCTCCCGGTTTCATATATGTTTCTCATTTCCTCTTCATTGTAGATGATTTTCCCTCCAGTAGGAAAATCCGGAGCCTTTAAGTATTTATGGATATCGGCTTGGTCGTTTTTAAGACATTCTATCGTGGCTTTGCATACCTCTTTTAAGTTAAAAGAGCATATATTATTTGCCATCCCTACGGCAATACCTTGGTTGGGATTAACCAATATATTAGGAAATGTTGTGGGCAAAAGCATTGGTTCCTTCATGGTTCCATCATAGTTATCAACAAATTCCACAGTATTTTTATCAATATCCGCAAAGAGTTCTTTGCATATAGGAGCCAGTTTCGCTTCTGTATATCTGGGCGCTGCATAGGCCATATCTCTGGAATACTGCTTACCAAAGTTCCCCTTAGAATCTATGAACGGAACTAAAAGGGTTTCTGCCCCAACGGTTAAACGCACCATGGTTTCATAAATTGCCTGGTCACCATGAGGATTAAGCCTCATGGTTTGTCCAACGATATTGGCTGATTTGGTTCTTGCTCCCTGAAGGAGCCCCATCTTATACATGGTATATAAAAGCTTTCTATGGGCCGGTTTAAAACCGTCTATCTCGGGAATCGCCCTGGATACGATGACACTCATGGCATAGGGCATATAATTTTGTTTTAATGTATCGGTAATCTTTTGTATAGAAGTTAAAGTTTCCCCCATTGTTTTGCTCCTTTGTATTTCTAATGTCCAAAAAATTGTGATGAGAGTTTTTCTTATTCAATAAAGGTTTATATAACGTCCATATGATCTAAATAAAGATGACCAAATTCAGAAATATAATTTTTTCTTTCCGTTAAACGATCTCCTAACAGCATTTCAAAGATTTCCTTCGTTAATTCTATATCATCCGGAAGGATTTGGATTAATCTCCTTGTCTCCGGATTCATGGTTGTCTCCCACATCATATCAGGGTCATTTTCACCAAGACCTTTTGAACGCTGGATGGTATAGTGCCCTTTTATATGAGATAAAATACGATTTTTTTCTGACTCATTATATGCAAACCAGGTCTTTTTCTTCGTTCTGATTTCATATAAGGGCGTTTCTGCAATATAGACTTTACCCTTTTCAATTAATGTGGGCACCAATCTATACAGCATGGTTAAAATCAATGTACGGATCTGATATCCATCCACATCTGCGTCGGTACATATAATGATTTTATCCCATCTAAGTTTGTTTAGGTCAAAGGTATGAAGGTCTTTGGTATGTTTGTTGTGAAGTTCTACACCGCAGCCCAGGACTTTTAAGAGATCAGTTATGATTTCACTTTTAAATATTTTATGGTCGTCTGCTTTTAAACAGTTTAATATTTTACCTCTAACGGGCATAATCGCCTGGAATTCCGCATTTCTTCCCATCTTACAAGAACCCAGGGCAGAATCTCCTTCAACAATATACAATTCTCTCTTTGAAACATCCTTAGTTCTGCAATCCACGAATTTTTTTACTCGATTGACAACATCGATTTTGCCTCCTAATTGCTTTTTGATGTCAATGCGAGTTTTTTCTGCCTTTTCGCGGCTTCTTTTATTAATGAGCACCTGATTTGCAATTTTTTCAGCTTCGTCTTTGTTTTCTATAAAGTAAACTTCCAGCTGTTTCTTCAGGAAAGCGGTCATGGCTTCTTGAATAAAAATATTGGTAATCGCTTTCTTCGTTTGATTTTCATAACTCGTAATCGTAGAAAAAGAATTGCTTACTAAAATCAGACTGTCCTGAACATCCGTAAAAGTAATCTTCTTTTCGCTCTTATTATATTTATTTTCTGATTTTAAGTATTGGTCAATGGCATATACAAAGGCACTTTTTACAGCCTTATCCGGTGCACCGCCGTACTCTAAGAAACTGGAGTTATGAAAATACTCCAACAGATTAATTTCATTGCTGAAGCAAAAGCCAATCTGCATTTTTACTTTATACTCAGGTTTATCCTCTCTGTCTCTTCCCGTTGTTTCGGTTTCAAAAAATTGAATGGAGGAAAAGTTTTTATCCTGGCTGATTTCTTTGATATAATCTATGATTCCGTTTTCATAGCGATATTCATAAGTTTTAGCTTCAAATTCATCCCTGAATACAAAAGTTAACCCTGCATTCACCACTGCTTGCTTATTTAAAGTTTCTTGAAAATAAGTAATCGGTATACGAATATCCGTGAAAACTTCTATATCCGGCTTCCATTTTATAATGGTTCCTGTATAGCCTGGATCGCATTTTTCCTTTTTCATGCCTCCGATATTATTGCCCTTTTCAAAATGCAAATCATATCTGAAGCCATCCCGATATACAGTGACATCCATATATTCTGAACTATATTGAGTGGCACAGCTTCCAAGGCCATTTAATCCTAAGCTAAATTCATAGTTTTCACCAGTATTGTTGTCATATTTTCCCCCAGCATAAAGTTCACAAAAAACCAATTCCCAATTGTATCTTTGTTCTTTCTCATTATAATCTAAGGGGATTCCCCTGCCATAATCTCGAACCATAATAGAGTGGTCTTTAAATAATGTGACCTCTATTCTATTTCCAAAACCTTCCCTTGCTTCATCAATGGAATTGGCGAGTATTTCAAAAAATGCATGCTGACATCCGCTTAGTCCGTCAGAACCAAATATAACACTGGGTCTTAACCTAACACGGTCAGCTCCTTTTAATAATGATATACTATCGTTCCCATATCCGTTTTCTTTTTTATGTTTTGGCATAAGTAAAGCTCCTCTATATTCTTTTCTCTCATTAGAGTAACGGCAACAAACGTTCGTGTCAAGTCCAATTAGTATTTATAAATATTTAACTCTATGGTATAGTAAAGACATACAATTGATTCTTGAGGATGGTTACAATGGAAAAACTAACAGGAGTGTTTAAGGCATATAAAAAAAATGGAGAAGCGTATTACCGCTCATCCATTACTTATAAAAACAAACATATTAGTTTAGGAAGTTTTGATACTCCCGAGTTAGCCCATAAGGCTTATTTAGAAGCATATGAAGTATTGTTTAATAAAACCTCAACCCTTTCAAGTTATTCTAAGGATCATATGCTTTCTTTTGAAAAATGGGTCATTATCCATAATTTTAGGGATAATGGGTATTATTTCGGTAATCCCATTTATCTCCATAAATATTATTTTTCTTATTATTTAGATCCTCATACAGAGCTTAAATTTGATGCAGATGATTTATTTTATTATGCGTCTCATAAAATTCACAGAAAAAATGGGTACTTTTTTGTAAATGACTACGGGGTTCAGCAGAATATATTAAACCGCTACGGTATTAGAAACTTTGCTGTTAAGGGCAGGGATTATCGCTTTAAAAACGGAGACTATCACGATTTCAGGCATTATAATATAGAAGTAATCAATCCCTATCATGGGGTATGCAAAGAATTCAGAAAAAACAAATTGGTTTATGTAACCAGAATTAATATATATGGCACCTGGACCGTAGGGGTTTACTCTTCTCCTATAAAAGCTGCTATTGCCTATAATAAAGCCGTGGATTTCGTAGTATCTAATGGAATCAGTTCAAAAAATTATGTTAAAAATTATATTGAAGAATTAGACTCTACACAGTATCAAGAAATTTATGCAGCTATAAAAATTTCTAAGAAACTTAGAAGTCTTGCCAGAGATAAATCTAATTAATCCATACGGTTGTATGTCTTGGAATGGTATCATAAAACCATTTACTGTTTTCAAGGGAAAATCTTATACACCCATGGGACGCCCTTTTACCTAAAACATTATTTTCTAAAATGTAAGTGCCGGTTACATCCATAATTACAGAATGGTATAAATAATCTCCCCAAATCTGAACCCAATTTTTGCACATATACCCTTTTCCAAAATATGCTCCCCGTTCTTTGATGGTAAAGAAGCCTCTTGGAGTCGGAGTAATGTTGCGTCCCGTAGAACAAAGCATGCTGCGGACAAGTTTCCATCTACCGTTTTCTTTTTTAAATACATGGGTGATTTGTCTGTCTAAATCTGTCCATACGAAATAATTGGTCTGACTTGTAAAGCCTTTTTTGTTCACAAAAGCTTCCAGCTGTTCTTTAGTCATTTGATTTTTATTGGTCGGAGGATCCGGCGGAATGGAAACGGAACCCCAAGGTATTCTTCCTGTTTTTCCTGTAGATACACTTTTGCATTGATACCAGCTTCCGTCTTCGCCATATAATATCTCCACTTTTTCTCCTTTATTAAAGCCTCCGGCTGCCCTTTTCATTGTGCCGATAATAATTGAAGGCTTTACTAAAGAAAACAAATACTCATCCGAATCCTTTGAAACACCGCATACATAGTCAATGATTCTTTGTGATTTATAATAGTTGATATCATTTTCGTACAAACGATTTTCTATTAAATTTGTCTTTTTAATGATTGTTCCAAAGTAAATTTTCTTCTCGTAGGATTCATACTTTTCTAAATGAATGGTTTCATAGCCATTCCTGGGAATTCCATAGAAAACGTCTGCCTCGGTACTGAAAGCTTTATTTTTTTCATCATACCAAAGATGAACGACTTCCACATCAATAGCCGTATCATAATAATTATATACTTTATTTCCCAACAGCTTGATATTCAATCCGTCTTTAAACACATCATTGTTTAAAGTCACATTTACTTCTTTTCGTTCTCCGTTCCAAACCACATTTCCAAACGGAGATAAATCATTAATATATATGATTGAAGAATTGTCTACACTATAACAGGGAATTCTTCTATTGCCTGCGTAGACAGATATATTCGTATAAACAACTTCTTTATTGATTAAACTCTCTTCTTTTTTCTTTATTTCTCCTGAATCTATTCCTGTTATGTTCTTGTCAACAGCCCTATGTACAAAAATTGCTTTAAGCCCATCATTCCACTCTAAATTAAATCCGTAGTTTTTTAAATCGGATAAAAGAACCACAGTAGAATTATTATATGTGAAAGATGGAATCTCATAACCATTTATAAAGGTTTTACCTTTACTTTTTTCTAAAATGCCCATAAATGTTCCAGTTTCTATTTTCTTCGCGGCACTTTTATATGTACTCATGGATAAGAGTTTTTTGATCTTTTCTGCTTTCTCATTGCCCGATTGAGCTTTCATTTTTTCTTTAAAATCTTTGGGATTTTCTTTATAGCTTTTTAGGTTCTCTATAATCTTTTCGAACTCATCTCTTTTTACTGTACTGTTGGGTGAAAAGCTTGATGCAGTAATACCATCCATTAAATATTCTGCATAAGCTGCTTTTATGTACTCCTCGTTCAATTGACCTTTAATATCATTAAAAAGGGGATCTTTAGAATAAATCGGCTGGATATTAAGTACATTGCAAATAATTCTCGCTAAATTTCCTCTTGTAAGGAGTTGATCCTTATTTCTATCGGGAATACCTTTTAAAAATCCTTGATTTTCCCCATATAGGATATACTCATCATTTAAAGGCATTTTTATTTCATTGGGATTATACATTTTAAAAAGTTCTTTAATACATTCTTCTAAAGTAATTTCTATTCTTTTGGTTTCTTCTATCGTTTCTTCTTTCACAGTCTCTTCTTCAATATTATTTTCTTGAATATTTTCTGATTCTTCTTTATCATCTACTTCTATTTCTTTTTCGAAGGCTTCTTCTTGTCCAAAACTTTCTTCTTCGCCCACTTCTTCATTAATCTCTTCGGTAAGAGATGTATTCGTCTCATCTGCATATACAAAAATAGTATTGAACCCGATGAATGATACTAGGATGATTGCCAGTATAAAGAATGTCTTATAAAACCGAAACAAAAGTAAGTTTTTTGTTTCCATTCCCAGTCCTCCTATAAGTTTATTAATGTAAATTACAAATATAATACCAATTATTGTAAATTATTTCAAGCGATTTTTTACAATTGTTTTGAAAGAAATACATAAAATATATGTTAGATCATTGAATTTAAAAAACAAAACTGCTATACTACTGTTCATGAGGCTTATTCAAAACTACGAATGAAGATGGAGGTCTAAATAATGAATGAAAACAACGGTAAAAGATTTATTTGGTTATTTGTAGGATTATTTATAATATTATCTGGTTTTGCTGGATACAATCACGCTTCTGGCAAAGTAAACAATAAATCCAGTGTTTCTTTAGATAAAATGATCAAGTCTATCGTTGAAAGTGATGCTGTGATTTCTGATATTCCTGATCAAATGTTTCCTGATGAAAGCATGGTTCCAGAAGGATTTATTCCTTATTTGAGAATAGAAAAGGAACGGGCTGCATCTCAAAAATTAGTGGGTGATCTTATTTATGTTTATGTTCCGAGCACAGGCATCTCTTCTCTATACTATTATATAAACAACAGCACTATACCTCTTTATCATTCTAATGAAGGCATTCAATTTTCCGATGAGACTTTTGCTCCTTTTTTGGAAAAAGTAGAACAAACATATGCACAAACTCTATAACAAGAACTGTTCTATAGCATTTTAAAGTGATTCCTATGATAACCGCTCGAATTGGTCGAGCGGTTTTATACTATAATATTATAGATACTTTTGTTGAGGTGCGAAAATGGAAATACAACTTGAGATCATAAAATATATTCAAGCTTTTCGTTCTGATTTTCTGGATCAGTTTTTTGAACTGATTACTCTAACCGGGGAAGAAATTTTTTTAGTGCTTATTTTTAGTTTTATATATTGCTGTATTAATAAAGACTTCGGTTATAGACTGGGATTTTTCTTACTGAGTAATGTTATCTTTAATTCAGGGTTAAAAAGCTTTTTTCATACAACACGACCAATAGGAGAATCAGGAATTACTTCGATCCGTGTAGAAACTGCCACAGGCTATTCTTTCCCCAGCGGTCATACTCAATCTGCTTCAGGTTTTTGGATGATGATTATGAATTATATCCATAAAAGGTGGATGTATATATTGGGGACCCTAATGATTATTCTTGTAGGATTGTCGAGATTATATCTGGGCGTTCATTGGCCGATCGATGTGTTTGGAGGTATTGTTTTCTCTTTAATATGGTTTGTTGTTCTAAATGCAGCAATGAACTATGCTGAGAAGGCCCATAAGTCTTTAATCTTTATTCTTATTTTTATACCTTTGGCCCTGATCATTATTTGGGTTCGCGGTGAAAATGAAATCAAAATGTTTGGCTGCATAATAGGATTATTTTTTGGCTATTTAATAGAAACTAAATACATAAACTTTAAAATTCAAGGGAGTTTTATAAGAAGAATCCTTCATTGGATGTTAGGTATTATCATTTTAGTACTTATAAAATATGGACTTAAGGCTATTTTGCCTTCTAATAATCTTTCCTACTTCCTACAATATGCATTGATTTGTTTATGGGTTATTGCAGGAATTCCTTTTTTCTTTATGAACCGTTTACAAAAAAACAACTAATGATTTGAGGAGTTATACAAATGTATTTTATAATATTCGACCTGGAATTTAATCAAGGCTATGATTTCAAAAAGACGGGAAAGCCTGTGAGTAATCCTAAATGCCCCTTTGAAATCGTAGAAATCGGAGCTGTCAAGTTAAATGAGTCGCTGGAAGCGGTAGAATGTTTTCATTCCTTAATTAAACCTAAAATCTACAAGCGTCTGCATCCTTTCGTTAAGGATATGACCAAGATTTCTAATGAGGACTTAAGTCATGCTCCAAGTTTTTCTGAAGTGTATAAAAACTTTTTAAAGTTTATAGACAGTGAATATGATGTTTTCTGTGTATGGGGTACTGTGGATTTAAAAGAATTATACAGAAATGCCTTATATCATCGTCTTCATAAAAAACGGCTGCCTCAAAGATATATAGATATTCAATCCATAGCTGCTTCCCATTTAAATAATCCTAACGGAAGCAGTATAGGGCTAAGAAATGCCGTGGAAATGCTAAATATTCCACTGGATAACGAGTTCCATAATGCCCTTTTTGATGCCACATACACTGCTGAAATATTTAAACGATTATATTCTAAAGATATTAAGCCTGAAACATATAACTACTCAACGCTCTCTGCTGCAAAAAAATCGGTTCAACCTAAAACTAAGAAACGCTTAGACAAAAGAAGTTTATTTCTTCAATTTGAAAAAATGTTTAATCGTAAGCTCAGTTCTGAAGAAAAGGAAATGATTAAGCTAGCCTATAAAATGGGCCAGACAAATCAATTTATGATAGAAGATAACAATAAATATCCACCAGCTTAGCTGGTGGTATTTCTCTAGCCCTATAAGGGCATGATACCTGCTGTGCCTTAAGGCACCCTTTGGTTCCGCCAGCTGCATAAAGTTCTCTACTTGCTACCCTTAAAAGGGTCCATGTATTCTTTTAGACTTATTTGATCTGACATCATATCTTCGTGTAATTGATT
>JGI24712J26585_10000355_pt1 | contig 39648 bp, 36 predicted proteins | sample BioPla3DNA2_FD_26585 | JGI IMG/M metagenome (IMG submission 26585)
GGTTGTCAGGTCCATGCCCCAAGGGTAAACTTCGCCGCCGTAAAAATCAATAATGGCTTGGCAAACATCTTCAAGCTCTGCCCAGGTTTCAGGCGGATTTTCTACACCGGCTTCGGTCAAAAGGTCAATGTTATAGTAAAGCGCGCGAGCGGAAGCCAGATCCGGAACGGCCCAGCAGACACCATCAATAACCGATTGCTCAATAAAAGAAGGGAAAAAGTCATCGAAAAGTTCTTCGGGGCAATAATCGGATACGGGAATGAGAAGGTCTTCGGTTGCATATTGAGCAAAGGTATCAATGTTGAGGATATCGGGAGCCATATTGTTGGAAATACGGGTTGATACAACTGTATGCACGTCGTTCCAAGAAATGACTTCCAAGTTCAGTTTGATATCGGGATTGGCTTCTTCAAACTTTTTAACAAAGTTGGATCCGTCCATCCCATTACCTAAGAACCAGTTTTGAGTGTTCGGACCATAATCGCAGATGATAACATCCAAGGTAACGGGTTCCGCTGCAGTTGAAACTGAAATTACGGACACCATGAGCAGGGCTGCTAGCAACAGAGCAAGCAATCTCTTCATAAGGATACACCTCACTTTATTTATTTGCCGTTTATACTCGGCATTGTTCAGTTTGATTATAGGACAAAGTAGTGGTTCATGTCAAGCTTTTGCTGCTTTTGGTACTTCAATCTCTTGACAATACAAAAAACGAAACTGTATTTAAATTGAAATGTTTATAAGGCTCAGTTTAAATATACTCATTTTTGAAATGTTCAAGCTCCAGCTCAGCCTTTTCCCACGCTCGTATCGCTCTTTCCAAGGCAAGCTTGGTTTCATGGTAGGTTATTGATAACTCTCTTGACACATCGGCATTTTCATGAGTTCTGGGATCACTCAAGTTGATTTCCTGCTTGTGAACCTTTTCTTCAAGCAAAGCCACCTGTTCAAGGGCAAACTCTACCTGATCTTTTAAAAGATTAAATTCTTTTTTTTCTTCCCTTGTTCGTCTTCTTCGTTTTTGTAGCTCGGTTTTAGTGATACCATCCGTAACTTCAAGCAAGTTTTTTTCTTGTTCAAGGGTAGCCAAATAATCATCATAATTACCAAGATATTCATGAAGCTTGCCATCGGCAAAGTAGATTATTTTTGTTGCAATCCGGTTGATAAAGTAACGGTCGTGGGAAACACATAACAACGTTCCATCAAAATTTTCAAGGGCCTCTTCAAGCATTTCTCGGCTATCGGCATCCAAGTGGTTGGTCGGTTCGTCAAAGACAAGAAAATTATCGTGTTGTAACAATATTTTTGTTAGAGCAACCCTTGCCTTTTCTCCGCCAGAAAGGGTGTCGATTTTTTGGTAAACTTCATCCCCAGTAAACAGAAATAAACCCAGAGCACTGCGTATTTTTGTTTGATCAAGGCGAGGAAAGGCATCCCATACCTCGTCCAATATGGTCTTTTCTTGATTTAGTTTTTGCTGCTTTTGATCATAGTAACCTACTTGCGCATTGGTTCCAAAGTAAGCATAACCGGTATCGGGCTTCTGCTCGCCTAAAATGCATTCAATAAAGGTGGTTTTACCGCTTCCGTTAGGCCCGATTATTATAGCCCTTTCTTCACTTTCAAGATCCATACGCACGTTACTGAACAAGGTACGCTCTCCAAAAGACTTACTTAAATTACGTACCTTGAGGGCATCCCTACCGATACGCTCTTTAGATGAAAAAGAAAAGTAAATGTTTTTGGTGTCTTTGGGATTGTCCAAAACCTCTATTTTTTCCAGTTTCTTTTCCCTTGACTCGGCAGCTCGAATAGACTTTTCTCGATTATATGAGCGATACCTTTCAATGATTGCTTTTTGACGCTCTATTTCTTTTTGCTGTCTATCGTAAGCTCTTTGCTTGGCTTCAAAGCGTTCGACCCGCTGCTGCATATATTTTGTGTAGTTGCCCTGATATTGCTCGCTTTCACCAAAAAGGATTTCCAGCATATCGGTGCATACCTTATCCAAAAAATAGCGGTCATGTGAAACAACCATAACTGCACCGGAATAATCCTTCATATAGTTTTCTAACCAACTAAGTGCGTCAAGGTCAAGATGGTTGGTCGGTTCATCCAGTAAAAGAATGTCAGGCTTTGAAAGCAACACTTTGGCAAGATTAAGTCTGGTGATTTCACCACCGGATAAAGTTGAAGCCTTATCTTTTTGTCTTTCCTCTGTAAAACCTAAACCTACCAAAACACCTTGAATAAGTGAACGGGCGGCATAGCCATTGACCATTTCAAATTGATTGATAAGGCGGTCATATCGATGATATAGGGACCTGATTTCCTCTTCTGTTACAGCCTTTGCGAGCATAAGTTCCGTTTCTCGCAGTTTCTGTTCAAGTAAGAATACATTGTCAAATACTTTGGCTGTTTCTTCATAGATGCTAATATTACTATCAGGGATATCGTTTTGTTTTAGGTAACCAACTTTTAGCCCCTTATATAAAGAAAGGGAACCAGTATCGCAAGATAGTTCGCCTGCTAAAATCCTTAAAAGGGTAGTTTTCCCCGAACCGTTTACACCAACCAAACCCATCACCTGTTTTTCTTTGAGGGTAAAGTTGATATCTTTTAATACGGTTTTCCCGCCGAAAGATTTTGAAACATTTTGTGCTGATAGATATATCAAGGGCATCTCCTATCCGACTGCTTGAAAAAAGCCGGCACAAAGGCGCCGGCTCTGATTGTCTCCTGTAAATTAGACAAATCGCATAGCAAAAGTAAGCACAATAAACACAATAGCGGATACCTTTGTAAGAGTGGCAAGCCTACCTTGCATGGACTTATCTTTGTTTTTGCCAAAATAGCTGTCGCCTGACTTGGCGCCAAGCGCAGACAAGCCGTCTTCATCTCCTTTTTGCAAAAGCACAGAAATGATAAGTACAGCTGCAACCAACATTAGAATAATGGTAAGTACCAACTGAATTCCAGTCATCGGTAAAAATTCCCCCTTTTCTTTGACGCCGTTTATTTTATCACAAGAATCGTGTTTGTGCAAGTAAAATCAGCTGACATGACACTTTCTAATTGTTTTTTTGGGAAAAAATCTAATCATTAATGAGGTTTTTTATTTTTTTACCGCTTCCTGAAGTTTGTGCGCGTAATGTACAACCTCTTCTGGTTTCACCTTACATATCATACGATCATATGTCATGAGACCGTTAGTCTCGTCCTCTACGTCAGAAACCTGAGTATAGACCGCTCCACACAAACCTTTTTGAGCAAGCTTAACCACATCATTAAGCAGTTTCTGCAGGTTGCTGACAAATTCTTCTCTGGTTTCACAAATCTTGTACCCATAGGTCTTTTTTTGATTAAAGGAGTGTTCCAAATCCTTCCACACATAACCGCCATATTCAGATAACAGCAGAGGTTTATCACCTGCTTGCATTTTTAATGGTTTAAAGTAGATATGTCGTGAATCAAAGTCACTTTTCTTTTGCCGAAACCAGCCTGAGGTGGCATCAATCCATCTGGTTGGATCTTGTATTTTTAACAGTTCATACGCCTTATCGGCATTAAACTGTCCCCAGCCCTCGTTAAAAATTGTCCAAAGAACAATAGAAGGATAATTATTTAAGCATTCAACAATATCATGCATATGCTTTAGAAAAACGGTACGTACTTTTTTAGATAGATTCAAAAATCTGTCTGACACTTTTTGAAATCCTATGGTGGGCAGTACGGTATCACGCAGGTAAGAATAGCTGCCATTGTTAACCATATCCTGAAAAACAATCATGCCCAGTCGATCGCAATCGTAGTAAAAACGAGCGGCTTCAACCTTAATATGCTTCCGTAAGGTATTGAAACCAAGCGCCTTCATATTAAGGATATCTTTTTCATAAAGTTTAGGCGTGGCGGGTGTATATAAACCGTCACTCCAATACCCTTGATCAAGAACAGCATGGAAAAAATAAGGTTGACCATTGAGACAGAGTCTCTTTTTACCATTGATTTCCTGTATTTCTAAAGTACGTAAAGCAAAATAGCTATTGATTTCATCTTCACCTGATTTGACAGTGAAATAATATAAATGAGGATTTTCGGGGCTCCAATGTACAGGGTTCTCTATCTCAATTGAAAGTTGATTGCCAACAAAATCATATTCTTTTTCCTCAAATATTACGGAACCTTCTTGAATACCTTTGAATGTCAAATGAACGGTGTTATTTTCCGTCCTAATCCCAATGGTTTGGATATACTTTTGGGGAACAGGCTCTATCCAAACTGTTTGCCAAATTCCGCTAACAGGTGTATACCACATGCCGCCACGATTAACTTTTTGTTTGCCCCAAGGGTAGTCAGAATCAAGACCATCTTCCGCTTCTACGACAAGAGTATTTTCCCCTAAAATAATTGCATCGGTAATATCGAAAGAAAAGGGCAAATAACCGCCTGCATATTTACCAACCAACTCATCGTTCACAAATACACGTGTTTTTTGGTCTACTGCACCAAAGTGTAATAGAATACGATGATCCGCAAAGTCAATAGGCAACGTAAATTGTCTTGTATAGCGCATATGAGCAACACCATCATAACTTTCATGAATACCGCTTAATAAACATTCAGGACAAAAGGGCACCATTATTTTGCGTACCCCTTTGGATGAAACCCCATTAACCTGTACCTCATAGTCCCATTGTCCGTTTAGACATAACCATTTTTTGCGTTTCATTTGTGGCCGTGGATAATCATTCCATGGAATATCGGGCAAATTGCGACCTTCAACTGTGTACAGATGCTTATACATGATAATTATCCTTTCTATAGTGCTTTAAGTGTTCAGCGTGTAGATTTTTATGCACAAAAGCATTTGATACCGAGGCGGCAAGAATAGTGATACGATTAGTCAGCAATTATAGGCTTCATCACAAAAAAGCAGATTTTCTCACTGAAATCGTCCTCAAATCCTATGAAAAAAGGTTCTCGTTATAACTCGATCACTTCCACCCCCTTGATCGCTCGATCAATTAGTGCATCAATATCTAACGGGGCTTCTGCCTTTAATACTCTTTCTATTTTAGGACGTGTAACCGGATGCTTTGGGGTAAAGACTGTGCAGCAATCTTCATACGGCAAACATGAAGTTTCATAGGTATCAATTTCTTCTGCTAAGCGGATGATATCAACCTTGTCAAAACCAATTAATGGACGAAAAACAGGTTTGTTTACCACGGCATCAGTACAAACAATAGCTTCCATGGTTTGGCTTGCAACCTGGCCAATGGACTCCCCAGTTATTAAGGCTTGTGCCCCATCAAGTAGGGCTATTCTTTCAGCAAGACGCATCATGAAACGTCTCATAATCAAAGTGGTATGGTCGCTAAAAGATTTTTGGTAAATTTCCATTTGAATTTCAGTAAAAGGAATAATATAAAGTTTCATACCGCAGCAATAAGCCGAGAGTTTACTTGCAAGTTGAATAACCTTATCTTTCGAGCGCTCCCCTGTATAAGGATAAGAGAAAAAATGAACCGCGCTAAGTTCTACGCCCCGTTTGGCAATTAAATAACCGGCAACGGGACTATCAATCCCGGCAGATAGTAGAAGCGTTGCCTTTCCGTTACTGCCAACGGGCATACCGCCGGGTCCGGACAAGATTTTAATATATAAATAAGCATGGTCTCTGATTTCTACAGACATCACATGATCGGGATTATGAACATCGACTGATAAATGCGGGTGACGATTAAGAATATATGCGCCGATCTCTCGGTTAATTTCAGGTGAAGTCAATGAATATCTCTTATCGCTGCGACGAGACTGAACTTTAAAAGTACCATTGTATCCATCTATCATATCAGCAGCAGTATTTTGGATATCTTCAAACGATTCTTTACTCATTTCAACAGCAATGCATAGAGAATGAACGCCGAAGACCTTTTGAATGGCTTGAATTGTTGCGTGTTCATCAGAATAATTAGTCACATAATATCTACCGTCACTAAGTGTAACGACGCCACCATATGGTAAAACGGCTTTTTTTAGACGTTGTCTTAATAAGTTTAGAAAAAAAGGACGATTTTGTCCTTTCAAATATATTTCTCCGTATCGTACCATCAATAATTGTCGCATTTAATTCCTACCTTCTAACATAGTGTTTAAGTTTATCATAAGCTGAAACACAAGAGTTGATGAGTTTGTCAGCATCAACTTGTGTGTTTAACAAGCCAAGGCTAATTCGTATAGCTGACTGGGCATCGGTTTTGTCTATACCCATGCTTTGAAGTACCGTGCTTATTCGTTGTTTTTTTGACGAACAAGCAGAACCGATGCCTACATAAACATTATCGGCTTCCAAAGCATGCAGCATGGTTTCAGAACGCACGGGAGGTAAAGATACATTCAAGATATGTGGCGCTGCTTGTTGGCTGTCGGGTACGGGGCCATTTACAGATAGTGTTGGTATGGACTCTTTAAGGCGTTTATAAAGTTGTAATTTTAGCGACCGCATAGACGGATTGGCCGGAAAATTTTCAATTGCTGCAAGAAGAGAAAGGATGCCCGGAACGTTTTCCGTACCCGACCGCAGACCATTTTCCTGATTGCCACCAAATAATATGGGAGATAGTTTACTGCCTTTGGAAAGAGCAAGCGCTCCTATCCCCTTCAACGCATGAATTTTGTGCCCTGACAGACTGTAGCTATTTATATCAAAGAAGCGCATGTTAAAGGGAACTCGCAAAAAACCTTGAACCCCGTCAACATGGATATGTGCATCTGGTGCCTTGCTTCGTACCAGTTGGACAGCTTCATGAAGCGGCTGGATAGCGCCCGTTTCGTTGTTCACATGCATAATGCATACAAGCTGAATATCATCTGACAGCAAGTCTTCAAAACTAGAAAGGTCTATAATACCTTCTACAGTATAGGGAATAGTCTGCGCCTTAAAACCAAGATTTAGCAATTCAAGACAGGCATTAACAACGGAAGGGTGCTCTCCCGCTGAATATAGAATGGTACCCTTTTGGCGTTTATGCTTAAGTGAACCAAAGATAGCTAAGTTATTAGCCTCTGTTCCGCCAGAAGTGAAATAAACTTGTTCAGCAGAAATTTTGCTTTTAATAAGGTTTCTGCATCGATTGATTTGTTGCTCTATATCAAAGGCGGGTTTATATAATGCAGCGGGGTTAAAATAGCCCTCTTTTATGCACTGGGTAACCCTTTCTATCACTTCATTTGTTGGCCGGGTTGTTGCACTGTTGTCAAAATATGCGATATTCATTTTAGTTGATTTGGTATTTTCCATGCCCCGCACTGCGTTTAATTAAACCCATGAGTTTTTCACTGGGCTCCATGACAACAATCTGTTTTGCTCCTTCTTTGACAAAATAGAGGTAAAACAACTCTGAATCACGGTTTAAAAACCAATTAATCATTTTAACGCCAGGCATTGAAGAGTACCGCTTGAATGAGCCAGAAGTTACCAGTCCACAAGCCTCGATATTTTTAAGAGTCATTGAACCAAGATTTTTGCGTTTCTTGTTGTTGTAAACCCGAGCAAAATCTAAAACGCCGCTTGTAAAGGTATATTCATACTCTGTCCGAATTTTATCCCGGTGAATAAACAGCAGGATACAGGCGACAAGGGAAATTAACGCCATGATTATGTCAAGTAAGAGAACCGTTGAAAAACCCTGTGAAAAGATGATTGTGATAAGCATATTAATGGTAAAGAAGGCATAAAAACCGCTTATAATCATAACGACGGCAGAAAAAGCAAATAAAATATTTTCCGCACCTTTATTGCGTTTGATAACTACCTCTTCATGAAATTGTTCAGACATAATATACTCCTCCTTGTTTTGGTATGGATACAAGTAATTGCTGTGCCAGATAAGCTAGCAATATTCCCCTCTCGCCAAATTGCTCCGCAATATTAATAGCTTCATCACAATAAGTTTTCGCGTCAACAAATGACTGTTCAACACCAAAAGCAGCAGGCCAGGTTGGTTTTTGCCTATTTTTATCTTTTTGTGTGTTTTTGCCCATGGTTTCAGCATCGCTAAAGATATCTGACAAATCATCAATGATTTGAAAGGCAGTACCATAGGCCGTCGCGTATAATTTGCCCGCTTCAACGAGAGAAACTTTAGCACTAGCCAAGGTTAAGCCGCCGACAATCGCCGCATAAAACAGACGGACTGTTTTATTATATTGTAAATACCGAACCAAGTCCATTGATGGAGCTTCCCCCTCATGGATTAAATCTGCTGTTTGCCCGGCGATCATTCCCCTTGCACCTGCGCAATTGGAAAGTATGCGAAGAAATGGTAAGGTTTGCGGGTGGTTGGAATGCGCACAAATTTCGTACGCTTCGTTAAGTAGCGCATCCCCTGTGAGAATAGCAATCCCTTCACCAAAAATCATATGATTGGTAGGTATTCCTCGGCGTAGTTCATCGTCATCCATAGCCGGCAAATCGTCATGAACAAGGGAATAAGTATGAATCATTTCCAATGCAACAGCAAACGGCAAACATTCTTCAAGCTGTTCCTTAGCCAAAGAATAGGCGGCTATCAGCATAATGGGACGTAAACGCTTTCCTCCAGCCAAAAGACTGTAGCGCATCGCTTCATTTAATGGGCCGGGGATATTATTCTGCATCCATTGCGCACTTTTAATTGGAAGAGCTTTTTCAAGCGCTTGTTCAATTAATTGCTGATATTCCAAATACAAGGTTTTCCCCTTACACATCGGTTTCTATATCCACTTTCTGACCATTTTCAAGCTGTTTAATCTTCATTTCAGCGGCGTTTAAGCGAGCTGTCAACTCCTTGATGATTTTGCTTCCGATTACATACTGAGCAAGCATATCTTCAAGAGAAACCTCATTTTCTTCCAAGTTGTTGATAATCTCTTCAAGCTTAAGCATAGATTCTTCAAAATTGAGTGTATCTTTTTTAGGCATCTTTCTTTCCTTCCTTTAGCTTCTGTACATAAATGTCTGCATCAATAAAGCGTAATTTGAATGTTTCCGGAGCATCCTTTGCGCTTTTGAGAACATGATTTTGAGTATCTAAAGCAATAATATAACCTCTTTTCATGGTTTCCTCCGGACCCAAGACCATTAGATGCGTTCTTTTCATTTCAAGTTCAGAGCGCAATAACGCGAGGCGTTGATGGAGAGAGGAGGACAGTTTGGTTTTGTTTAGATGAAGTCGATCGGAAAATTGCTTTAATCTGATTTTGGGGTGTAGATTATTGAGGCTAAGCGCATATTGATTTATTATTAACTGAGATTTTGTACAAACCGAAAGGGCGCTTGAACGTAGAGTGAGAGCTAAAGCCTGAATCTTTTGCATTAAATCATCTTTATCCGGTACCGCTAATTCCGCTGCATGCGATGGAGTAGCAGCACGAACATCGGCAGCAAAATCACTTAGTGTAACATCGGTTTCATGACCGACGGCAGATATGATGGGGATGGAACAATCAGCCACAGCTCGCACAACTTTTTCTTCGTTAAAAGGCCAAAGGTCCTCCAAAGAACCGCCTCCCCTGCCGATAATAATTACATCAACATCGGGTTCGCTTTGCATCTCGAGTATTCCTTGAACCAAGTCATCAGCTGCCAGCGGTCCTTGAACCAAAGATGAACGTAAAAGTAGCTGTACCGATGGGCAACGTCGCTTGACCACCGTTTGAATATCATGTACAACCGCACCTGTACTGGAGGTAATAATGCCAACACAGGAAGGCAGCAAGGGCAAGGGACGCTTTCTTGCCGGATCAAAAAGCCCTTCAACCGTCAGCTGTTCTTTCAGCCTTAGAAAGGCTTCGTATAATTCACCAACGCCGTCTCTTTGCATGTTGGTCGCATAGAATTGATAGTTGCCTGTGGTGGTGTATAGCCCAACAGAACCGGATAATATAACCCGCATTCCGTCGGCAGGTAGAAAAGTGATAACAGTACTATACTGCCTAAACATTACACAATCAATGCGGGATTCTTCGTCTTTAAGAGAAAAATACATGTGCCCAGATGCATGCCGCTTAAAGTTGCTAATTTCGCCTGCTAAACGTATGTTATGCAAAAATGGATCGGCGGCAAGCGATCGACGAACATACTCATTCAGTTTTGAAACAGTTAGCGTTCTGCCTTCCATGCAGCCTCCAAGGTATTCTGCATCAGCATACTGATAGTGAGTTTTCCAACGCCGCCAGGAACAGGGGTAATGTATGAAGCGATTGGAGCAACTGTTTCCATGTCCACATCACCTACCACTTTCCCGTCCAACCGATTGATGCCAACATCAACCACAACAGCGCCTTCTTTGACCATATCCCCCGTAAAAAATTTTGCATTTCCAATGGCAACCACTAAAATATCCGCCTGCCTAGTCATCTCCTTCAAATCTTTGGTGTATATATGACAAATCGTAACCGTGCAATTCTCTTGCAGTAACAGCATTGCAAGAGGCTTTCCAACAACATTAGAGTGATTGACTATTACAGCGTGTTTACCCTCAAGCTGAATACCTGTAGATTTTAACATGTAAAGAATCCCTTTTGGTGTACAAGGAACGATGCTATTCTGCCCTCGAAAAAGCATACCGGCATTCAGAATATGAAAACCATCGACATCTTTATGGGGTACAATTTCTTTGAGAACTGCTGCTTCATCAAGGTGTTTGGGTAAAGGAAGCTGGACAAGAATTCCATGCACGGACGTATCCTTGTTGAGACGATCTATTAAATCGACCAATTCTTGCTGTGTAGTGTTTTCCGGTAACCTAAAGGATTTTGATTCAATACCGATGGTTTTACAAGCTTTTTCTTTATTGCGAACATAAATGGCGCTGGCCGGATCTTCACCAACGAGTACAACTGCCAGTCCAGGATTAATTCCTGAATCTTTTAGGGCTTGCGCCTCCTTGATTTGTTGTACAAGCAATTGCTCAGATAAAAGCTTTCCATTAATCAAAGTTGCCATAATTTGTTTCCTCCCATTTTTTAAAACCTATGTATGCGACTCCCGCAGCATTATCACCCGACAGTGAAGCCTGACCAAAATAAAACTGATATGGTAAACGCCTTGTATTACTTCGTGATAAAAGCATGTTTCGTAAGAGCTTAGAAGATGCGACGCCGCCAGTTATTAAAATGTTTTGTGACGGTAAAACATGGTTGTTCAATACCTTTAAAACCATTCGAACAATAACATCGTAAATTTCCTTTGCAATTTGGCCTTTATTAAGCTCACCTTGCTTGATATCACGCATTGCCTGTGCTTCAACGCCCGAAAAACAGCAATTGCCCTCTTGTAAAATAGCGGGATACCTGCTTGTGGCTTCGTAGCCTGCAGCTAGTGTCTCAAGGTGTCTACCTGACGGAAAAGGTAGAGAAAGAGCAACACCTACACGATCAATTAACTGCCCAACATGTAAGTCCCTTGCATAAGCAAAAGGCTTAAAACTGTCATCATTATCTATGGCAATAAAATCCGTAGTTCCACCCGAAAGATGAATGAAAGTATAGGGCGGCTGAAGGTCTATATTTCCGATTAATGCCGCAGCTAAGTGTCCCCTTTGATGGGTTGTGGTATAAAGCGGTACTTTTAAAACTAAAGATAATGTTTTTGCAAAGGCAGTTCCCACTTGAAACACTGGCATGTAGGAGTCTTTACCATCTACCGGCCTATCAGATACGCAAATTGCCGCAACGGAATGTGCGGCAATTTTTGACAGTAAATCTTCAAAAACAAACGGAAGCTGACGAATGTGAGCAAAAACCGCCTCGCTTTGTCTAAGGCCCCTCTGCCCTATTTCGACCGGAAACAATTGCCTGCACGACGTAATGAGTTGCCCCTCACTATCAACAGCAGCACAGGATGTGGTGTAGGCGCTGGTATCAATTCCTAAAAAAAATTTATGCATCAGCATCCCGGTCTTTTTCAAAGGCGCCCAAAAGTCCGTTGATGAACCTGGCATCGGTCTGCCGGGCAAATCGTTTTGCCAGTTCCACAGCTTCGGAAATAACAACAGCTTGCGGAGTATCCGGCTGGTATAACAACTCAAACAAGGCTAACAACAAAATTGATCTTGAAATAAAAGGAATCCGGTGTAACGCTCTTTGCTGGCTGTACGAGGAAATAATTTCCTCCAACTCACCTTTATGAAACAACACCTCTTGAACAAGCGGCTGCACTCGATCAAGATCTCCATCATCATTATTATAATCTATAAGCTGGATGAGTGTATCGGAGTTGCCGCCACCGCCAAGATAATCTGCATAAATGAGCTGCATAGCAGCACGCCGTACTCCGGTTCTGGACATCTTATTTTTTACTTTTCTCGGATGATTCTTGTTCTGATGCTCCCTTATCGTTTTTCAGGACAGCATGAACTTTATCAAGATCTTCTTTGGTGTAAATTACTTTTTTCTTATGTGGAACAATCTTATTGACTTCTTTCTTAAATAAGCCGGTTCCTAAAACATAACCTAAGCCGACCATAAGAAACACAAAAAGAACACGCCAAAAGCCGAAAAGCAGCATAAGGATAGCAGTTAAACCAAATGCAGAGGCATAGGTGAGTCCGCGAACGGTAGCGTCTTTCTTAAAATTTTCAATAAACTGTTTGCATTTACAATTTTCCGTTTTCATTCCGCCTGTTCCTCTTTATCCTGTTTTTTATTCTTGGTGCTTTTACGTGCAGAGGATTCTCTTTTACTTTTGGGTGGAGTTTTTTTATCTTCGACCTGTACGTCAGATTTTTCAGATTTTTCTGAATCTTCCGGCGCATTAAGAACAGGCATTTGAGCGGAAGAAAGTGTTTGCTGTGCTTCCTGTCTTTCTTTTTCGAAACTTACACCCTGTACGTGTACATCAACTCTGACAACATGCAGACCCGTCATGGCCTCAATGTTTTTGCGAACGTTCTCCTGTACTTCTTTGGCGACCTTCTGAATAGGCTGACCATATTCAATCATAACGTACAGGTCAACCGAGGTTTCTTCTGTGCCAACTTCTACCTTAACACCGCGTGTAATGTTACGATTTTTGCCGATTATTTCGCCCAAACCACCGGTCGTTACCATACCAGCCAAGCCCTTAATCTCATTTGCAGCAACTCCGGCAATGATAGCGATGACTTCATTAGCGTAAGTGATAACGCCGCCATCTGTCGAGGGGTTATCCGTGATCATAGCGACATTTTCTTCTTTCTTAGCCATAAAACACCTCCTATTAAGTTAGTAAGATTATAACAAATCCATCTATTGTTTGCAATCTGGTTTTTTAGGTTAATGAAATGTTAAGCTGCTTAAGTTGAGCGGGATCAACACTAGAAGGCGTGTTCATCATCAAGTCAGATGCATTTTGAACTTTAGGGAACGCTAATACATCACGCAAGCTTTCAGCACCTGTTAACACCATCATCAGTCGATCTATACCATAAGCAAAGCCACCGTGCGGCGGAGTACCGTATTTAAAGGCTTCCAGTAAAAAACCAAAACGCTCCCAAGCCTGCTCGTGTGTAAAGCCAAGAAGTTGGAACATCCTTTCTTGAAGATCACTTGCGTGAATACGGATAGAGCCTGAGCCCATTTCAATACCATTAATGACAAGGTCATAGGACTTGGCGCGTACCTTTTCAGGGTGCTTTTCCATCAAATCAAAGTCTTCATTCATTGGCGAAGTGAAAGGGTGATGGGCAGCAACATAACGCTGATTATCTTCATTCCACTCGAGCAAAGGAAATTCAGTAATCCAGAGTAAATCATAACGATCTTGATCAATCAGGTTCAGTTGACGACCCAACTTCAAACGCAATTGTCCCATAGCTGTTAAGGCTGTTATTTTTTTATCCGCAATAAAAAAAGCCATATCACCTTGTTGTAGGTTCAACTGTTTGTTAAGTTGCTCAATTTTTTCTTCAGATAAGAACTTGGCAAATGAGGAACGTACGGAACCGTCAGGCTGTATACCATGCCAAGCAAGACCTTTTACATGATAGGTTTTAACAAACTCAACCAAACTGTCAATGTTTCTTCTTGACATATCTTCTGCGGCATTTTGGGCAACGATGGCACAAACGATGCCATCTTCCTGCTTAGCGCTTTGCTCAAATACGGAAAAACCGCAGTTCTTGACTGTTTCCGTCACGTCCTGGATTAGCATACCGAAACGGGTGTCCGGTTTGTCACTACCATAATTTGCCAAGGCTTCCTTCCAGGTCATGCGCCTTAAAGGCAAGGGAACATCAATGCCTTTAATAACCTCAAAGACTTTTTGAAAAGAACCTTCAATAACAGCTTGCACATCTTCCGGTTCAACAAAAGACATTTCTACGTCAAGCTGAGTAAACTCGGGCTGCCTGTCTGCACGGCTGTCTTCATCCCTGAAACAACGGGCAACCTGATAGTATTTGTCTATACCGCCAACCATTAATAGTTGCTTATAAATCTGCGGGCTCTGCGGCAAGGCGTAAAAAGCACCGCGATGCAGGCGGCTGGGAACTAAAAAGTCGCGTGCGCCTTCGGGCGTAGATTTAGAAAGAATGGGCGTTTCGACTTCCACAAAACCTAAGCTGTCCATATAATTACGAATCGTGTTGATAGTCTTTGAACGCATCATTAAGGTGGACTGGAGGGATGGTTTGCGTAGGTCCAGATAACGATACTTTAAGCGTACCGCCTCGTTGTCCTTGGCATTATCTTCAATATAGATAGGTGGAGTTTCGGCAGCGTTTAAGATGCGAGCCTCATCGACTAAAACCTCAATGGTTCCGGTTTTTAGATTCTCATTGACAGCGCCATCGTCACGCTTTTGAACCGTGCCACGTAAAGCCACTACGTATTCCGAACGAACCTCTGCCCCGACTTGGTAGATAGTTTCATCTAATGATTCGGAGTTAAAGACAACCTGAACAATACCCGACCGGTCACGCAGCCAAACAAATATAATGCCCCCCATGTTGCGGGTACGCTGCACCCAGCCCATTAATGTGACTCTTTTTCCAATTGAATCTTCTGTTATTTCCGCGCACATACAGCTACGCTTCCAGCCATTTAGAAATTCTGCCATTTTCAGTTCCCTTTCTCTAATAAAAATTGAATTAGATTGTTTTTTGATACTTCAGTTTGTTCTTTGGTATTCATGTTGCGAACAGCGACCGCACCCCTTGATTCCTCTTCTCCACCAACAATAACAACAAATTTCGCTCCAATCTTATCAGCGTATTTAAATTGTGCCTTTAGGCTGCGATTCATGTGATCCGAATCGGCCTTGATGCCAGACTGACGTAGTAATTGAGACAAGAGGAAAGCTTCCGATTGGTCTTCCTTTTGAAGGTTGCAAACAAAAACGTCAAGTATAGGCGGCGCGGCTGGTAGAATATTTTGATTACTCATTTCAAGGATAATGCGTTCCATACCAAGTCCAAAACCTACCGCTGGTGTAACAGGACCACCCAATTCGCTGACCAGCCCATCATAGCGACCACCGCCGCATAACGCCATTTCCCGTCCCTTAGTTTGCATGGTGATTTCAAAAACGGTTTTTGTATAATAATCAAGTCCCCTGACGATGCTTGTATCGATGGTATAAGGTACTTCAATTTTATCAAGAATAGCCTTTAAGTTTTCAAAGTGTTCGTCACACTCATCGCAAAGATAGTCAATCATGAGAGGCGTTCCCCTAACCTCAGGCTTATCCGCATCAATTTTACAATCAAGCACACGCAGAGGGTTTTGTTCTATGCGTATTTTACATGTGTCGCAAAGCTTATTTCTATAAGGTTTTAGGTAACCACGCAGTTTTTCCAGATAAGAGGGGCGACATTTCTCACAACCATTTGAGTTGATATGAACAGCCAGATTATTTATACCAAAACGCTTGAGCAAGGCTAACAAAATGACAATTAACTCAGCATCGGCTGAAGGCGACAGTGAACCGAAAAACTCCATTCCAAATTGATGGTGTTCACGAAGGCGACCAGATTGAGGGTTCTCATAACGAAAAATGGGAGAATTTATATAATAGGCCTTAATTGGGAGGGTGTCGGCATACAAACGGTTTTCAATCACCGCTCGTACAACACCGGCTGTGCCTTCTGGTTTAAGTGTAATGGAACGTTTGCCCTTATCCTCAAAAGTATACATTTCCTTTTGAACAATATCGGTTGTGTCGCCAACACCCCGAAGGAAAAGTTCGGTATGCTCGAAAACCGGAGTCCGAATCTCTCGATAGCCGGCTTTTTCCGCGATTGTACGCATTTCCTGCTCAATCCATTGCCACAAATAACTTTCTTGCGGTAAAACATCTTTAGTGCCTCTTGGTGCTTGAATCATGCTTCCTCCTAAAAATAACGCCCATGCTATACTTGCATGGGACGATTACTCGCGGTGCCACCCTGCTTGCACAACAATTGTGCCGCTTAAACTTTAACGCAGTTTTACGCCAAAATGGACGCTCGGGGTTGTCCCCTTCGAATATAGCGTAAGGGCTTTCAGCCTAGGCCCTCTCTCTAAAACACCATGCCTCGAAGTTTTTCCCGTCAAAGCAAGGATATTATAAGTCTTTACTGGCTTTTCGTCAATGCTTCAAAATAAAACAACTAAATTGTTTCAAAAGTATTGACAGCTTAATTATTTTGTAATATATTAAGATTGTCCATTTAGGAGGTGTATGAAAATGAAAAGAACTTTATTGTTCATTCTTATTATTGCTTGCCTGATTCCAAACTTCGCTATCGCCCAACAAAGCTATACAGGTACCTTAAATACTGACAAGGTTTTTTTTCGAATGGAAGCAAACACCGACTGTGCCTATCATGCGGTTCTAAAGAAAGGTGACAAGGTTGCCGTGTTTACCATTAAGGGCAACTTTTATCATTGTCGGTTTAACGGTAAAGTGGGCTATGTGATGACAAAATTTGTCGACCTGCCAAGCAGTTCTCTCAGAAAACTTTCCAAAACCGTTAGCACCAGCAAATATGCCAACAAGTCCACCATCGCTTCCCTTGGCAGCGCCCCCGGATATCTTAAATATGGGGACAGCGGCGAGGATGTTGAAAAATTACAAAGAGCCCTTCAAATCAAGGGTTATTCCCCCGGCGTAGTTGATGGAAAGTTTGGAAAGGCTACAAGAGATGCTTTAAAAAATTTCCAGTCAAAAAATAAGCTTACTGCTAACGGACAAGCTGATTATGCGACCATTAAAAAACTTTTTGGCTCTGTTAGCCAAACAACCGCTAAAGACGATCCCGCCTTGAAAGGCATTACCAGCATTTCACAGCTGACTGTTCCCAACACCACAAAAAAGGGAGATAATGGCAGGCATGTAAAGGCCTTGCAGCAAGCACTTAAATTAAAAGGCTATTACCCTTGGGTTATTGACTCTAAATATGGTGATAACACTGCTGAAGCCGTAGCAAGCTTTCAAAAACGTTACGGGCTTACTGCGGACGGGATTGCAGGCTTTCAGACAATCAAAAAGCTATTTGGCAAGGATGCTGCTAACTATGTTGTTCCCACTCAAAGCCTTGATTGGTTTTCCGGCGGTACCAACATTATTCCAAAGGGCGCAAGCTTTCAAGTAAAAGACGTTTATTCGGGTGAAGTTTTCACTTGCAAGCGTTGGTCAGGCTATAATCACTTAGATGCTGAACCTGCAAACAAAGAAGCATCGGCCGCTATTAAGCGTGCAGCCGGAGGCTCTTGGTCATGGGCAAGGCGCCCCATCTTAGTCAAATATAATGGTGTTGTATACGCTGCCTCAATGAACTCAATGCCTCATGGCGAAAGTACCATTTCTGGCAACGACTTTGATGGACATTTTTGTATCCATTTTACCAACAGTAAAACTCATGATTCCAATCGTGTGGATGAAGAGCATCAGAAAATGGTTAATAAAGCTTTAAACGCCAACTGGTGATAGGTATTTTTCATTGACAAAGGGATGTTAAACCTCTACAATTATAACGCTTGTGTAAGCAGGCGTTATTTTTATGTTTATCGAAAGTGGATATGAAGACAAATCACAAATCAAACACAAGGATTAAAAATCTCTCGCAAGCTATTGGGGATAACATAAGGCTATACCTTTTAGTTTTCTTTGCGACAACTGTCTCAATTATCATGCGTTTTGTACCGGCCAATATTTTGGCCGAACTTTTTGATCATGTTTTAGGCGATCAGCCTTCAAGGTGGCTGCATTGGTTTCAAAGTCTCCCTATATTAAAAAATGTCTTTTATGGGGATCGGCTATCACAAGTATGGTTTTTAGGGCTGTGTATTATCCTCAGCTATTTTATACAAGGCATTGCTAACTATGTCAGAGGTATTTATAGCGCCAAGGCTTCTGAAAACGTTGCTCAGTCACTGCGTAACCGCTTGATGAATCATATAGTACGCCTGCCCTATGCCTACCATGTTTCCGCATCAACCGGCGACTTAATAAAGCGCTGTACTTCAGACGTTGAAACCGTTCGTAGATTTTTAAATCTCCAGTTGGTTAGTATATATAACATCCTTATGATGGTCACTCTCGCTATTGTGTTAATGGTTCCTGTTAGCTTGAAAGTAACGCTTCTTGGCATGGCGCCCGTTCCCTTTATGTTTATATACTCCTACTTCTTTTTTAATAAGGTTATTCTGGCTTTCGAACGCACTGAAAAGGCTGAAGCTCAAATGAATGCGGTCTTGCAGGAAAATCTGTCAGGCATTCGTATTGTCCACGCTTTTGGCACCCAACAAAGTGAGTTGGACAAATTTACTAAAGTTAACACCGGCTTTTTTAATGCTGCTCTCAAAGCAATCCCTATTGAATCCTTGTACTGGTCAGGAGGCGATTTCTTTAGCGCAATTCAAAGCATCGTTATAATTGTCGTTTGTGTCCTTGAAACCTATTACGGTAAATTATCTGTTGGCGATCTTATTGTTTTAACCACTTATAGCAGCATGCTTCTTGGCCCTACCAGACAGCTTGGTCGTATTCTTTCTAATGCGGGCAGGGCTTTAGTAGCCTTAGGGCGTATTAATGATATTCTTGATACGCCAACAGAAAAAGAACCTGAAAATGCAAAACGCCCGCCCATGAATCGAGACATTGTATTTGACAATGTGTCCTTTTCCTATGACAATGAAAGAAAGGTCTTGGATGAAGTTTCTTTCCGTATTCAAGCTGGAAAGACTTTGGCCGTACTTGGCAACACAGGTTCCGGAAAAAGTTCATTGGTACACTTGCTCCAGCGTCTATACTCCCCAACCGATGGCAAAATTACCGTTGGCGGGATTGACATTCAAGAAGTAGACAGTAAGTGGCTGCGAAACCGTATCGGCTTAGTTTTGCAGGAATCCTTCCTTTTCAATCGTACTATTCACGATAATATATCCATTGCCGCGCCAAACAGCAATAAAAGAGCCATTTTGCGTGTTATTGAAGATGTACAAGCGAAAGATTTCATCGAAAATAGTCCCAAAGGTTTTGATACCTTGGTGGGCGAACGAGGTGTAACGCTTTCCGGGGGACAGAAACAACGACTGTCCATTGCTCGAACCTTGCTTAAAGACAGTGATATCTTAATTTTTGATGATTCACTTTCGGCAGTTGATAGCGAAACCGAAGCTGCTATACGATCTTCACTTGAAAAACGTGCTAAGGAAGTAACCACAATTATTATCAGTCACCGTATCACTTCATTAATGACGGCTGACCACATCATTGTCTTACAGGATGGTAAAATAGTGCAGGAGGGTACCCATGAACAATTGCTAAAACAACCTGGGCTTTACCGTCAGGTGTACGAAATCCAAATCGAAAGCGGAGAAGAACATGTCAGCCATTAAATTTGACGAATACGAATATCCCATGCAAATAAGTTTTGCTACTTGGAAAAAACTCTTTTCTTTTGGACGTTTTTTCTTGAAAGACTTTGCTGTGGTCATTGTTTTTATGTCCATCTTAGCTTTAACCAACGTTTTCATTCCGCTAATGACCCGTTATGCTATTGACCACTTTGTTCTCCCCCGTTCTATTACAGGGTTAGATATTTTTATTATCATCTACGGACTTATATTGTTGTTCCAAATCGTTTCTGTTTATTTGTTTATTTATCACGCAAGCAGAATAGAATATGGTATGGCCTACAAAATTCGACAGGCAGGTTTTGAACGCTTGCAAACTTTATCTCTTTCTTTCTATGATCGAGTACCGGTTGGCTACCTCATGAGCAGAATGACAAGTGACTGCAACCAACTGGGTGTGGCTTTTGGTTGGATATTGGTTGATATTGTTTGGGCTTTGGTTTATTTAGTAGCATCCCTTGTTTCCATGTTTATGATTCATTCCAAGCTAACGCTGCAAATTATTTTGGTATTACCGATTCTAACAGTTGTATCCATTTATTTTCAACGTAAAATTTTGGCGCAGCAACGTGAAGTGCGAAAGGCCAACAGCAAAGCATCGCACGCCTTTAATGAAAGTATTATGGGTGCAAAGACAATTAAATCACTCGTGCTTGAAGAAGAAACTGTACGGCGGTTTCATAAGGTATCAAGCGATATACGCCAAAAATCTATACGTTCCGCAAAACTCTCAGCTATTTATTTACCTGTTGTTATTTCCATTAGCTCTATAGCTTGTGCCTTTGCTATGGTTAAAGGATCCAATCAGGTAATAGCGGGCTTTATGACAGTTGGCTTCTTGAATGCGTATGTAAACTATGTAATCAGCATGTTTGAACCCATTCATGATATTGCCGCTTCACTCTCAGAACTGCAAAGAATGCAAGCATCTGCAGAAAGGATTATAGGACTAATCAATACTGAGGCTGATATTGTTGATGACCCCGAAATAATCCAAACATATGGTGATTTTTTCAATCCAAAGAAAGAGAACTGGCCGTCCATCCGAGGCAATGTTGATTTTGAAAACGTGACTTTCCGCTATAAAGGCGGCGAGAAAGTGCTAAACAACTTCTCCTTACACGTTAACGCGGGCGAAAACATCGCTATTGTTGGTCCGACAGGCGCAGGAAAAAGTACGCTGGTTAATCTTTTATGCAGATTTTATGAACCGACTGAAGGTAATATTTTAATTGACGGTGTTGACTATCGAAAACGAAGTCAACTATGGTTGCAGAGTAATTTAGGTTATGTCCTGCAGGAACCGCATCTATTTTCCGGAACCATTAAGGAAAATATCGCCTATGTCAAACCCGATGCTACGATGGATGAAATTGTTGAAGCGGCCAAATTGGTCAATGCGCATTCTTTCATTCAAAAGCTTGATGGCGGATATAATGCTGACGTTGGTGAAGGCGGTGGAAAGCTTTCCACCGGCGAAAGGCAGCTGATTTCTTTTGCTCGTGCCGTTATCCACAACCCCACGCTTTTAGTACTGGATGAAGCAACTTCATCAGTTGACGCAAAAACAGAACAAGCTATACAGCATGCCATTGAAGCGGTGCTTAAAAACCGTACCAGTTTTGTAATCGCCCATCGATTAAGTACTATACGTTATGCGACCCGAATTATTGTGATTGATAGGGGGCAAGTCGTTGAAATGGGTACACATGATGAATTGATGAAAAAGCAAGATTTTTATTGGCGTTTATACACCAAGCAGTTAATTGACGAAAGGTCGAAATCTGCTCTTGGTACTAAAGATAAGGAGTAAATGATGACACAACAAAGTTACACCTCTAAAAGCATTCAGGTGTTGGAGGGTTTAGACGCCGTCCGCATGCGTCCCGGCATGTACATTGGCACTACCGGTCAGCGAGGTTTGCATCATTTGCTTTGGGAAATTGTTGATAATGCCATTGATGAAGCTGCCAGCGGTTTTTGTGATGAAATTATCATTACCTTACATAAAGATGGCTCAGCAAGCGTCTGGGACAATGGCCGTGGGTTACCCGTTGACCCTCACCCTACCCTTGGCATCCCCGGACTCCAGGTGATTTTTACTCACCTACACGCAGGAGGTAAATTTGGTCACCAAAATTATGAATATTCAGGCGGTTTACATGGTGTAGGCGCTTCGGTTGTTAATGCGCTCTCTAAGTGGATGGTGGTCGATAGTTACCGTGATTGGGAACACTGGCAAATGCGTTTTGAAACTGTCTACAACAAAAAAGAAGATAAAATACACTCGGGTGTTCCCGCCACGCCATTAACCAAGGTTGGTAACACGCGCAAGCGTGGTTCGTATGTCCGTTTTCTCCCTGATGAAGATGTTTTTGATGATATTAGTTTCAATCCGGAAATCGTATCTCGTCGTTTGCGTGAGCTCGCTTACTTAAATAAGGGTACCAAAATCATCTTTGTCGATGAAAAATCAGGTGAACCCAGTGAGGAGTTTTTATATGATGGCGGTATTGTAGACTATGTAAAAGTGCTAAACGAAGATAAATCCGCCCTGAATGATATCCCCATTTATTTAGCCGGAAGTAAAGACGGTGTCGTATGTGAGGTGGCTATTCAATACACTGATGCATACGCAGAATCAGTCTACTCTTATGTAAACAGTATCCCAACACCTCAGGGCGGTAGTCATGAAACAGGTTTTAGGTCTGCTGTTACCAAGTCGCTTAATGAATATGCTCGCCGCAGCGGTCACCTTAAAGAAAAGGACAATAACCTTGCCGGAGAAGACTACCGTGAAGGGATGACGGCAGTGCTGACTGTCAAGGTCAAAAACCCGCAATTCGAAGGCCAAACCAAGGGCCGACTTGGCAACACGGAAGTACGTCCAGTTATTGAAAACATCGTTTTAGAAACCTTGGGAGCCTACCTTGAAAACCTTAACAACACAGACACTGCTAACAATATTGTTTTAAAGGCTATCAAAGCTTCCAAGGTACGTGAAGCAGCCAGAAAAGCAAGAGATGTTGAAAGAGCCAAAAATGATTTGGAGGCAGCCCCTTTAGTCGGCAAGTTGTCCAGCGCAACCGGTCGTAATCCTAAAGAAAACGAGTTGTTTATTGTCGAAGGCGACAGCGCAGGCGGAAGCGCCAAACAAGGTCGAGATCGGCGTTTTCAGGCCATTCTTCCTTTAAGAGGTAAACCGCTGAATGTTGAAAAAAAACGCATTGACCAAGTGCTCGGCAACGAAGAGTTTCGAAGCATTATTACCGCCCTTGGTACTAATATTGATGAGTCTTTTAGCCTTGACGGGTTAAAATATGATAAGGTCATTATCCTCTCTGACGCTGATCAGGATGGGGCGCATATCCGTGCCATTTTACTTACCTTTTTCTACCGCTATATGCGAGAGTTGATTGCTAATGGCCACGTTTACATAGGCATGCCTCCGCTATATCTTGTAAAGTATGGGGACAAAGCAATTTATGCCTATAACGATAAAGAGCTTGAACAAATCATACCCAAAGACAGGAAATATACCATTCAACGATACAAGGGGCTTGGCGAAATGAACCCTGAACAACTTTGGGATACGACCATGAACCCGGCTACCCGCAAGCTCATGCGGGTTGAACTGACCGACGCTGCCCAAGAAGATCGAATTATTTCCGTCCTTATGGGTGATAAGGTGGAACCAAGGCGTGACTATATCAGCAAACACGCTGATTTCTACCGACCGGACAACTTTGTTATTCCGTCTTAAAGGAGGCTTACGATGGCAAAAAAGAAAACAACACAAATGCAGGAATTCGAGCCGCAAATCCTGTCCGGTACCTTAGAAGAAGTAATGCATAACAGCATGATGCCCTATGCAGAACACGTTATCTTAGAAAGAGCTATACCCAGGGTGGAAGATGGATTAAAGCCCGTCCAGCGGAGAATACTGTATACCATGATGGAGCTCGGCCTTTCACCTGATAAACCGCACCGCAAATGCGCCCGCATCGTTGGTGATTGTTTAGGTAAGTATCACCCTCACGGAGATAGTTCTGTTTACGACGCTCTCGTTCGTTTGGCACAGCCTTTTTCAATGCGCGCGCCGCTGGTGGATGGGCACGGCAACTTCGGTTCAATCGATGGCGATATGGCCGCCGCCATGCGCTATACAGAAGCCAGAATGACTCCTTTAGCGCTTGAAATGTTAAGGGATATTCATAAAGATACCGTACCATTCAGGCTCAACTTTGATGATACCTTGCAGGAACCTGATGTACTTCCAGCTCGTTATCCCAATCTCTTGGTGAATGGGGCGTCAGGCATAGCAGTTGGGCTTGCTACCAATATTCCTACACATAATTTGCGTGAAACCATTCAAGCAACGACTTATTTAATTGATAATCATGACGCAACCTTGGATGAGTTAATGCAATTTATCCCCGCCCCAGACTTTCCAACAGGCGGTTATTTACTAAAAACCCCGGCGATTCGTGAAGCTTATGAAACAGGGCGTGCCAAGCTTACCGTTCGAGGAAAGGTAGACATAGAAAAAGGAAGGAGCGGTAAACACTTACTATGTATCACCGAGCTTCCTTATCAAGTCAATAAAGCCCAGCTGCTGGAGAAAATCCTGAAGCTGTCGGAAGATAAAAAGGATATTCTCAGTGGTATTTCCGATATTCGCGATGAAAGTGACCGTACGGGGATGCGTGCAGTCATTGAATTGAAAAAGGACGTGGATCCAGAAGTTATTCTTGGTGTCCTCTACAAATATTCCGATTTACAGGTGACCTTTGGCGTTAACATGGTTGTCATTGCCGATGGTAAACCCAAGCAGTTAGGCTTGAAGCCAGTTCTAAGCGCTTATATCCAGCATCAAAAGGAGGTAGTGCTTAGACGCACACGCTATGACCTCAACACTGCGGAAGCCAGAGAACATATTCTTGAAGGGCTAATGATTGCTGTTGATGCTTTGGATGAAACCATAGCGCTTATCCGTGCTTCTAAAAACGGTAAGGAAGCCAGAACTCGTTTATGTGAACGGTTTGAACTGACTGAAATTCAGGCGCAAGCCATCCTTGATTTAAGACTGCAGAGATTAACTAATTTAGAGATTCTTGAACTGCGAAAAGAGTATGAAGAAATTCTTAAAATCATCAAACGTTTAAAAAGCATTTTAAAAAGTGAAAAGAAGCTGCTTGAAGTTATTAAAACCGAACTTTCTGAAGTTGCTGAAAAATACGGCGATGATAGGCGGACTCAGCTAATCAAAGAAGATAAAGAACTAAAAGCCAAGGTTGAAGAGCATGAAATGCCTGTGCCTGAAAATACTGTTGTTTCCATTAACCGAGGGCAACGTATAATAAGGCTTAGTCAGCGCAATTATGAAAGGATGGAGGCACCGGAAACGCCGGATGACCTTCCCCTATTTACTTTCCGTACCATGACGGACCGCACCCTCTGGTTATTTACTTCACTTGGTAATTGTTTCCGGTTGGAGGTTGCCCAGCTACAGGAAAGTACACGGACAAAAGACCGAGGCATTTCGCTGGCAGGCGTGTTGGTTGGTTTACAAGATGATGAAAACATTGTAGCGGCTTTTGATGTTAATAGCATTGAAGCTCTCCCCTTTGATGAGCTAATTTTTGTCACCAAGAAAGGGCTTATCAAGAGTTCTGTTGCACAAGACTATGACTTGAGACGTTCAAAGTTTATTGCTATTAAGTTGGGTGAAAAAGATGAACTGCTGGCTGTTTTTCCCGCACATAAAGGATCAGATTGTTGGTTGATTAGCCAAAACGCTATGCTCATTCGATTTAACCTCTCGGAAGTCCCTGTAACCGGCAGAGCAACTCGTGGAGTAATTGGAATAAGGCTTTCTCCTGATGACGCTCTAATAGGCTGCGGCTTAATACTTGGTGACGAAAAGCTATTGTTGATGAGCGATCGTGGATTCGCTAAGCGGATTGTTGCTACAACCATTGATCCGCAAAGACGGGGTGGTAAAGGCATGCGTGCCTTTACCTTCAATAAAAATGGTGGAAACGGTAGAAAACTTGCAGGGGCAATTGAAATTAACGATGCGGGTTTCTTCACGGTTGTGGAACACAGCGGAAAACTATCAACTTATTCCAGTATGGAGGTGGCTATCCAGTCATTAAAAGATCGAGGCAAGCTTTATGTGGTAGATGCTGTCCTTGATAATACGGTTGATGATATTTTAACACAGAATTGACAGAAGCCCCGTTAAAACCATACAATGAACAGAGGAGGTAAACATGCAGCAATTGAAAGATCGCTTTTTTGTTCATCCAGCCTTTGTTTGGGTGTTGGTTATCCTAAGCCTCACTTTAGCACTTCCCCTATCTTGGATGTATTTGTCGCTGATGGTGCTGTTTATCATGCCCGTCTTAAGTATATGGCTCTCTTATGATAGGCAAAAGTTGTGGGCACCCTTATCACTTGCCCTGATTTTTGCGGCATTTGTTAAAAGTATTGGACCTTTGTATGGCTTTATTGCTGTTGTTTATCTCTTGCCTATCAGTGCCTGTGTATGGTTGTGTACCCAAAAAGATGTGTCCTTATTAAAGTCGATGGTTTTAAGCATGATTACCTACGGCTCTACTATTTTGGTTTTCACCCTTTTGGTTCGGACAATCTGGGGTGTTAATGCCATTGATATTGCAGCTACTTATGTTATCGAAAAAATTCAGGGTCTTCCTTACTTAGATGAGGTTTTGTATATTCTTTTAAGCAACGGCTTTTTATCTCAAGTGGGTTTATTAGACGGAGCGCCAATATTCGTTGAAGGAGTACAGGGGATTGTTTTAACACAAGTTGCACGTGCTGAGCTATTGATGCAGATGCAAAGTATTATTATACAATACTTATCTTTACTGCTTCCTTCCTTATTAATTAGTTATAACATCCTGTTGTCAAGCTGTGGGTTAGCATTTGCTCAGTCATATTCAAAGACAAGTCAAATCTTGCCACGATCCCTTCCTTTTTCCAAGTGGCAGTTGCCACTTGAGGCTAAGAATTATTGGTGGATTGCCCTGTTGATATATGCATCAAGCTTCATGGTTGAAGGCAGTCTAAGTTATCCTTTAGCCTATTTAACACAGGCAATTGCAACGGTTTTTATTGCCCTTGGACTAAGTTTTCTTGCCTTTACAACAAGAAGGTTCAGAAGCAAAAACATACGGCTTATACTGCTAATCATTGCCTATTTTATGTTCCCCCAGTTTCTTGCTATCATCGGCTATGCTGAATGGGTTTTTAACCTAAAAAACAGACATTTTTCAACACAGACGAACGATCAAATAAGGAGAAATAAAGAATGAAAGTCATTTTAACATCTGATGTTCCTGGAACGGGCAAGAAAAACCAGGTTGTCACGGTAAGCGCCGGATACGCAAGGAATTTTCTGTTCCCAAGAAAGTTGGCCAGAGAAGCCACCCCCGGGGCCATTAAAGAAATTGAACGCCGCAATGAGGCTGAAGCCAGAGAAGAAGCTCAGCGTCTTAAAGAAGCCGAAGAGTTGGCTGCTTCCTTAAAAGGAAAAATCGTAACCTTACACGTCAAAGCTGGTGAAAAAGGACGGCTTTATGGAAGCGTTACCACGCAAGAAGTCGCTGATGCTATTGAAAAGCAGCTTGACCAAACAATTGATAAGCGTAAAATCGAGCTGAAAGAAGCTATCCGAACTGTGGGAACAAGTGAAGCTACTTTACGTCTTTATCCCGGCGTTACCACCCAAATTCAATTAAAGGTCACGGCTGTCGAAAAATGAGCGAACTAAAAGCTAACAGCGGAATTTTTGCCCAAGAGCAAGAGCGCTACCTGTTGCCTCCACATAGCGCAGAAGCTGAGCGCTCTGTTCTTGGCGCTTGCATGCAAAGCAGTACCGCACTATCCGAAGCCCTGGAGCTTCTACAAGAGGATGATTTTTATCAGCCCGCTCACTCGACCATTTTTAAAGCAATGCGTGAACTCAATATTCAATCACGTGCCGTTGACCTAATCACCTTAAGTGAAGAACTAGTCAGGCAAACACACCTTGAAACTGTTGGCGGCCACATGTATTTGGTTGATTTGATGCAATCGGTGCCCACTCTAGTTAATACAAGATATTATGTGGATATTGTGATTGAAAAATCCACCTTAAGAAAATTGATACATGCTTCCCAAACTATCAGCCAAACCTGTTATAAGCAGGAAGATACGCTTGAAGATATTTTGATGCAGGCTGAAAAGTTGATTTTTGATATTGTCATGAAGCGCACGGGCAGCCAGCAGCTTAAGCATATTAGCGAAGTATTAAAAGACACCTATGCGCAAATGGAAGAACTTGCCCGCAACAAGGGCCAGATTTCCGGTGTTCCTACCGGTTTTAGCAAGCTTGATGATTTGCTTACCGGGCTTCATAACGGTGAACTTGTAATGGTAGGCGCACGCCCTAGTATGGGTAAGACAAGCTTCGCTATTAACATAGCCACTTATGCAGCCTTAAAAGGACATTCAGTGGCAGTGTTTAGCTTAGAGATGCCTAGTGAACAAATTGCCATGCGTATCCTCTGCTGTGAGGCAAGAATTAATTTACAACGGGTACGCCAAGGAATCTTGGAAACCAAAGAATGGGAAAAGTTAGCAATGACTCTCGCCCCGCTTACGCAAGCTCCCCTTTATTTGGATGATACTTCCAGCTTAACCCCATCACAGCTTCGTAGTCGCTGCCGTCGTTTGATGATGGAGAAAAAACTTGATCTTGTTATTATCGACTACTTGCAGCTTATGAGTACCGACGGCAGGCCAGAAAACAGGCAACAAGAAGTCAGTGAAATTTCAAGGCGGCTGAAAGGCATTGCTTTAGAGTTAAAGGTACCTATTCTTGCCTGTGCCCAACTCTCCCGTGCCAATACACAGCGTTCAGACAAGCGGCCTCTGCTTTCAGATCTTCGTGATTCAGGCTCCATTGAACAAGATGCCGATGTGGTCATGTTTTTGCACCGAGAAGGTTATTATGATGAAACTGTTGAGAATCCCAACATAGCAGAAACTATTATTGCAAAACAGCGTAACGGTCCATTGGGCACAATAAAACTATATTGGCATGATGAGTATACATTATTTGAGGATTGAGGAAATGAGTGACAGTTTAAACACAACAGATATTATTTCATTACAAAAGGATGATGACTTTTCGGGGTTTCTTCGGGTACAAAAGTCCGATGAATTAAAAGATAGAAACGGAAAAACCTATTTTAACCTGACACTATCTGATAAAACAGGAGCAATCAACGCCAAGGTATGGGATGCGGGGCTGCTTGAACTTCCCCCACAGGGTTCTGTTATTAAAATAGCCTCATCTATTGTGACTGAATTTAAGGGTAACTTACAGCTTCGTGTTAATAGTTTTCGTGTTGCCGACGACAATGACGGGTATGACCTGTCTATGTTGGTTGCAACCTCCCCCGAAACTTCCGAAGTAATGTTTGAGTACTTAGATGAAATAATCGCCAGCATTAAAAATAATACATTGCATAAAATTGTCAGCTCAGTTGTGGATAAAGTACGTGATAAACTCTATTATTACCCTGCCGCACAAATGATGCACCATGTAACACATGGTGGTTTGCTGCACCACATTACCAGCATGTTAAAGGTAGCAGAAGCTCTTGCTGCTTGCTATCCAAATATCAACCGTGATTTGCTGCTTTCAGGGGTTATTGTGCACGATTTGGGAAAAATCCATGAGCTTGCAAGCGATACAACGGGCGCCCCGCTTGGCTATACCAAGGACGGAATGTTATTTGGTCATCTTTTACGTGGATTTTCCATGATTGAAAAAGCGGCAGATGAGGCAGGTATTTTGGAAGATGATGAAATGTATATGCTTCTGCAGCACATGATGGTAAGCCACCATGGCTTGATTGAGCATGGCAGTCTGCGTAAACCTATGTTTGCTGAGGCGGAGATGCTCTACTTTATCGACAACTTAGATGCCCGGATGAATGAGTTTGAAACCATCATAAACCAGCTTTCACCCGGATCTTTTAGTGAAAGGAAACCTTTCTTGGACAATCGTAGCCTATATCGGCCCATCTTTGATGAGGACAAGGCTTGACGAATACATAAATTGTTGTTACAATTTATTACAGAATTCTGAATTTTTACAACTGGAGGTAAGATCATGAAGAAAATTGCCCTGATCGCCTTAATAGGGCTTACTTGTCTCCTATTGGTTGGCTGTCAAAAGCAGGCGGCAAACATCACGCATGCCCCCATTGGTATAGCCACGCAGGCCCCTGCAATGGAGGTTTCCGAAACACCAGCAACAGATCTTCCCAGTCTTAAAGATCAACTGCCGCCAGGTTACGATCCCGCCTCCGAAGAGGCTCCGGAATCTCTGCTTGCCAATCAAAATCCGCAAACAGAAATGGCAGCGCATGCTGGCGCTACCGCAATACCCATTGACCCAGTTGATTTGCCCACACCAACGCCCCGTCCCCCGCTAGCCTTTACCTACGCAAAGTATACGTCATCCGCTCTTGGACTTAGCTTTGAATCGGTTGCCGGGTATGAAATTGATGAATCTCAGCCCAATACCTATATTCTTCGTGAACCGGTTACCAGCATCAAAGATAATTATCAAGTACAGATTACCATAAGTTTGACGCCGGTAACCAACAACTTTAAATCACAGGACGCAAAGCAAGAGCTAAGCGCAAAACTCAAAGATTTGGGAACAATTAACTACACGCAGTGGGATTTAACCACCACCAACTCTCGCACTTTACTTGGTAAACCCGGTTATTATGCCAATTATCGAGGCGTCCTCTTTGATGGCACTATCGTTCGTGGCCGTGTACATATGGCTTTGGTAGATGGAAAGTTACTCACCTTACATGTAACTTGCCCGGGATGGTATAACACCGATTACATGGATGTCTATGCCCGTATTCGCAGTACTCTAAAACAAAATTAGCAAGTGAAAACAACAGCCCAAGAAATAAGGGCTGTTGTTTTTTTGGTGCAGAATTGTAATTAAGTTTTGCCGGTTTTACTTGATTCCTTGACTAAATCATTCAATTCCTTCATAAAGGTCGGAATATCTGTAAATTGTCGATACACGGAAGCAAAACGTATATAAGCGACTTCATCTAAAGATTTAAGGCGTTCCATGACCATTTCCCCAATTTGCTTCGTGCTGATTTCCTGCCACATAGTGTTATAGGCAAACTGCTCAATTTCTGAAACGATTTTTTCTACTTCCGACGCAGGCACGGGTCGTTTGTGGCAGGCTCTGATAATTCCATCATAAAGCTTGCCGGCATTAAATGTTTCACGGGTTTGATCTTTTTTTACAACCAAAAGAGGCAGTAGTTCTATCTTTTCATAGGTGGTAAATCGCTTGCTGCACCCAAGGCACTCACGTCTGCGGCGAATGCTTGCCCCATCCTCGGTTGGTCTTGAGTCAATGACTCTGCTGTCTTCAAAGTTACAAAAAGGACACTTCATGTACAATTTTCCTTTACTTTTAGCTTATTATACCACGCAAAAATAAACTTGTCACCAATCCTTGAGGGTTAATCCCTAAAATGATATACTAAAAGTCAGGAGGAAATATGTACTATTTGACCAATATTTCAAATGCTGAAATCGATCTGATGCGCTATCATGGCACAGAGGATGTTCAACATTTTTTAGATACTATGCATCTTGACGGTTTTGAAATGCTCATGTTTTCAAATGAATCGATAGAACCAATTCAAAATTCACAAGTGATTGGTGTTCACCTTCCCTATTTTTCCTCTGTTGTACCTTTTTGGTTCAATGATATTGAACGTCTCATAGAAGAATTTGGTAGCCTTGAAACAGCCTATCAATATTATACCGCTACTAATAAGGCAGAGCTGATAAAAAACACCAAATCAATCATTGAGCGAGTCAATGTTATCAATCCTGAATACGTAGTGTTTCATGTAAGCGAAGTGTCGCTTAAAGAAACCGTCAGCTATCGCTTTCATTACAGCAATCAAAAAGTCATCGACTGTTTCCTTGAATGGATTAATGGATTTATTTTTAGTCTTAATCCAAATATAAGTTTTTTAATTGAAAATTTATGGTGGCCTGGCTTTTCTTTTACAAATGTTCAGGAAACCCTATATTTGCTAAACGGTATTCATTACTCTAACAAAGGTATTATTCTTGATATCGGACATTTATTGCATACAAATACTAATTTAACGTCTTTAGACGAAGGGCTGGAATATATTCATCAATGTTTAGATAAACATCAAAAAGTGTTACAATTTATCAAAGGCATTCACCTACACCAAACATTAAGCGGAGAATTTGTTCACCGAATGATTGCAGATGAAATTTTATTAGAGGGTTCTTATCAGGAAAAGCTTTATGCTTCCTATCGGCAAGTTATGCAAATTGATAGCCATCGACCTTTCTTGAATGATGGTGTATCTACCCTTGTTCAAAGGATATCACCCAAATATTTAGTATATGAATTCATTACTGAATCACGTAAACAGCATGAATCCTTTATTCAAAGTCAGCATAAGTATGCGAGGTAATCATGTATTCAAGCGATATTTATAATCAAATAATTAATTGTTGGAACCGTGTCGGTAAGCCTCTTGGCAGTCTGGGAAAACTTGAACCGATTGTGGCTCAAATCGGCGCGATACAGGGTAGGACTAACGCGCAAATTAATCGCCGTTTACTGATTGTTCTGTGCGCCGATAATGGCATTATTCAAGAAGGAGTTTCACAGACAGGCAGTGAAGTTACTTCCAAAGTGGCTGACAGCATCGCCAAAGGATCGGGTAACATAAGCGCCTTTTGTAAAGTGGCAAAATGTGATACACAGGTTGTAGATATCGGCATGGAATACGATGCCATGCAGCCGAACGTCATCAATAAAAAAATTGCAAGAGGAACCGGCAATATTTTGACCTCGCCCGCAATGTCGTTTGAACAGATGGAAGAAGCAATTCATGTTGGTATTTCCCTCATGCAAAAAGCGAAAAAAAAAGGATATAGCGTTGTTTGCACCGGAGAAATGGGTATTGGCAACACAACGACCTCCAGCGCTATGGCCTCTGTTTTATTGCGATTGCCGCCTGAAAAGGTTACAGGGCGGGGAGCGGGATTGCCCGATTATATGTATCACCACAAGATAGATGTTATTAGGCGTGCGATAGGATTTCATCAGCCAGATTTTTCCGATCCTAAAGAAGTACTGTCTAAGTTTGGGGGCTTTGATATTGCAGGAATGGTAGGTTTATATTTGGGCGCTGAAAAACACGGACTTCCCATCATAATAGACGGTATTATTTCCCTTGTTGCTGCTTTTACAGCCACCCTTATTTCCCCTACCAGTCGGCAATATATGATTGCTTCACACATGGGTAAAGAGCCTGCCTGCCAGTACTTGTTAGACGCCATGAACCTATCGCCTTGTATCTGTGCCGATTTATCCCTCGGCGAAGGAACAGGAGCTGTTGCTTTACTTCCACTGATAGATATGGCGCTATCTGTATATCATCGTGGCGCCACTTTCAACCAACTCAACATCCCGGCCTATGAGGAGTTTGATAAAAAATCATGATTTTCTTAATTACCGGGGGCAGCAAATGCGGTAAAAGCAGTTATGCAGAAAAGCTTATCTTTCACCTATCTCAAGGCAAGCAAGCTAATTATCTCGCAACCATGCGAGTTGCCTCCGAAGAAGAAGAGGCTATTGTCCGCCGACATCAAGAATACCGTAAAGAAAAGAACTTTATCGTACATGAGTCTCCCCTGCGTTTTCCAGATTTCTTAGAAAGTAGTTTTGTTTTATTAGAAGATTTGCCTAACTTGTTAGCCAATCATATGTTTGGTGGTGATGGTTATGAAGGTGCACTTGATAAAATTGTAGAATTAACTAATAGAATAGATAATCTTGTGATTGTTACCAATGAAGTAGGGTCTTGCATACTCAAGTATCCCATTGAAACTGAAAACTATATTACCGCTTTAGGACGTTTAAACTATGTCTTGGCTAAAAGGAGCGACTGCGTAATTGAAGTGGTAGTAGGTATACCACTTGCTGTTAAAGGAGTACTACCTTTATGAAATCTATTCTTTTATCAATTGCCCTTGCTTTTTCAACTTATTCTCGTGTACCTATGCCACAAATACGCTGGGATGAAATAGAGCTGATTGATCCTCTGCCCTTTTTTCCATTAGTTGGCATTGTATTAGCAGCTTTGTTTGCGTTAATCTACGAATTTGTTAATCCATTAGGGCATTTGTTTCAAGCCACAATCCTGTGCTGTGTTCCCCTGCTTTTTACCGGCGGTATCCATATGGATGGTTTTTTAGACACTTCCGATGCTCTCGCCTCTTATCAAAGTAAAGAAAAACGATTGGATATTCTCAAAGATCCGCATACTGGTGCCTTTGCAATCATTTTTTGCGCTGTATATTTGCTTTTGCAGCTGGGTATCTATGGGCTTATCTCCAAAGAAAACATATCGCTTGTTGCCGTTGGATTTGTTGTTAGTCGAACAACAGTGTTGATTCTCACACTATTTACAAAAAATGCCCGTCAGTCTGGTATGTTATTTACCATGCAGTCCAAACAGCAACGAGTAACAAGTATCGGTTCTGTGATTGGTTTCGTGCTTCTTATCACGCTGTTTGGCATTAATACAAATTTAATTGTTATGACTATAAGTCTTGGAATCATCTTTCTTACCGCCTTTTTTCTACAAAGACATATACTGGTGCTGTTTGGTGGCATTACAGGCGATTTGGCAGGTTACTGTTTGCAAGTTTTTGAGCTGCTTTGGTCTTTTTTAACTATTTTATTGATGAGGTATATACCATGATTTTATTTGTTGGTGGACGTGCATCTGGAAAAGTTGATGCAGTAAAAGAATTATTGAGCATTGAACCACAAGAGGTTACGGCAAAGCAGGCTTTAACAACACCTGCAATCAATCATTTAGAAAATATTATCGAAGCTCTATTAGAAAACGAACAAAGCGTTTCAGATTTTCTTACTCGCTTGATAAACGAAAATCCAAGTGCTATTATCTTATGTGACGAGGTAGGCAGCGGTATTGTTCCGCTTAATCGAAAAGACAGGGTTTTGCGTGAAGAGATTGGCAAAGCTTGCTGTTATTTGCAAAAACACTCGACAGCCGTATATCGGGTTGTCTGTGGTATAGCTATTAAAATAAAATGAGGAGGTTTTTATGAATTTATTACATGTTTACACTGGCGAAGGAAAAGGAAAATCTACTGCAGCCATGGGTCTTGCTTGCCGTATGTTGGGGCATGACAGACCTGTGATTATTATTCAGTTTATGAAACCGGGCACATCCGGCGAGTTAATTAGTCTCAGAAAATTAGGTGCTATTATTTATCCGGCGCCTGCACAAAAAAAGTTTACCTTCCAGATGGATGAGGAAGAGTTAGTACAAGCAGGAAAAGAGATGAAGCTTGCTATCGACCAGATGATAGAAAGGATCGACGAAGTCAAGCCTGCCTTAACTGTGCTTGACGAACTTGCAACAGCAATGAGCTTTTATCTGGTTCCTAAGGTTGATGGTTTCCGTCTAATTGATGCCGCCCTTAAACACGGTGATGTGGCAGTGACCGGGCGTGGCGCGGGAGAAGATTTATTTGAAAAAGCTAATTATGTAAGTATAATTGAGGCGAGGAAACATCCCTTTGAAGAAGGCATTAGCGCCCGTAAAGGAATTGAGTGGTAAAATGACCACTTACCTCAATGGTATGTCTAAATAACAAAGCTTTTAACGATAAACGCAGGCGGTTGAATGAAATTCAGCCGCCTGTAGTATGTATATTTTCTTCATAAAAATGGATGGTTAAAGAGAAAATCTCTTTAACCATCTAATAAAACTCACTGGAGCTGATGACCGGAGTCGAACCGGTGACCTCATCCTTACCAAGGATGCGCTCTACCTACTGAGCTACACCAGCAACGGAAATTATTATACAGTGTTTCTTAAAAGAATGCAAGCATTTTAGGTAAGTATTTTTCTTTTGTTTAATCAAACAATTTGTAGGATATTACTTGAAATGAAAGAGCATTATGTCTATAATGAATTATAAGGTATTAGTATTGAAAGGAATCGATGTATGAAAGCAATTGTAAACGGAACAATTCTAACTCCGCAGGCTGAATTAATAGACAAGGTACTGTTGTTTGATGAGCGCATCGTTGATATTGTTGATGCTTCTTTTCCTATTACCGGTGTTGAAATTATTGATGCGCAGGGAAAATATGTTTCTCCCGGTCTTGTAGATGTGCATATCCACGGTTATGTTGGAGAGGATGCTTCCGATGGCTCAGAAGAGGGTGTTCGAAAAATTGCCAAAGCATTGCTTGCCAACGGTGTCACCTCATTCTTGCCTACAACTATGACCATTTCTTCAGATGAAATTTTAATCGCTTTTGACATTATCCGTAAGTTGATGCATGAAAGTACTCAAAAACAATTTGATGGCAGCCAAATTCTTGGTTGTCATGCCGAAGGTCCGTTCATCAATCCCAATAAAAAGGGAGCGCAGGCGGAAGGAAATATCCTGCCGCCAGATGCCAAGGCCATCCTCCCGCACAAAGATATAATTAAAATCATTACCATGGCGCCAGAAATGGTAGGTGGCATTCAGTTTATTAAAGATATTACCAACCAAAGCAATATTGTCGTTTCCATTGGCCACACTAACGCCACCTACGAGCAGGCTCTGGAAGCCATTAAAGCAGGTGCAAATCACATAACACACTTGTTTAACGCCATGACTGCTCTTAATCACCGCAATCCCGGCGTTGTTGGAGCAGCCCTATCCACCGATGTATATACCGAGCTTATCACCGATACCTTCCATATCCATCCCGGCTTATTCACATTTTTACACGAGGTAAAAAACGAACGTCTAATTTTGATTACCGACTGCACCCGCGCAGGCGGTCTACCCGACGGGGAGTACACATTAGGTGGGCAGCCCATCTTCGTTAAAGGTATTGAATGTCGGCTTGCAGACGGAACCATTGCCGGTAGTGTATTACGGCTTAATAACGCCGTTAAAAACTACCGTGACCATGCCAATATCCCGCTTTGGATGGCTGTAAAAGCTGCCTCTTTGAATCCTGCAGCTTCTATTGGCGAAGTTAGCCGCAAAGGTTCCCTTGAAATTGGTAAAGATGCCGACATTGCTTTATTTGATAAAAATCTCGTTTGCCATAAGACCTTTGTCCGTGGCGAACTAAAATATAGGTTAGGAGTGTGACATAATGTTGAAAGTACCTGCAATTTTAGACCCGGGTTTTGCCCCCCTGTCTGTCCTGCTGCGTGAATACTCAAAAGATGTAAAAAAGTACGGCAAGTCAAATCGTTTTGTTTGCTCCATTGAGCGCAGCCATGGTCACCGTACTGCTTGGGAAACGGAAGTTTTCCCTGATGGCATAGAAGATGATCGTACCGCTACCCTGTTTGAGCGTGTTGTCAAAGGTATGGTTTGGTTGTATGGTGGTTTCCGCATTCGTATCGCCGGTTCTAAAGCCATTTATAATAGGGTAGTTGACGCTTTCCGTGACGGTGGCAGCCGTTCGTTTGATTTCCACTATATGGAAAATGTGTATGAACAGCCTTTTGAAGTGCTCTATGTAGAAGATCCCGAAGAAATCGCTCATTCTATCGAATCTCCTAGTAATATCGGGCGCCATTTTGATGGTTGCCGTATCGGTTTTGATGCCGGTGGAAGCGATCGCAAAGTTAGCGCCGTCATTGATGGTGAAGCTGTTTACTCTGAAGAAGTCGTTTGGCATCCCAAGATTACAGAAGATCCTGACTATCACTATGGGCATATTTTAAAAGCAATGAGAACCGCTGCCTCCCACATGCCACGGGTTGATGCTATTGGTGTTAGCAGCGCCGGTATTTATATTGATAATCAAACCAAGGCTGCCAGCCTCTTCTTAGCCGTTCCAAAAGAGCTACACGAGAGAAAGGTAAAAAATATCTATATAAATGTCGCAAAAGAATTTGGTAATGTGCCCCTTGTTGTTTGCAACGATGGCGATGTGACCGCACTTGCGGGCGCTATCGGAATGGAAGTTGGCAATGTGCTTGGTATCGCCATGGGTACAAGCGAAGCAGGCGGCTATGTGGATGAAAACATGAACATCATGGGTTGGCTTAATGAGTTGGCCTTTGTTCCCATTGATGGTAACCCCAATGCCATGGTCGATGAGTGGTCGGGCGATTATGGTTGTGGTGTGAAGTATTTCTCGCAGGATGGCGTTATTAAGCTTGCGCCCGCTGCGGGGATTGAGCTTGATGAGAGTCTCTCACCTGCTGAAAAGTTAAAAGTTGTCCAAAAGGAAATGGAAAACGGCAACCCTGAAGCTGCAAAAATCTATGAAACTATCGGCGTATATTTTGGGTATACAATCGCTTACTATAGCCTATTCTACCACATTGAGCATGTACTCATCATGGGCAGAGTCACTTCCGGTGAAGGCGGTGCATTACTTATTAAAAAAGCGCAAGAAGTGCTCAACACCGAATTCCCTGAGCTTGCCAAGCAAATCCAGCTGAACATTCCTGATGAGAAGATCCGTAGGGTTGGTCAGTCTGTAGCCGCTGCAAGCCTGCCCGTTATTAAATAAAAAGGAAGTGATCAAATGTCCGAATCTTGTAATCACCAATGTGATTCATGTGATCAAAACAATTGTTCGTCCAGAAATGCTGGTATCCAAAAGGCACCCGCTAATCCCTCCAGTCATATAAAAAAAGTCTATGCGATCATGAGTGGCAAAGGCGGTGTGGGCAAGTCCCTTATAACAGCGCTGCTCGCCGTTCTCGCCAAAAGACGGGGATTTAATACCGCCATTTTAGATGGCGACATTACCGGACCCTCCATCCCCCGCATGTTTAACCTACATACAAAAGCGAGGGCGGATCAGGTTGGCATCCTACCGGTAGAAACCAAAACCGGCATACAGGTTATGTCTATGAACCTACTGCTTAAAAATGAGACCGATCCCGTTGTCTGGCGTGGACCGGTCATAGGTGGCGCTGTCAAGCAATTTTGGACTGACGTTGTTTGGGGCGATATAGATGTCATGTTCATCGATATGCCTCCGGGAACGGGCGATGTTGCTCTAACCTTATTTCAATCCCTGCCGGTAGATGGGGTTATCCTTGTTACGACTCCGCAGGATTTGGTATCCATGATTGTTGAAAAGGCCGTAAAGATGGCAGGGTTGATGAATATTCCCGTCCTAGCGCTGGTTGAAAATATGAGCTACTTTACCTGTCCAGATTGTAATAAAACCTTCCATCCCTTTGGAGAAAGCAATCCGGAAGAAACGGCCAAAGCATTTGGCATCAGCAAAGTTGCCCGCATTCCCGTGAACCCTAAATTAACAGCCGCCTCCGATAAAGGTATGATTGAGCTGTTTGAAGGGAATTGGCTAAATGAGTTAGCTAATGAATTGCTTGATTAGATCGAAAACCAAACAAGAAATTAGACTTTTTATTATGAGCAGCGTGGCAAATGTCACGCTGTTTGATTATGTGCTTTAATCACAAAAGGGTATGTATTTCATGATACATACCCCAGACCGTAGACAAAGCGGTTTTGACAATTATGCAAAAGCCGCTTTTTTGTAGCATAGAAACAGTCCAAAGAAGGATTTCACTAATGAATATAAAAAATATGTAAAAGAAGTCGTGCTTTCGGGTG
>JGI24712J26585_10000356_pt1:2500-39636 | contig 39636 bp, 27 predicted proteins | sample BioPla3DNA2_FD_26585 | JGI IMG/M metagenome (IMG submission 26585)
GCGCGGGGAAGGATATTTCGGAAATTATAAGTCTTCTCCCAGACATTTCCGCATGCGCCGAAAATTCTTACTGTTGCCTCATATTTACAGTCGGCGAGAATATCCTCGTCGGCGAGTATACCTTCTATCGTGAAGGGACGACCGGAGTAAACATGTGTCGGATTGACAAAAAGACACCATTTCAGCGGAGCCAGGCCATCTGCAAGAGCTTCCGCAGCACCCGGTTTATACTCGCGGAAGATTGTCCATAGTCCCTCGCCGCATATTGCGTGATCCAGCAAACCTGTGATGCTGTATCCGCAGTAACGGGGATTTGCCCGAACAATGTTGAAGGTTATCCTGCGCTGACGACTGTGCAGCAGCGCGCTGTGACGCATCATATCCTGTGGAAATGGGTAAATGTCATAAAGTCGGTACTTATCATAGTCAGCCATGAATCCGTCATACATCATCCTTATCCAGCGATAGTCGGGAGCGTCGGTCGGTATGCACTCCTGTTCATACCGTCGGCTGAGAGTGACTACATCGAACAATGAACCGATGCCAAATTCTGATATGAATATTGCCTTGCCTTCATCGCCGTATTCGCGAAGCAGCAGTATGTCCTCCCATGAAATAGGAAATGTGGGATAGGCGTGCATATCGCCCATACGGCGGAAGAGTCCGCCCGGATCTCCGGGGCGATAATCTATCTTCTCGTTGGATCCTTCCTCTTCTTCGTTCCAGATGCACTGCCAGCTTTGTGCGCCGGGATTACATAAGGAACCGACGCCTCGATATCCGTCAAAGCGCCCGCTGTTCAGCAGGATAAGACGGGTATTGTCAATTTCGGTCAGCTCATCGAGACAATCTTTAGCCGCCTCGAAAGCCATGCCGAACGGCTCGTTTGCAGGAGTTTCGTTCAGCAGTCCCCAGATAACCACCGAAGGGTGAGAACGGTCACGCTTTACCAGCGAGTATAGGTTTTCAAGGTAGAGCTCCTTTGCCATCGGGGAATCCTGCAGCATCCAGGATGAAATAGGTTCCTGATATACAAGAAGTCCGATTTCATCACAATAGTCAAGCTGTTCGGTCTGCGAATAACCTGAAATGAAACGCACACAGTTTATTCCGGCGGTTTTCGCCATATCAAAGTCGCGCCGCATCAAATCCGGATCACAGCACAGCTGAATACCATAGGGGAAATTATTGCCGCTATGTGCGCCGCGCAGAAAGATACGCTTTCCATTGAGCCGGAAATACCCATCTTCGCCCACTCTGAAGTCACGAAAACCGGTTCTGCCGGTGAGTTTGTGAGTATATCTCTTTTTCTTAACCGTACTTTTCAGCGAGAGGTTCACAAAATACAGATTCGGGTCTTCGAGGCTCCAAAGCCGTAAATCCGCAATTGGGAGATCGAATGGTATTACCGTCTTCCCGGGAGGAACTTCGTGTTTTTCGGATACTCGTGACATGACCATACCGGTGCGTTTGAGTCCGGCATCTGCGGAAATTCTGATTTTTTGTCGCTTGGACGTGCCGTTATACACCTCAGCCCGAGCTTTAATACAGCATGATTTAATGTCGCCGTAAATATACAAATCGCTCACACGTACTTTTGGCGGCTGAAGCAGAATTATTTCCTCACGCAAACCGAAGACATTTTGCTGAGAACCTGGACAGTGGTCGTGACGGCGTTGATTCCGATGGGGAATTTGTTCAAGTGTCAGGTTGTTCATCGGTTCATCATGAGGTTTGCTCAGACGTATCACCAGCCTGTTCGGAGCGCCTCGATCAACAAACCTTGTTATGTCGATGGTGAAAGGATCCTCGCTGCCGCGGTGATATCCGGCAAACTGCCCGTTAAGCCAGACTTCACACCAGTACTCAGCCATACCGAAACGCAGCAAACAGTCAAGCCCATCGTCATCTTCGAGTCGGACTGTAAAGCACAATGAATACCACGCCACACCGAAGCCATCGGGGTAATACATGTTTACAAGAGAAGGCACCACTGCCGGCAGCGCTTCCTCTGGCAGACCATACAACTGCCAGCCCTCGTCGCGTCCTCGATCCTCCGGATCATGCATAATCAGCCAATCTTCGCGAAGAGCGCATCCCGGTGATACCGGAATTATCCGCTCGTTCGGATTAATTGTAAGCTTTATCATTATTTTACCTCATATTTATTTCTCAATACCGAGTTTTTCAAAAGTTATAATACCATAACGCGGTGGCGAAATCAAGTGTTTTTCGGGTGATTCTCACCAATATCAATTACGTAAAAAATAAAAAAGGAGTGTTATAACCGCTCCTTTTTATTTTCGCCTTCATATTCAGGATTTGTTTTTATCTTTAGCGTTTGCTGCAAAAAGCCGCTCCTTTTTGCTTTTCCTATAACACGCCCAATAAAGCACTACGGTGAATAAAACGATATTCAAAACTATACCAATAGTGAGACTGTATGGTTCCAATTTTCTTGTCACTCTGAACAGCGCCGCTTGCGGAGCGAAGAAATTCGCTATCCACCAGGGTTCGGTCATGGTTGCCACATCGATTTTCATTCCCGGAACAAATTTTGTCCGATTATATACATTATATACTCCGACAACCGCATAATATATATCGGTTATAAGCGAATATACAGCGTATGCCGTAAGATGTCTGATAAAAAAACCTTTTCTTGCAGGGGTCCATGTATCAATGTTTTCATCCCATTGAAATCTTGATCGTCTGATTACGATAGAGAAAAAAACCAGCGCCAAATTGATCGGAAAGGTAAGCGCGTATGTTATATCAAGCCTCATTTCGCTGTTTGTATAAGTGGCGCCGCTCAGCATATCATAAACGCCCCTGGTACAAAGAGTGATCGCAGATGCAAGAAGCTTGGATACTATATTCAACAAAAGAATAAGCAAAAAAGCTTCGAACCATTTAAGCGCTTTTTTTTGCTTTTCAGACAGCGGCGTGTCAAATAAATCGCTGAAAAGACCGCCTAAATCCATAATTAATCCCTCCTCTCAGCAAATTACTTTACATTATACTACTATTATATTTCGAAATCAATAAGAAGGCGGGAATTTCCGCCTTCTATTTTATTAATTTTCAGCGCTGATTTTTTATTTGTATTTAAAAAATTCAAGGATTATAATATACATATTTCCGTCTGCCTTGACAGCGCTTTCGGCGCCGCTCAACGGATAGTTGCCGCCTGACGCACGACCGACCGCCTCTAAAACATCGATTGTATTTTTCGCAAAATATAAATTAAACCCTTCATTTTCTATTTTGTTAAATTTACGCGTCAACACCGGATCTTCTTGAAGTTCATTTCCGGTTGTGTAAATGGCGAATATTTTTCCCTCAAATCCGGGCGAATAGTTTTTAATAAGATACTCCGCGCCGTCAGCGTTAGGTCTTACAAGTACCGGGGTTGGCATTGCATACAAAGCGCAGGGTTGAATATCTCCCGAGTAATAATATGACTCATAGCTGCCTTCATCTTGAGAAACAAAATATTCGACAACCGGTACATCAGAAAAATCTTCTTCAACTGCTTCATCGGCACTTTCTTGAGATATATTCAGTCCATATGTCATTATGCCAAAAGCTTCTTCTTCCGGCGCGGGCGCAGCTTTTGGTACGAGCGCAGCTTCGGCTGCCGTGGCTTCTTCGGCCGCGAGTTCGGGTTCAGATTTAGCTGTCGGGGTTTCTTCTTCCGGCACAGCTTGTTGCGCCGGCGCCATCATTGCGGCGCGAGGAGCGATCTGATTTGCTTCGGGAATAACAGAGTCGTCGCTTTTACCGCTCGCCATATCAATATCTTCGGAATACATCTCCGCAGCTGCCTGATAATCTTTCGAACTCTCGGGCATTGTGGATTTCATACCCATTTTCGGCAGCCTTGATAAAGTGACCGAAAGTATAATTGCAGCGACAGCGGCAACAGCGGTGTATCTCATCGCTAACCGGACAATTTTTTGCCTTTTATTATACTCAGTTATTCTGTTTTTAACATTGATTTCGATTTCTTCCGGCGGAGTGTAAGCTGATTCTTTAATCAGAAATATAGTGGATTTAAACAGTTCGGCAGCTTTTGCGCAATCGGAACATTCCTCTATATGAATTCTGACTATATCAAGCTCGTCACCTTCAAGATCACCGCAGATAAAATCCGGAATCAGGGCTTCGACTTGTTTGCAAGTCATAAATTTTAACCTCATGGAAATATAATTAATGTTATCTTATACTTTATAGACGGCATGAAATCGGGAAAGTTCCGTTTAAATTATTTTCATTTTTATAAGTTCTTCTTTCACTGCGTTTCTTGCTCTGTTAATTCGGCTTTTTACGGTTCCGAGTTCAAGGTTCAGTATTTCACCGATTTCCTCATACGAATATCCTTCAATATCTCTCATAATAATAATTTCACGATGGTTATCCGAAAGGCGGGAAATCGCTTTTCTTACTGCGTTTTTTCTTTCTTCGGCTTCGAGAACTTCCTGAGGCTCGCTCATGGGAGAATCGTCTTTTATCTGCATCGGAGGCAAGTCATCGTCGTCGCTTTCCGGTTCAAGCGGAAGGGTGCGACGTCTCGAAGCGGAGCGAATAAAGTCCTTTGCGGTATTAACGGCAATCCTGTAAAGCCATGACGAGAATTTGCTGTCTCCGCGGAAGGAACCGAGAGAGCGGTAGGCTTTGAAAAAAGACTCCTGTGTTATATCCTGTGCGTCGTATTGGTTTTTTACGAGACCTATAACGACATTATAAATGAACGAATTGTAGCGATGCATCAGTTGACCGAATGCATCGCCGTCACCCTTTCGGGCTTTATTTACCAATTCATTTTCGTTATAATTCTCGTCGTTCATCTCAATTTGTTTTCAGCATATTATTTGTTCTTCAATAGGAATGCTTTCTATGAGTCTTTCAATATCGCTGAAGCTCTCAACAGTTACCGCTTTCTTACGCAGAGAGGCTGCGCCCCTGAAACCTTTAAAATACCACGCAAGCTGTTGCCGCGCTTCGATAATGCCTTTTGAGCCTTTGTAACCATACATAAGGGACATATGTTTATGTATGGTATCGAGCTTTTCGGATATTTCCGGAGGCTTATAATCTTTGTTTTCACAGAAATCAGATATTTCACGGAATATCCAGGGGTTCCCCCGGCTGCCTCTTGCTATCATAACACCATCACAGCCGGTAAAATCTTTCATGCGCTTATAATCGCTTGCTGACATTACGCTGCCGTTTCCGAAAATCGGTATTCCGACCGCTTTTTTCACTTCGCGTATCGTTTCTAAATCAACATTACCTTCATAGAACTGCATTCTTGTTCGTCCGTGTATTGCGATAAGATCGGCGCCGGAGTCTTCAAGCATCTTTGCGAAATCGACGGCGTTTTTGTCGTTTTCATCCCAGCCGGTTCTGATTTTAACCGTCACCGGAATTTTAACCGATGCTTTAACCGATTTTACTATCTTTCCCGCAGTATCGGGACACCTCATAAGCGCTGAACCTTCGCCGTTGGAAACAATTTTCTTCATTGGACAGCCCATGTTTATGTCGATGGCATCGGGTCGGAAGGTTTGTTCTATTCGCGCCGCAGCTGACGCCATTATCGCCGGGTCGGAGCCGAAAAGCTGTATTGCGACGGGGCGGTCGAACGAGGAAAATTCCGCCAATTCCGATGTTTTATTTGAGCCGAATTCAAGCGCTTTTGCGGAAATCATTTCAGTTACGGCATATTCACAGCCGAACTCCCGCATTATTTCCCGGTATGCCCTATCGGTAACGCCAGCCATCGGAGCTAATGAAATTCCGTTTTTTAGTTCAATATTTCCGAAACGCATTTATATCTAAGTGTTGTATGTAATTTATATTGTTTTATCAATTAATACATCTGATTATAGCACAATCGTTTGTTTTTGTCAAGCAACTCAAACAGTATGCTTATTAATATTACTTTATTTCGTGATTTCAAAGCATCTATATCATTTTAGGGTATAATTCTTGTAAAAAACGGAGAGCTGAAAGCCCTCCGTTATTTTCATTGTAATTCTCCCCGCTGAAGCCTGAAAGCCGTTATGGTATTTTTGAGCAGCATGGTTATTGTCATAGGTCCGACGCCGCCGGGAACCGGAGTTATATACGATGCCTTTTCGCTGACAGAAGCGAAATCGACGTCTCCGCAAAGCTTATTGTTTTCATCGCGGTTCATTCCGACGTCTATCACAACCGCTCCTTCGCTTACCATATCCGCAGTTATGAATTTGGCGCGACCGATCGCAACAACAAGAATATCTGCCTTTGCTGTTATCTCGGCTAAATTCCGGGTTTTTGAATGACAGATAGTTACGGTGCCGTCGGCTTTCAAAAGCAGCATCGCCATCGGCTTGCCGACTATATTTGATCGGCCTACCACAACGCAGTTCTTACCTTTGACCTCAATTCCGCTGCGCTTTAAAAGCTCCATCACACCCGCAGGAGTGCATGGCAGGAATACAGGATCACCGAGCATAATATGACCGACGTTGGAAGCGCTGAATGCGTCGACATCTTTTTTGGGATCTATCCTTGCGATAACCTCGTCTTCTGACAGTCCCTTCGGAAGCGGCAGCTGAACGAGAATGCCGTTGATTTTTTCATCAGCGTTGAGTTTGTCGATAAGAGATAGAAGCTTCTCTTGAGAGGTGTCTGCCGGAAGTTCATGCACTTCCGAATATATACCCGTATCCTCGCAAGCTTTATGTTTATTGCGGACATATACCTTTGAAGCGGGATCGTCTCCGACTATTACAACCGCAAGTCCCGGCTTCTCTTTCATCTCCGCTACTTCGGCGGCAATCTCTTCTCTGATTGCCATTGATATGGCTTTGCCGTCTATTATTTTCATTCTGCCTCGTCCTTTTTTTCCTCGTCTTTTATCTCAGTCTTGTCTTCAGAGCCGTCAGAGTCGTTTGGTGTAGGTTTTTCAACAGATTCACCGTCAGCTTTGGTAGATTTAGGCTCTTCTTTCGCAGTCTTTATCTTTTCGCTGCTTTGTTTTTCAGTTTCGACAGCGACAACTTCGGGATTGTCGTCAGACTGATACAGATAGGCATATTTTGCGACCGCATTCGGATTATCGCGATTTTTATACCTCATAAGTATAATAAGAGCAACGCCAACGGCGCAGGAGAGTATTGCTACCAGCTGTGAAATCCTGACGGATCCGACATAGAGACTGTCGGTTCTCAGTCCTTCGATAAACATCCTTCCGAAACCATACCAGCTGACATACCAAAGGAAAACCTCGCCGTCGAATTTCTTTTTATTATAAAAGATGTTTATCAGAATAAAACCGATAAGGTTCCAGAGAGATTCATACAAAAAAGTAGGATGCACATAAATAGTCTCCGGATTATAAATATTCTGAATACCCATCCTCCATGGAAGCGTAGTTTCAGTGCCATACGCCTCGGCGTTGATGAAGTTACCCCAGCGGCCGATAGCCTGACCTATCATAACTGACGGAGCGCCGACGTCAAAAAGCTTTCTGACATTCATCTTTTTGATCTTAGTGATAACAAAGCCGGTAATGAAACCTGCAATGATCCCGCCGTAAATGGCGAGTCCGCCGTTCCATATAGCAATTACATCGTAAAAACTATTGAAATTTTCACGCTTCATTATTACATAATAAAGACGCGCGCCTATAACGCCGAAGATAACGCAGTAAATGGCAAGGTCGAGAATATCATCGGCTACGACTCCTTCTTTTTTTGAACGAAGGAATGCAATCGTAACCGCAACGATAATTCCCAGAGTGATTATTATTCCGTACCATGTAATATTACGGCCGAACAGCGAAAAGGCGACGGTATTTACCGAAAAACCCTCGATTCCGAGTCCGGGGAAAGAGATAATGCTTGTCATTTGATCACTCCCGAGTGTCAATTGTCAACCGGGCGGACAACGCTCATGGCGTAATTCCGCTCGGCAAAAATTCTTCGTATCAGCGAATTTGCGTCTTCAACGGTAACTTTACCTAAAATATCGGCGTAATCAAGAATATCGCCGCCGTCGAAAACGCTGTTAAGAAAACCATTTGCTATACTTGAGGTAGATTCAAAACCGCGGACAGTGTTTGCAACCTGAACTCGCTTAAAGCTCGCAAATTGCTTTTCGTCGAGTCCTTCGGACTTGATTTTTTCCATATGCGAAGTGAAGCGCTCAAATATCTTTTCCGGCTCATCAGCTTCGCCGCCAAGGGTAAAGAAACTGAAGTCGCGGTTATTTTCGCTCCAAAGACTGAGGTTATTTGAAAGCAGTCCCTCTTCATACAGCTCGTTGAAGAAATCGGAACTGGAGCCGAAAAGCATATCCGAAACTATGCTCATGACGGCGGAGCCTTTCATCCGCTCAGTTCCGTCCTCCGGTATGTCGGTGTTTTTTATTCCGATATCGAACATAGGACGAGCAACCTTCATCTTCCTTTCGGAGCGGGAACGGTAAACTTCCGGCTTTTCAGGCTCGCGACACCTTTCAATCTCAATGTCAGGGCTTGCCAAAAGCACCGAATCGCAGACTGCCAGAACCTTTTCGGGATCTATGTCGCCGCAGACGCAGAGGGACATATTGTTGAGATTATAGAATACATTGTAGCAGCGATAAAGAATATCAGCCGTTATCTTTGATATCGACTCGACGGTTCCGGCGATCTCTTTGCGGACGCTGTTGCGGGCATACATGTTTTTAAGCAGATCGAATATCAGCACATTTCCGGGTCTGTCTTCGCGCATACGTATTTCCTGCGCTATTATTCCCTGCTCTTTTGCGACGGTTTCGGGGGTAAAATACGGATGAGTTACAAAATCAAGCAGGATATCGAGATTTTCGTAGAAATTCGATGTACAGGAGAAAAGATACGCGGTGAGCTGAAAGCTCGTGTAAGCGTTTGCGGAGGCGCCGTATTTGGCATATCGCTTGAATGTGTCGACTCCGTCTTCGTTTTCGAACATCTTGTGTTCGAGAAAATGAGCTATTCCGTCCGGCACTTCGGTGTATTCGGCGTCGCCTTTAAGTCTGAATTTGTTGTCGATGGAACCGTAGCGGGTACCGAAAATTGCGTATGAGACGCTCATCTTTTTCGGAAAAACATAGACATCAAGTCCGCTTTTGTGGTGTATATAATAGTATTTTTCTTTTAAATACGGGTTTTCCTTGACCTTAAAAACAGTATTAGTCAGAAACATCCTCTTCTTCTCCTTCTTCTGCCGCGTCGGCTTTTTCGGTTCCGTGCATGAAATAAACTGTATCAAGGGAAACTCCTGCGGCCTTTTGCATTACCTCTTCCCTTGTGACCTTCATTATCTTATCGACATTCTCGAGCGGAGAATCCTCGCGACCGGCAAGCAAACGACCCAAATACCAAGCCTCAAGGGAGCCTTTTTGGTCGTATATCTCCTTATAACCATTGCAGAGCGAGAGTTTCGCGTTTTCGAGTTCTTCTTCGCTAAAATCGCCTTCGGCTACCAGCTTGAGCTGGCGGAGAATCTCGTCCTGCGCTTTATCCTTGTCGGTGTTCTCAATTCCCGATGAGACCAACATTATGCCTTTAAAAGCCTCATTACTGGCCCAGCAGTAATAGCATAGGCTCAACCTTTCTCTGACGTTTTCAAAAAGCTTACAGGTCGGCGAACCGCCGTAGAGCTCGCAGAAAATTTTAAACATATGATAATCGGGGTCTTCAAGGACAGATCCGGAACGGAAGCCCAAAACCAGCTTCCCTTGCTTTGCCAATATGTCTTCTGTTATTTCCTTTGGTTCATTCTCGGCTTTGCGCTTTACATCGACTGATAATGCAGGAGCTTTAACTCCGTCGCTTAAAGGCGTCATAAGATTTTTCATAAGACCGTATATGCGATCAATGTCGGCGTCGCCTACATAAAAAATCTCTATCCGACAGTTCCTGAAGATATTCTTGTAATGCTTCGTCAAGTCCTCCGGTTTTATCTTTTCGACTTGCTCGATAGTTCCGGTAACGGAAACCGAGTGGCGCTCTCCAGCGCACATTTCTTCAACACAGCGCTCAAGCGCCCAGCCACTCTTGTTGTTGATTCTGGCTTTTATATCATCGATAAGGTTTTTCTTCTCGGCTTCGACATAATCCGTCCTTAAACCGCCGTTTTCAAGCGCCGGAGAGAACAATACCTCGGAAAGGATTCTTAAAGCTTCCGATATTATGTCGGTGTCATCGACTGCATATTCGCTTTTCAACATACCCAGACTGAAACCGAAAATCTGGGTTTCCCCTCTTTTGTAGTTGTAATCCGAAAGGTTGGTGCCATAAATGTCGTCAAGCGCCCGAGAAAGTGATTTCATATCCGGCCAGCTTTTCGTTCCGCGGCTTAGCACCTTGACAAGCAACGCATTTAAAGCCGCTTTTTCCGGGTCGAGCGGCGTCAGAAAATTGACCGATATGCGGTCGGTTTTAAATTTATCCGCGGGTATCACATTTAGCGTAATTCCCTCGGCGATGGTCTTCTTTAATAACTGCATCGGCGCATACTCCTCATATTAATTGTTGTATTACTAATATTTTACAGATAATATTAACTGATTTCAATACAATTCATGTGAACTTTGACTGCAAATCAACTGAAAAAAGTTAGTTTTTGATTGTAATCAGCACCGGGGTTTCGTCGTCTGCTATTATCGGTTCTTTTCCGTATAAGTCAATACAATCTCCAAGCCAGTCCCAGCTGCCGCCGCAAATGAGATATCTGAGCTCAACACCTTTTGGTGAAATAAGAGGGGGACGTTTTTGTTTCGGTCCGTGTCTGCCGAGAATAAGAGCGGAGCATGCGGAAATCTTTTCGTCAATGAAATCAGACTGTGCGGTATTTGCCGACGAAGAGCCGACATACAGCAACTCTCCGTCATACCCCGCGGAAAATGAAATCGTCGGATGCGACGATCCGCCGGTAAATGATATCGCGGCAATTTCGATTTTTAGATTGCCGGTTTTTATTACGCAGTCTTCATTCGTAGTGAAATAATCTATAAAAACACCGCGGTTTTTAGCGGCAACCTCAATTTCGGCAGTAATACCTTCAGTAGCTTCGTTATAAGGCGAGGGAAGCAGAACAGTTTCCACCCGACAGCGGTCAAGGAGATATGCAACCTGCGAAACAGATCTTACGTGAAGGTGGGTCAATACGAAAATATCTATATCGCAGCTGTGGAAATATTCGCTTAAAAGACCGTCGGCGATCTGAATATCTTTTTTTGAGCCGTCGCTTGAATCAATGACGAGAGTAGCTCCAGCGGTTCGGATGCAGATAATATCGTTTTTTCCGACCGGTTGATATACGGCGCGCATAGAGGTACTTGCGGCAAGCTCGTAAATACCCGCTCCGCCGAGATAGATTGCAAAAGCGCCGATACATATAAGCGAAAAGGATTTCAACGACAACTTTTTCAGCGCAAGCAAAATTATAACCGCGGCGATGAATATCGCGACAATCACAGGAAAAAAGGCGTAATTCAGCGATACCATAACTCCGCGTAATCGACCGAAGAATCTAACTCCGTCAAGAGTTGCCTGCAAAAGACCGTTTGCAGGAACCGCCAGCAATATGCAGAGCGGCTTTATCGGAAGAAAAACGGTAATCGTTGCCGAAAGACTGATTATTATTGCCAGAGGATATTCGAAAATCAGATTTGTAATAACGGAAACAAGTGAAATCCTGCCGAAAAATATCCAGACAACAGGCAGCGAAAAGAGTATCGCCGAGAAAGTACAGCTTATGTTTACAAGACCCGAAAGCAGTTCTGTCAAAACTATACGTCCGGAGCCGGTTTTGTCGTTTTTGTTTCCAAGCGCTTTGATTTTCTCCGAAAAAGCAGCGCCTAAAGTGGTTATTCCGAGCGTTGTGGTAAACGAAAGCAGAAAACCGATATCTACAACTGCCGCCGGAGAAACAAGAAGCATCAAAGCGCCGGAAAAAAGGAGAGATGTAACAGGGTCAGCCACTCTCATAAGCGCTTGCGCTGCCAAGGCGATGAAAAACATAAGCGAAGCGCGGACAACCGAAGCCGGCATTCCGGTAAGCAGCATATAAAAGAGTATCGAAACAAACAGCAGCGTCCGCTTTCCTATGGCGCCTATCCTGCAAAAGTCAAGGAAAGCGGATAGCAGCGTTATTATTACTGAAAGGTGCATTCCGGAAATTGCGAGCATATGCGGCAATCCGGCTCTTGTAAAATCTCGTTTGACTGCGTCAGAAAGCTCCGAGCGATCCCCTAATATCAGAGCGGACACGAGACCGAGACGATCGCCTTCAAAATATTGCGAAAGCGCTTTTGCTATGCTGCGGTTCAGTTCCCTAAGCAGATAAAGAGGTCCTCCCCTTTCACTTCCGATAAACACGATTGAGCCGGGAACGTTGTTTTCAAAGGCTATCTCGATTCCTTGCGAACGGGCGTAAGTTTTATAATCGAAATATCTTGTGTAGGCTGATATGTCAGAACCGACCGCATTAACCGAAATCTCGTCGCCGTCGGAAAGAGCTGCGTTATATGTTGTATACAGCAGCGCTTTAAAACGGGCTTTCTTTCCGTTTACAGACCGAACGTTGAGTTTATAACGTCCGCTATAAACATTTTCCGACTGAACTTCATAAACGACACCGGTAATTTCATGCTCTGAACTCTTATACTCGGCGATTTTGCCGCAGAATATGCCAAAATAAAGAGCCGATACGCCAAAAGCAAGCGAAGATGCCAACAAGACTGCGGGAAGAACCGTCCGGCGGATGCGCGCTCTAAGCGGTTTTACAAAAAGCGTCGCAGCAAACAATCCCAGTATGCCGGCAACAATCGCTGCCGCATATCCGGGCAGCAGATAAGCGGCGACAGATGACAGAAAGAATGCTCCGCATACCGTCGCGAGCGGTCTTACCTCCCAAAATCTACTCATATCAGTCTCAAACAAAAGCCCCGTGCTGATGGGGGAATATTATCCACTCCGTATTATTTTATAACAAACCGACACTGTCTATAAGATAGGCAGTAAGGGCAGGATATAGGAATACCAATACCTTTTATTAAATCCGTCCTGTTAATTATGAATTTTTACATTTTCTCTTTCGAGTATATTCTGCAGCTTACGGATATCCGGCTCCCAGATGCGGCTTTTGTTCTTTACCGACTCGGCAGCGGCAAGTCCGGCAGCCTGACCGGTTATTATTGCCGGCGGAATAACTCTCAGAACGTCCCAGCCGTATCCGTCTCCCGAAGCTGTTCTGCCGGCGGTTATTATACCGTCGAAGCCGGTTTTTACAAGTACGCCGTAACGCACTTCATAAAGGTATTCGCGTCCGTCGAAATCACAGATCGCACCTATCGAGTCGTCATACCTTATCCAGGAATCCTCGGGGCGAAGCGTGGCGTCTCCGTCCAGCCGTCTTGTCGCACGGAAATTTACCATACCGGGAATCTGAACGAGATCCCTTGAAAGTCGGTCGTCTTTTTTGAGTTTTTCAAGCATTCGTATCTGGCTTGATACCGTGTATCTTGAAATATCATTGGCATCGGTACCGTCAAACAGCGGCATATCGATCGGATGTCCGTGTCCGTATAAGTTTGAATGTCCGCCCGAGACTCCGCGGTAAATATTGCCGATATTGCCGGATTCGAGTGCTTTTTTTATACTGTCCATGTTTATGACTTTACCGAAATACGAATCATAATTGCCGCGTTTCAAAGTCGGAGCGCCCATTTTATATAACAAATCCGCATCACCGGTAACATCGACGACAACTTTTGATTTATAGAAACCTAAACCGGATTTATCATAGATTATTACACCGTCGGAAACTACCGCGCCGTTTTCTTCGCGGGTTACAATATCGGCAGCGGAGGTGTCAAATCTAAGCTCAACTCCGGCAGAGTTTAAAAGCTCGGTAAGGCATAGCGCAAAAATATCCGCTGAAAAGCCGGTGCAGTATCGTGGCGGCGGTTCGCTTTTTCCTTCGTATATCCCATTTTTCCACCCGGGATTGACATCGCCGTAACCGTATTTTATCGATAGCCGGAGAAACTCTTCCGCCATTCCGAAAATTACCTGACGGCCTTTACCGTCATCCATCGGTACAAACCAATTCACCAGACCGAGCGTCGCCAGTCCCCCCAGCATCATCGATTTTTCAAACAGAATAACCGAACAGCCGTGTCTTGCAGCTTCGAGAGCAGCAGCGCAGCCGGCGACTCCGCCCCCTGCAACTATGACATCGGCGCTGCCGCGAAGAGGAATTTTCATCAGACTCTCAACTCCGCCGTCATTTAAAAGTTTGTATTCCATTTCTAACCTCTCTATCCTCTGGATTGTCGTGTTATTTTTTCGATATTTCACATCGCTTTTAAGTAAATAAAATTCCTTATAGATATTTTACCATTACCGGAGGATATTTTCAAGTATTTTGTCTTATTTCCTCTTGAAAATATATCCAAAAGGCGTTATAATATTAATGTTGAATAAATTCATTTTATAACTATCGCTTAAAAAATTTTCTAAGATGAATATAATCTGTTTATCATTTGATACAATTAAACGAGGTACATCATGGCAATAACAATAACTCAGTCATATTGGAAGGAACATCAAAAAATAGACTTCAAGGTGGATAACCGCGAATCTTATATTGTCGTTCCCAAAAAGCCGAGAGAAGACCGCCGCTGGGTTTGGCGGGCGGAGTTCTTTGGCGCTTTTGATTCGGCGGATATGGCGCTGCTTGAGCGGGGATGGTATCTTGCTTACCATAATTGTTCAGATATGTATGGCTGCCCGGAAAGTATTGAGATGTTCAAGAAGTTTCATGAGACTGTAACTGATTCTTTTGCTCTATACGACCGCGCAGTTCTGTTCGGATTTTCACGCGGCGCACTTTACGCTTTCAATTTCGCTGCTAAATATCCCGACAATGTTTCCGCTCTGTATCTTGATGCTCCGGTTCTTGATATCCGATCCTGGCCGGGAGGGATAGGGTCGGCAAAAACCAGCCCTAAAGAATGGAAGGAATGCATGAAATGGTACGGACTGAATGATGAGACCGCCATGATGTTCCGTGAAAATCCGCTCGATAAAGCCGAAACCGTAGCAAAATCCGGAATACCGCTTATTATGGTGATCGGAGACGCAGACACCGATGTTCCGCCGTCAGAAAACGCAAATATCATGGACAAGCGCTTCCGGTCTTTCGGCGGAAAAGTTCAGATGATTACGAAACCCGGATGCGCTCATCATCCTCATTCATTAAAAGATCCTTCACCTATTGTCAGATTTATAGAACAATACGCACTTTGAAAAAATCCCTTGCAACATGGAAACTCTCATTGAGCTTTTGGACGCAAGACCGGCAGACAATGTCTTAGCGCCTCAGACCTTTTGCCCGAAAAGACTTATATATCTATGCGGACTGAATACCGGCGGAGGAATTATAAAAGGAATCCGTTCATTTATCAAAAGAAGACTTCCCCAATGCTCTGTTATCTTCCTTTCCGCCGACATGGAAGACCAGAAGGCTATTTATGATAAGCTGAACCGGATCTTCAGAGTTACCGGAGGGGGAACCATTGATATAACGGGAGGCGGAGAAGCCGCTGCTTTCGCCGCAGGCATGTTATGCGCCGAATATCGGGTTCCGGTGATTTCCTATGACTTTGAAAACCGGCGTTTTAAGAATGTAAAATACGCAAGTTTTGTTCGGGAAAATCTGCCGAGACCTACGATTACAATTCCCGAGCTCTTTGAAATCGCCGGTGCAAAGGTTGAAGGCTTCGGAAGAATTGCCCCTGATGAGATTGTCGCTTGGACCGATACAATCAAAGCGATTTGGGAGATATTTTTACAGCATATGTCAGGCTGGACGCGCTTTACCGCCTGGCTTCAGGCAGCCGCTTCATCTGCCAAAAACGCCGGCTATCCGGAGAACATCCGATATCCCTCGTCGGTAAAACGCACGGGAAAAGACAAGCTTCAGGCGAATATGCGCATCCTGCGCAAACTTAACGCAGCCGGAATCATTACAAACTTCAAATATAAAAAACCGATGGTTTCGTTTGAATTTACCAACTCGAAGATGCCAGCGCTGCTATCAGATGCCGGAGTATGGCTTGAGCTTATCTGCTGGGTCTGCTGTCGGGAAGCGGATTTTTTCGACGACTGCGCCGCTTCGGTTATTGTAAACTGGATGGCTCACGAAGCCGGCAAAGCAGGGACAACATATAATGAGATCGACTGCGTGGCTGTCAAATGGCCGAAATCGCTGTTTATCTCATGTAAACTGAGCATTCCTTCTGCATCTGCTCTCAATGAAATACGCACTTTATCTTCCCGTTTCGGCGGCTGCGATACCACTGCGGTACTTATGACAATGGGTGACGCCTCTTCTGAGCCTTATTTCAGTCAGCGCGCCGCAGACTTGGGTATCCGGGTAATAGACCGCAAAACACTCAGTTATGCGCATCAGGGGATACTTTCCGCGCTTTTAAGGTCAATCGCAAGCGAGGGCTGAAAATAACTTTCCTACAAAGGATACACATCTTCGATACAATATCTGCTTGACTTTATAGCCGATTTGTATTATTATATTAATGTTATTAATTTTCTCAGGAGATTTTATTATGGCTAAATTCAGAAATATCGGTGTTCTTACCTCCGGCGGCGATGCTCCCGGCATGAACGCTTTGATTCGTTCGGTTGCCCGCGCCGCGCTTGAACAAGGTGTTGAGGTATACGGCGTTTATGAAGGATTTCAGGGATTAATGGATGATCTGCCCGCGGATCCGAAATCGCACTTCCCAGGCTCGCTTATAAAGCTTGATGCGTATGCCGTAACAAATATCATCGACAAGGGCGCCACAATGCTTAAATCTGCCCGCGCTCCCGAATTCAAAACAGAAGAGGGGATGGCAAAAGCGATAGCTACCTGCCGCCGCCACAATATAGACGGTATAGTCGCAATAGGCGGTGACGGAACCTTCCGCGGCGCTACCGACCTTACCAACCGGGGTATTCCCTGCATCGGACTTCCGGCGACGATAGACAACGATATAACCGCAACAGATGAATCGATAGGTTTTGATACTGCGCTCAATACCGCCGTCGAGCTTATAGACAAGCTCCGCGATACCTGCGAATCTCACGCGCGCTGCAACGTTGTAGAGCTGATGGGACGCAATGCCGGTTATATCGCCTTGGAAGCCGGAATAGCGGCGGGAGCCTCCGCAATCCTTACCTGCGAATGCCCGTATTCCGAAGAAGAGATTTTTGAGAATATCATAAATGCAAAGAATCAGGGCAAACGCAGCTTTATCGTCGTCATAGCCGAGGGAGTCAAGTTTAAAAAAGAAGAAGAGGGCATTAAAAATTACTGCGAAGACTTTGCAAAGCGCCTTGAAGCCGCGACCGGTGTTGAAACGAAGTTCTGCCGTCCCGCTCATATCCTCCGCGGCGGTATTCCCACTCCGCGCGACAGAGTGCTTGCTTCTCGGATGGGTTATGAAGCCGTTCGTTTGCTGCTTGAAGGAAAATCGAAGCTGGTAGTCTGCAAACAAAAGTCGGATATCATCTCGCTTGATATTAATTACGCGCTCATCCTTGACAGAATGTACAAGAACAACCTTAAGCCCGGAGATCTTGACGCTTTCACCGCCGAAGAGCAGGCTGAAATGCGCGCTTTCTGCGCCGCTAAAGCCGCTGAGTTCGCAGAAATGTATAAGGTCGCTAATGCTATCGCTGCATATCCCGAATCCGAATAATAAAAGGATAACCAATAAACAGCAACAACCGTGAGTAAGACTCACGGTTGTGTTTTTATTCAAGCTCGAAGACGCCGGTATAGAGCTGCCAATATTTCCCTTGCTCCGATATCAGCTTGTCGTGACTGCCGCGTTCGATAATCCTGCCATTTTCAAACACCATTATGACATCGGAGTTTCGGACGGTTGATAACCTGTGCGCGATGACAAAGACAGTCCTTCCCTGCATCAGCGCGTCCATTCCCCTTTGAACAACCGCTTCGGTTGAAGTGTCGATAGAAGAGGTCGCTTCGTCAAGAATCATTACCGGCGGGTTAGCGACCGCAGCGCGGGCGATTGATATCAGCTGACGCTGTCCTTGAGAAAGCCCGGAACCGTCGCCCTCGAGAACGGTGTTATATCCTTCCGGCAACATTCTTATAAAACCGTCCGCGTTGGCGCGTTTAGCCGCATCGATACACTCTTCATCGGTCGCATCAAGCTTTCCGAAACGGATATTTTCGAGGACCGTTCCGGTAAAAAGGTTGACATCCTGAAGAACCATACCGAGTGAACGGCGCAGGTCGGCTTTTTTTATTTTGTTGATATTAATTCCGTCGTATCTGATCTTTCCGTCATCTACATCATAAAAGCGATTCAAAAGATTTGTGACGGTTGTTTTACCGGCGCCTGTTGCGCCGACAAAGGCTACCTTCTGTCCTGGTTCGGCGTATATATTTATATCGTGAAGAACAGGTTTGCCCGGCTCATATGCAAAGTCGACGTCAATCAGTCTTACGTCTCCCTTTAGCTCGTTATAGGTAACGCTTCCGTCCGCTTTATGCGGATGCCGCCACGCCCATCTGCCGGTGCGATAACTGCTCTCCTTTATTTCACCGTCAGCGTTGATTTCGGCATTGACAAGAGTCACATATCCGTCGTTGGTTTCGGAGGGTTCATCAATCAGTTTGAATATTCTCTCTCCGGCGGCAAGCGCGATAATAATTGAGTTCAGCTGCTGCGATACCTGGCCGATCGGCATAACAAAACTGCGGGAAAGACTTAGGAAAGCGGCAATACCGCCGAGAGTCATGCCGCCTATTCCGTTGATTGCAAGAAAGCCGCCTAAAACTGCCAGCAATGTATATTGAAGATGGCTTAAATTGTTGTTTGCGGGTCCTAAGATGTTAGCGAAGGTATTTGCCTTTGAGACATTGGCATTAAGCTCTTCGTTTAGCTTGTCAAACCCCTCCTGAGCCTTCTTCTCATGATTGAAAATCTTGACGACCTTCTGACCGTTGATCATCTCCTCGACATAACCGTCAAGTTCGCCTATTGCCTTCTGCTGGCTGACAAAATATTTACGGCTATTTTTGGCTATCTCTTTTGTTACCCATAGCATTGCCGTAAGGCTAAGCAATGTAAAAATTGTAAGCGGAATCGAAGTTATGCACATCGCAACGAAAGTTGATATTATCGTTATTACAGATGAGAACACCTGTGGAACTCCCCGACTTATCATCATCCTCAGCGCGTCGGTATCGTTGGTATATCGGCTCATAACATCGCCGTAGCTGTTTGTATCAAAATATTTGACCGGGAGGGTCTGCATATGGTCGAACATATTATTTCTTATATCGCGAAGAATTGCTTGAGTTATAGTGCACATTATCCGATTATACATGAAGATGCAGAAAATTCCCACTGCATATATAAGCGCCTGACGGAGGATAGCAAAAGCAAGCCCGGAAAAATCCCGTGAACCGCTCACGAGCATCGGTTCGACGAAATCATCAATAACTATTCGCATAAACATTGAACCGGCTACGCTGGCTGCAGCGTTGACTATTATACAGGCAGCGACGGCGGCAACTCTGAGCTTATAATCCCCAAGATAAGAAAGCAATCTCAGCGCGGTTCCGCGATTATGGCTGAGTCTTTTGAGGATGTTTTCCTTTTTCGGGACAGAACCACCCTTATGCAACAGAACCACTTCCCTTCATCTGAGATTCGTAAACGTTGCGGTACATTTCATTATTTGCAAGCAGCTCATTATGAGAGCCGAACGCTTCTACCTTGCCGTCGTTCATTACTATAATCCTGTCGGCGTCTTCAACCGATGCGACCCTCTGAGCGATGATAATTTTTGTGGTATCCGGTGTTTCTTCGGCTAAAGCCTTGCGTATCTTTGCGTCGGTATGGGTATCGACCGCCGAAGTAGAGTCGTCGAGGATAAGTATCTTTGGTTTTTTCAAAAGAGCGCGGGCGATACAAAGACGCTGCTTCTGACCTCCCGAGACATTTGCGCCTCCCTGTTCAATATGACTGTCATAGCCGTCACTGAATTCACGGATAAATTCGTCGGCGCAGGCAAGACGGCAGACTCTTTCCAGTTCCTCATCTGAAGCATTCTCGTTTCCCCAGCGCAAATTTTCCTTTATCGTTCCGGAGAAAAGCAGATTCTTCTGAAGTACCATTGAAACCTCGTCGCGCAGCGCTTCAAGGTCATAATCGCGGACATCAATTCCGCCGACCTTGACGATGCCTTTTGTGGTATCGTAGAGACGTGGTATAAGCTGCACAAGGCTTGTCTTCGCTGAACCGGTCATTCCAATGATACCTATTGTTTCACCCGATTTGATATCAAGGTTAATACAATCAAGGACCGGCTTTTCCGCTTTCTCCGAATATGAAAAGCTTACATTCTCAAATTGAACCGAGCCGTCGGGGATATCGCAAATTCCGTTGTCGGGAGAGACAATGTCGCTTTTTTCTTCAAGTATTTCGTATATGCGTTCGGAAGAAGCGCGAGAAATCGTCATCATAACAAAGACAAAGCTGAGCATAATCAAACTCATCAGAATCTGCATTGTATATGAAGTAAGCGACACAAGCTGACCGGTAGTCATGGCGGTACCGCCGGAATTTACTATATACTTTGAGCCGAACCATGCTATAACAAGCAGGCAGGTGTTAACAGAAAGCTGCATCATCGGCGCGTTTAAAGCCAGGCGCTTTTCCGCGGTAGTGAAATCTTTATAGATGTCGTCTGAAACGGTATTAAATTTTTCACGCTCGTGATCTTCGCGGACGAAAGACTTGACAACCCTGATGCCGCGCAGATTCTCCTGAACTACGCGGTTAAGCGTGTCATATCTTTTAAAAACTCTTACAAAAACCGGATGAACGGTCTTTGCAATGAACAGCAGACCGACTGCCAAAAGCGGCGCAACAGCCAGATAAACAAGTGTGAGCGTGGGATGAATATTAAATGCCATTACAAACGAGAAGATCATCATCAGAGGACCGCGGATTGCCGTTCTTATCATCATCTGATAAGCGTCCGTGACTCGGGTAACATCGGTTGTAAGCCGCGTTACGATTGATGCGGTGCTGAATTTGTCGATGTTTGAGAAAGAAAAGGTCTGGATATTTTTATACATATCATGGCGGAGATTCGCCCCAAAACCCGCAGACGCGACAGCTGCGAATCTGCCCGAAAGAACTCCGCCGCAAAGCGAAATTATACAGCAGCCGGCGAGTATCGCTCCGATTCTCAGTATATATGACATATCGCCTTTGTTTACGCCGTTGTCGATCAGTTTCGCCATCAAAAGCGGAATGATAACTTCCATTACGACTTCAAAGGCGATAGTTGCGGGCGCAAGAAGCGAAGCTGTTTTATACTTTCCGATTGATTTAAGCAGTCTTTTGTATGTCTTAAACATATATCACACTCTGTTTGTTTATTCGGCGTTTATTTCACAAAACACGCCTTCTCCGTTGTCAAGAATTAGCGTTATGAAGCCCTCGGAATTCGGATTTAATATCGATGCCACTCCGTTCTGCCAAACGGTAAGAGAGGCTCCGACATTGATCTTCAACTCCGCTTTTTCATCCTGCTGTAGATCGTTGCAGTTTACAACGGTGAAAGCGTTTGAGCCGTTATCTCCCTCGAAGCAGCCGATAAGGAGCGGATATTCGGTTTCTATTTCTTTTATAAATCCGGAGGCATCATACTGATTATTGAATTTCAAGAATTTTGTGCTGCCATCCGAATTTACAGAAAACGCACCCAAATTCCTTTTATAGCGGGAGAAAGCTTCGTCGTAAACGGCAAATTCGAAATTTACCGCCTGAGCATAAAACCAGCGGTTGGTTTTTTCGAGATTATGGTCGATAAGCGCGTCTTTGAAATCCTCGGCGGAGCTGTATGGTGTCATATAGGTGAAATAAATCGCCTCATCCGCACCGAAGGATTTAATGCACCATACCTGCCATTCAAGATCCCTCCTTGACGGGGTGCGTTTCGAAGCGGCAAAGGATACGCTTTGCAGATATACGCTGAAGGGGATACCGCGTTCACGGCAGGGGGTTGCGAACTCATCAAGGTTTTTGCAATATCCGTCGTAAAGTCCGTTGACATTCAGGGGGTATATATCAACGGAAGTCCATTTCGGCTTGACTGTATCGAGGAACTGCACAACATGCTCATTGTAAGTCCGGTTGCCGAGCTGCTCCTGACTTGCATACATCGGGAAGATATTTACAAAAGCAATCTTATCCGAACATTCCGCAAAGGCTTCGACAGATGATTTCAATACCGGGAACAAAGAGGAATTCGGCTCGTCCCTCAAATAGAATCCCCAAACATGAGGCGCGTCGAAATATTTACTGATGGACGAGTAACCAGAAGCATCAAATTCGCCGTTATTTGCAAAACCCGACCATAAGATTTGCAGATCGTAAATCGCGCACCATTTCATCATATCAAGTGACGAAACATTATTTGCGGCTGCGACATTAACTTTAGTAAAGCCGGCTTCGGCTGCTTCTTTCACTTGGCGTTCGGTATCGAAACTGTCGCCCGAGGTACACCACGCCGAGACGGCAAACGAACGGTAATGGTTTTCGTCACCCACCTCACACTCGGAAAGCCGTATGTCACTTTTCGCATCTAATATGCTGCCGTCGACTTTCAGCCCCATACCGGAATAGATTAGCTCGTTGTAAATAGCCCTTAAATCAGCCCAGCAGTTGCTTCCGCCGATGTAGATGCTGCTACCGTCCTTTTTGACAATATAGGAAAGGTCATATTCGGAAGGCACCATATCTGACGAGGCGCCTATAAACAGATTATTTCCGGATGAAGGCGTATCTGTTATTTCCGGTCGTTTGCCGGATAAAGTGTGAAACAGATCTGATATACCCTTAATCTCATTTAATGCATAATCGTTATATTTCTCGGGAATGACAATAGTCCATTCATTCAACGGCTTCCCTTCAAAAGTCAAACCGGCTATCGGAAAGACATGCTCGCGAACGAATTCGGTATCTTCGCTCAACTCGCCCCGGAGAAAGTTAAGGTAAGCTTCGGCGAAAATGTCCGCTGCCTCAGCTATGCTTTCGTCTGTTGCGGCTATCAGCGGAATCTCACCGATTTTCACCAGATAATCGCAGGGAGTTTCGCTGTCGTCGACTCTGGCATACGCTTCTTCCGATTCGGGTCGGTTGGTGCGACCGACGAGTATTTCGTTTTCAAACCTGACCATCTGTTCTCCGCGCTTCACCCAGTCAGTTTCAATTTTCGCGTCAATGCCTGCTTCGGCGAGCTGCTTTCTCAGTTTAACCGCGGCGTCCGTCGTGGCTTTACTAGAGGTATCGCCGCGAACTATTGTACATTTAAAACCCGTCATATCCACAGTCGTTTCCTCCTCAACCAAATTCGAGTCTTCCCCTGAAACACAGGAAAGAAAAGTGAAAATGAGACAAAAAATCAGAGCGGTTAACATAAATATATTTAAACGAGATGTTCTCATGCTGTCCTCCTGTGAAAATAAATATTGTTAGAGCAATTTTAAAATCAACCCGGCATTTCCTTATTATTATACATTCATTTACAACTCAAGTCAAGACAGTTTGTGAAATGCAGTGTAAATACTTGAAATTATTTAACTAAATTCGGTTTTTTTTAGTTACATTGATTGAACTGTTCATTTTTATATGATAAAATATTATCAGCGTTATCGTATATTTCCGGATTTGTTTTGCCGTTCGGGCGATTGCCGAATGTTTTTTTACCGGAACGGCGATAATGCTTTTAAAGTTCAACATCATAATAACCGGACAAAGGAGTACCATTCAAAAAAGATGGAAAATAAAAACAAAATCATCGAACTGAAAAACATAACGAAACAGTTCGGCGGAGAAATGGTTCTTGACCATATCTCACTTGATATCCATGACAAGGAGTTTTTGACGCTCCTTGGACCTTCCGGCTGCGGAAAAACCACAACGCTGCGGATTATAGGCGGCTTTACCAATCCCGACAGCGGCGACGTGATGTTCAACGGTAAGCGCATTAATGATGTCCCGCCGTATAAACGCGAGCTTAACACCATTTTTCAAAAGTATGCGCTGTTCCCGCACCTGAATGTTTTCGACAACATTGCCTTCGGACTTCGCGTAGCAAAAACGCCAAAAAAAGAAATCGAACGGCGCGTTATGGAAATGATCGACATTGTCGAACTGGAAGGGTTTGAAAAACGCAATGTTGAGCGGCTTTCCGGCGGCCAACAACAGCGCGTTGCCATAGCCCGCGCCCTGGTGAACAATCCCAAAGTGTTGCTGCTTGACGAGCCGCTTGGCGCGCTTGACCTCAAACTGCGTAAAGATATGCAGATAGAGCTCAAAAAAATTCAAAGACGAATGTCTATCACCTTCGTGTATGTTACACACGACCAGGAAGAAGCCTTAACAATGTCAGATACGGTCGTTGTCATGAATGAGGGCATAATACAACAGATCGGTACTCCCCAGGATATTTACAACGAACCTGTAAATGCATTTGTAGCAAACTTCATAGGCGAATCGAATATCCTGCCCGGTATCATGCATCGCGACTATTTCGTCGAATTCGCAGGCAGCAACTTCGACTGCATCGACAAGGGTTTCGGTGAAATGGAAGAAGTTGACGTTGTAGTAAGACCGGAAGACATCGAGCTTTCAGAAGCTACTCCGGATACTCTGAACGGCGTTGTCGAAACGATAACTTTCAAGGGTGTCCATTATGAAATGATTATCCGAGTCGGATCGGATATCTGGCTTGTCCACTCAACAAAGAGCGCAAAAGTCGGTGAAATTGTCGCGATGAACATCGCTCCCGACAGCATTCATGTAATGAAAAAGAGCGCAATGCCGAAAATTAGTCGCTATACCCTTAACGAAGAGGGGCAAACCACCCTCGCGGAGGGGGCAGTCAATGAACTTTAAGGCTACAAAACTAACCGCTGCGCCATACATACTGTGGGTATTGATTTTTATAATCGTACCGATGGCGCTTATCGCCGTATTCGCTTTTACCACTACCGTAAAAGTTGACAGCGAGGGAAACGTCCTGTCTGCTGAGGAAGTCTCCGTTATGGAGGAAGAGCTCGCAGAATACAACGAGGAAAACGGCACCGAAGAAGAACTGCAGCTTGACGAGCGCACCATCTTCACACTTGATAACATCTTCAAAGTTAATGACTATCTGCCGGTATTGTTTAAAAGTCTTTGGCTTGCCGCAATAGCGACCGCTATCTGCCTTGTTATCGCTTATCCCATGTCCTTTGCCATCTCGCGAGGAAACGCAAACAGGCAGAAGGTTATGATAATGCTTGTTATGCTTCCGATGTGGATGAATTTCCTGCTTCGCACATACGCATGGATGACGCTGCTTGAAAAAAACGGATGGATTAATAAATTCCTGTCATTCTTAAGTATCGGACCTTTCCAGATGATAAACACACAGGGAGCAGTTGTTCTCGGAATGGTATACAATTACCTTCCGTTTATGATTCTGCCTCTGTATTCTATAATGGTTAAAATTCAGGATACGACACTGGAAGCTTCCGCCGACCTCGGAGCAAATGTTTTCCAGACATTTTCCCGCGTCATTCTGCCGCTTTCTATGCCGGGAATTGCTACCGGAATAACGATGGTTTTTGTTCCCGCAATCTCGACTTTCATAATCTCCAGAATGCTCGGCGGCGGCACAAACCTCCTGATAGGCGACCTTATCGACCTGCAATTCCTCGGAAACGCATATAATCCTAATCTCGGAGCCGCAATATCGCTGGTGCTTATGGCGTTTATTCTCCTTTGCATGTCCATTACGAATCAACTCGATAATGAAGATAACATAGAAGGGGTGCTGCTCTGATGAAAAAAGCTATTTCAAGAATTTACCTATGGGTAGTATTCGCCTTCCTTTATATCCCTATAATAGTACTAATCGTAAACAGCTTCAACGCATCTAAAAGCCGCTCTGTCTGGACCGGATTCACTTTCGACTGGTACAAACGACTTTTCTCTAATCAAGCGATTATAAATTCTCTGGGAAATACGCTGATAGTCGCTGCCATTGCCTCTGTTCTCTCTACCCTTCTCGGCACTCTTGCCGCCATAGGTATTTATTCGATGAGGAAGGTTCCGAGATCGTTACTTATCAATATTACCTATCTCCCGATAATGAACCCCGAGATTGTAACCGGCGTTTCGCTGATGCTTCTCTTTGTTTCCTGCAAAATCAATCTTGGATATATAACGCTTATACTTGCGCATATGTCCTTCTGTCTGTCATATGTAATACTCAATGTCTTGCCGAAACTGCGGCAGATGGACCGGCATCTCTATGAAGCCGCCCTGGATCTCGGATGCAGCCCGCGTCAGGCATTCATGAGGGTAGTTATACCCGAGATTATGCCGGGTATCATTTCCGGATTCCTGATGAGCTTTACATATTCGATAGATGACTTCGTAATCAGCTATTTCACCTACGGTCCTACCAGTCAGACGCTGTCGATAACTATATTTTCTATGACTCGCCGAAAGGTTTCACCTGAGGTAAACGCGCTGTCGGCAATAATATTTGTTGTCGTTTTGGTTGTCCTATTAATAGTCAATTTTGCCGGAAGCCGTGATGAACGCCGCGAAAAGCAGCTTGAACGCCGGGCAATCCAAGATATCAGATTTACAAGACAACTCAGAGGAGCCTCATCCTCGACTGTTGCCGCTGAGAACAACAGCGGATATATCGGTGCTAAAGACAAAGATAACACAAACGGAGGCGAAAAACAATGAAGAAAACTATTTTTCGCCTGTTTTCTCTTCTCTTTGTCGTTTTGGCTTTGACCCTTTCGGTTTTCGCGCTTGACAGCGGTTGGGATATCCCCTACTCCGACGATATTGACTGGAGAAAGTATTCCGAAGAAAATATTACAATCAATGTTTACAACTGGGGCGAATATATGTCTGTAGACACCGGCGACGGTTCCTTCGATGTCAACGCCGAGTTTGAAGAGCTTACCGGAATAGGTGTCAACTATTCAAACTTTGCTTCCAACGAAGAACTCTACGCCAAGCTAAAATCCGGCGGCTCCACTTATGACATTATTATCCCTTCCGATTACATGGTTTCAAGACTGATAAAAGAGAATCTGCTCGAAAAATTGGATTATTCCAATATCCCGAATTTTTCAAAGATCATGGAACGGTACAAGAATCCCGAATACGACCCGACTAATGAATATTCGGTTCCGTATATGTGGGGACGTATCGGTATTATATACAATACAACCATGGTCGACGAGGAAGACAATGTTCACAGCTGGAACATCCTCTGGAACGAGAAATACGCCAACAATATACTGATGTTCTCCAATTCCCGCGATGCCTTCGCCATAACCTGCGCCCGTCTCGGATATTCTATGAATACTACCGACGAAAAGGAGCTTCGCGCTGTCGCGCAGGCGCTAAAGGAGCAGAAACTGCTTGTTCAGGCTTATGTTATGGATGAAATCTATGACAAGATGGGCGGAGGAGAGGCGGCTCTGGCACCTTATTATGCCGGAGACGCAATAGTCATGATGGAGGATAATCCTGATCTTGCGTTTGTAGTACCCGATGAAGGAACAAACCTTTTCCTCGACGCGATGTGCATACCTAAAGGCGCGCGAAATAAAGCGGCAGCCGAAATGTATATCAACTTTGTTACCGAAACCCTTGTTGCTCGGGAAAATTCGATATATATCGGTTACTCGGTACCGCAGCAAGAATCGTATGATTCCCTTCCGGATGAAATACGAGATGATAAAATCAGGTATCCGGATCCGGAAGATATGCTTAAAGATGAGATATATATCGCCCTTCCCGAAACGACGACAAAATTAATTGACTCGCTTTGGACCGGTATATTGAGCGATGTGAGATCTTCTCCCTGGATGACACCGGTAATGCTTATATTGGTAATCGGTCTTACCATAATTATAAACGTCCGGCGCGAGATTAAAAAGAAGAACAAAATAGAAAATCATTAAATTCCTTTTAATCGAAGTTATATCCTTTATCAACAGTATTTATTTCACAAAGACACCGCCGTTACCTGCGCCGCTGCCGGAATTGAATTGCTTTAATCCGGCTCTGCAATATAAAGAACAAGACCCTGTTCCGGAATCTTCGGCACAGGGTCCGTTCTTTTGTATTTTGTATTTCAACTGAAAAGTTTTGAGTAGATTTCCCTCATTTCGATTTCGTTGATTATATAAGGTGAGTTTTTATAGTTTGAAGCGCCGCCAACCTGTCGGATAAATAAGTCGATTTCATCAGAGGAAAGTTTAAGTTTTATACCTGCCCACCCGGGAAGATTTTCGGCGATAAGCTCAGGAGACGCGCCAATCAAGTCAGCAAAACGGGTTATGAGCTGTCTTCCGTCGTTGCTTTTCATGTTATAATACAGATATTCACCTGTAAAAGCGGCGCAAGCTTTACCGTGAGGTATTCCATGATACATTGTCAGATTATAGCCAAGCGGATGAGGAAAACCGGTGCCGGTACCGTTAATCGCTATGCCGCCTCTGCAGGAAGCATACGCAAGCAGGCGCCGCTGTTCTTCTGAAATTGGAGTTTCGGGTGATATTTCACTAAGAACCTTCCATATATCTCTTGCGCCGTCTGTCGCTAAAACGCGGGTAATCTCGGAAGATTTCGGGGAAAGATAAGATTCGATGCAATGGCAGAAGGCATCAAGCGCGGTGCTTATCGTATAATCATATGAAAGCGAATATGTATAAACCGGATCGACAAAAGCGTACTTCGGATATGAATAATCGCTTTTGAAGCTCTTCTTTGCATCCTTCCCGTCGAGCGTCAAAACCGAGATCATATTTGCTTCGCTTCCGGTTCCGGCGGTCGTCGGGATTAAAATCAAAGGCAGCGAGGGGGTTAATTCGGGATCGAATATTCCTTCGGGCGGGAGATTCGGGTTTGACGCAAAAGCTGCGACAGCTTTTGCTGCATCCATTGCCGAACCGCCGCCGATACCTATAACAAAATCCGCGCCGAATTCTCTTGCCGCTGCTCCGCCCTCATAGCAGACAGAAACAAGCGGGTTTTCCATAATTCTATCAAAAACCGAATAACCAATTCCGAGCGAATCAAGCGCAGATGTGACGTCGCCAAGCGCTCCTGATTTCTTAGCCGAATGAGCGCCGGTGACAATCAAAGCCTTTTTGCCGATGCCGAATAAGCATTGGTTTGCCGCGATGCAGCCTTCACCTGAAATTATCCTGACCGGCATATAAAAATCAATATTGATATTCGTTGATTTCATATTATTGTTAACTCCATAATTCCAATTCATATATTTCTTCTTACATATATTATTGCCCCAATCCGGGGAAAATTAAGTTTTCAGCCGAAAAGCTTTGAATAGATTTGCTTCATTTCAGTTTCATTAATAACATAAGGTGAGTTTTTATAATTTACCGCGTTACCTACCTGTCGGATAAATATATTTATCTCATCAGTGGTAAGTGTCAGTTTCACATTTGCCCATTTAGGGATACTTTCAGCAATCAGCTCAGGCGATGAACCTATCTTCTCTGCAAACTCTTTGATAAGGCGACTGCCCTCGGTGTCCAACATGTTATAGCGAATGTATTCGCCGGTGAAAGAAGCGCAGGACCTGCCGTGAGGAATGCCATGATACATAGTCAGGTTATAGCCGAGTGAATGCGGAAAACCCGTGCCGGTTCCGTTTATCACAATACCGCCTCTGCAGGCAGCATATGCGAGCAGACGCCTCTGATCATACGTTAAAGGAAATTCCGGCGAAATTTCACAAAGAATCTTCCAGATATCCCTTGCGCCGTCAACTGCAAGCGCGCGGGTAATTGCGGATGATTTCGGAGAAAGATATGATTCAAAACAATGGCAGAAAGCGTCAAGAGCTGTGCTGACGGTATAATAATACGGAAGCGTATATGTATACCTGGGATCAACAAAAGAGTATTTCGCATATGAATAGTCGCTTTTGAAATTCTTTTTGCAGTGTTTGCCGTCAATCGACAAGACCGAAATCAAATTTCCCTCGCTGCCGGTTCCCGCGGTTGTCGGTATTAAAATAAGAGGCAGCGATGGTTTTAATCCCGACTCAAATATCTCCTCAGGTTTAATATCCGGGTTAGACGCATACGCTGCTATCGCTTTGGCTGCGTCCATTGACGATCCGCCGCCGATACCGATAATAAAATCTGCGCAAATATTCCTTGCCGTTGTTCCACCTTCAAAGCAAGTTAATATAAGCGGATTTTCCCTGATTTTGTTAAATACCGTAAAACCGATCCCAAGAGAATCAAGCGCAGACGAAACATCCTCAAGCGCACCGGAGATGACGGCTGACTCGGCGTCAGTAACTATAAGCGCTTTTTTGCCTATATCAAACAGATTTTGGTTCGCCGAAACACAACCTTCGCCTGAAAATATTTTTACCGGCATATAAAAGTCAATATTCATAATCATACTCCTCGTAAAAGAAGCCCGAAAGAGATTCTTTCAGGCTTCTTGACATTTATATATTACTTTAGCATCAGGGTGTTTATTCGGTTGCGTAATTAGATGAATACCATGCGCTGTACTGAGACAGCGGAGAATTTTCATCTTCTCCGTTGAGGCAGGCTGCAATATATAAGTCAGCCTTTGCTTCCGCGCTTAAAGTAGCGATAAAGTCATCAAGCGTAACCGTTCTGACTGCCGGACGAGTCCGCTGCTCGATATCACCGGCAGCAGTCTTGACATAATAAGTCTCTTCAATTTCCTCTTCATAAGGAACAAAGCTGGCAATCTGATCAAGATACCCCTGAGATGTTTCAACAACACCGTCCATAATCTGTTTTATGGTCATATCGCTTGATAAGAGTTCTGAGACATTACCTTCTTTATCGGTCTTGGTATAAGCCAAGCTAAAGCCGAGATACGGGCTGTAGCTCATATCAAGATTCTGCTTTTTGGCAAGTTCCCAATTGTTGTCGGAAAGCTTGGTTTCAAGCTCGGACATATCGGTTGACTGCCTCAGCATGAACTGGTTGCCGACATAGTCAATCTTCATCGAATAGGTGGATGAGAGCTTAATAACCTTGCCGTTTTCATCAAGCTCATAGTCTTCGCCCTCGACTCCGTAAGCAAGTATATTGATGAGCTGAGGATCTGTCGTGAGCAGTTTTACAACCTGCATGCAGCGCGAAAGATTAGCCGTATAGCTGCTTACGCAATACATTCCGCTGTAAACATTTTCATTGGTAGCCTGAGGATACTTATAGACGTTTACGTAGTAATTTTCTTCATACAGATCGGGTGTCGTAACATCACCGGTAATTACGGCCGCTGCATAACGGTTACCGTCATCGATAGCTGCTCCGGCGGCGCCGATGGCGTTTGCTTCACGATACTTTATCATGAGCTTATAGTTGTTCATAAACTCGTTTACCGTAAGCAAATTATTGGGGTTAGCCATTGTTCCGGGCTTTGCATTTATCGGAACGGCGGCTCCGACAATACTCGGAACACTCGTGTAATATTCAATTCGCGGGAAAGGCTCATTCATAAGCGGTATGACACCCGGCTCATGCTTGATAATATCGTCAAGATAGCTTTCGGCGTTTATGACGGAATTGATAGAGTCGGGGTCGTAGCTGTATTTATCAATAAGCTCTTTATCGAGAAGGAGATACTCGTATTGTCCGACGACATGGTTGTTAGGTATTCCATATGTGGATGAACCCACTTTAGCAGCTGAGAAGAAAGTCGGATGAATATAAGTTTTAAGGATCTTTGAGTTTATAGAGAGTTCCTCGTCAAGGGTGGAAAGCAAACCGTCCTCGACATATTTAAGGAAATTATCCTTGCCTCTGACAAGCATTATATCGAGCTGAGTTCCGTCCTCTTCGGGATATACCGTTTGCTCGATACCATATTCGTTGATAATTGTTTCATCAACTTCGGTGGTTTCTTCGGTTGTGGTTTCGGCTTTGGTTGTCTCGCCGGCGGCAGCGGCTGCGCGAGCGGCTTCTCTCGCTGCTTTTGCGGCAGCTTTCCTGGCGGCTTCTTCTTCTTCAGCCAGCTTTATCTGCTCTTCAACAGCAATAATCTTTTCTTCTATAACCGAGTCGTATTCGCTTTCCTTATAGAATTTGCAGAGAATGTGTGTGTTGAATTCGGCTTCGGTGATTGAGTTAATAGCTTTTTGAATACGCGCGATGTCCTCTTCGGTAGTACCGTCGCTGACGATTGAATAAAGCGTGATTGTCATAGCTTTATTATCTGATGAGCTGGCAGTCGTACCGTCTTCGTTTGTGGTTTCCGCATCCTTAGCCTTTTTGCCGCAGCTTGAAAATACAAGCGGGAGCACAAGAAGCAGACATAACAACAAAAGCGGGAATCTCTTTTTCATATGGTATAATCCTCCTCGATCGCACTTTGTAACAGTACTATTTTACACCAAAATTCCGGATATGTCAAGAATAATTTAATCACTTAAATCGACAAACAAGTGTTATTATTCAGAATATCAAACATATTTGCTCTTTTTGTTTGTAAGAATTCGATAATTAATCGGAATGATTTTTGTGAGATTTATCGATTTTACTGTATATTAATACAATTTTGCACGAATATAGTTGTTTAACTCACACAAAAGTATCATATGTTGAAAAATACAGATTTTTAATCAAGATAATCCTTAAGACGCTTTGAACGGCTCGGATGACGCATCTTTCTGAGCGCTTTTGCTTCGATCTGGCGGATGCGTTCCCTGGTTATGTTGAATACCTTTCCGACTTCCTCAAGAGTTCGTGTACGGCCGTCGTCAAGACCGAAACGCAAACGCAGAACCTGCTCTTCACGCGGGGTCAGCGTACGCAGCACCTCCGCAAGCTGTTCCTTTAACAAAGTATAGGAGGCAGCTTCCGCCGGCGCCGGCGAATCGACATCCTCTATGAAATCTCCAAGGTGACTGTCCTCTTCTTCGCCTATCGGGGTTTCAAGCGAGACCGGATCCTGAGCTATCTTAAGTATCTCCCGAACCTTATCTCCGGACATATTCATTTCGCGGGCAATTTCATCCGGCGTAGGCTCGCGCCCGAGCTTCTGAAGCAGCTGACGCGAAATACGGCTGACTTTATGGATAGTCTCAACCATATGAACCGGTATCCGAATTGTTCTTGCCTGATCAGCTATGGCGCGGGTTATCGCCTGTCTTATCCACCAGGTGGCGTAAGTCGAGAATTTATATCCCTTGTTGTGATCGAATTTGTCGACCGCTTTCATAAGACCGAGGTTGCCCTCCTGAATCAGGTCAAGGAAAAACATTCCTTTGCCGACATATCTCTTGGCGATAGACACTACAAGCCGAAGGTTTGCCTCAACAAGATCCCTCTTGGCTTTCTCATCTCCGCGGGACATCCGCTCAGCGAGATAAAGCTCCTTTTCCGATGTCAGCAGCGGGACTTTGCCTATCTCCTTAAGATACATACGAACCGGATCGTCGATCGGAAGACCTTCCTGCGAAAGCATCTTTTCCATATCTTCCGCCGATTCATACTGCTCGGTCTCGCTTTCGATCTCTTCAAAATCCGGAGTATCGAGATAGCCGGTGACTTCGATACCCATATTTTCAAGGGTATCATAAAGCTTATCTATCTGGTCGATGTCGTAATCGACATTTTCCAGCGCTTCCATTATTTCGTTATTTGTAAGCGAACCCTTGGCTTTCCCTCTTTCGATAAGCTCCCTTATATCAAGTTTCTTATCACTTGCCATATATTATTCCTCCCGGTTGTTTTCGATATCCTGTCTTTTTCTATTTATCAAATCGTTTATATCGCTTATAGATGAGGCATCTCCGCTGTCCTCGCCTTCTTTCCGGTTTTTCAGATTTGAAACACAGTCGCGGAAAATCGCTTCAGTGTTTGTTAATTTCTCGCGGGAAACCGCAATACCGGTTATAAGACCTATTTCGTCCGGAGAAAAGAATTCATTCAACAGATTTTCCGGCTTTTCTCCGCCGCTGCATTTTTCTATGATAAGTTCATACAGGCGTTTGCCGAGTTCGGTACTGAAATCATCTGAATCAAGTGAAACTTTTCCGCTTCTTACAAGCTCCGCAAATTCGGGATACCTTAAAAGCATGCCGAGAACCGCTTCTTCTGAAGAAGATGAGGTGAGCGTATTCAGTTTTTCACGCATATTTCGTCCGCCGAATCCCGCTGCGGCAAGATGTATTCTGTTGGTTTCGTTTTCGTCGGCTTTTTTTCTGTTGCGGCGAACAACATTTCTTACATCATTTTTGAGACTTTCATATTGAACGGAAAGCTGCTCCGAAATCTTGTGCATATACATATCGCGCTCAACACTTGAGTATACCGAGGCTATGACCGAGGTTATCTCTCTCAGCGCGGCGATTTTCTGCTGCGGATCGTTGATATCATATTGCTTTAAGATGTTCTCGGTTTGAAAATCGAATCTCGAACTTCCCTCGTTCAGCAACATCCTGAATCTTTCGGGACCGAATTTATGAATATACTCATCCGGATCCTTCGCATCGCGGACACGCACAACCCTTGCTTCAAGCCCTACTTCGTCAAACAAGCGGAACGCTTTATCCGCTGCCCTCTGACCGGCTTCGTCCACATCGAATGCTATAAGGACTTTCTTTGTATAGCGCTTCATCATACGGGCGTGCTCATTGGTAATGGCGGTGCCTAAGGTAGCTACTGCGTTAGTAAATCCGGCATCGTGAAGCGCCATAACGTCCATATAGCCTTCACAGAGTATCATTTCTTCGGCGCAGCTCGCTTTGGCGTAGTTAAGCGCAAAAAGGCTGCGGCTCTTCTTAAATGCCGGCGTATCGCTCGTGTTAAGGTATTTCGGCAGAGAGTTGTCAATCACTCTGCCTCCGAATGCGATAACATCCTTTTTGGTATCGATTATCGGTATAATGATCCGTCCGCGAAAGTAATCGTATGGTTTGCCGGTTTTCTTGCTTATTCCGCAAAGAAACGCAGTCGAAAGCTCTTTTGCATTATATCCGAGTCCCAGCATATGTCCGGTAAGCGCTCCGAAATCGTTCGGGGCGTAGCCGAGACCAAAACGCCTTATCAGCGCCGGACTGTATCTACGGTTTAAGAGATAGTCCATCGGCGCTTGATTTGCTTTAAGCTGCTCGCGGAAAAATTTCGCGGCATCAAGATTCATTGCCAGCACTCTGTCGCGGCTGACTTCATCGGGTTTTCTGTATTTCCCGCTCGTTTCTTTCGGAATAGCGACACCGCAGCGCTTCGCAAGCGCTTCTACGGCTTCAATATATGTATAACCATCCATCTTCATCATGAAGGTTATCACGTCGCCTCCGGCGCCGCAGCCGAAACAGTAAAAGCTGCCGTTTGATAAAAAAACGGTAAACGACGGAGTTCTCTCGTTATGAAACGGACAGAGACCGACGAGATTTGATCCCGCGCGCTTAAGGTTTACATATTGACCGATTACATCGGAAATGTCGCAGCGGTATTTAATCTCCTCGATAATTTCGCGGGGTATCATTAATTTGACTCCTGTCCCTTTGTCAGCTCCCTGACCAAACTTCCGGTATGAATAACGTCCGGAAGGTTCTGATCGCATATCTGTCTGTCATACCTGAAATATAATCGGCTGATGCTCTGCCGACAGATTCAATCCGGGCAATTTTACGATATTCGGAAGGCAGCTCATCAGAATGCTCATAAAAATAATAGTAGAGCTTTTCAAGCATCTTTTCAGCTTTATCCTCCTGACCTTTCGCTATCGGATTATGATAAACGGCAATATTTAGAAAATCATAGAGTTCGTCGATGGCAGCGGATATCTCCGCATCTATTTTTATCTTATCGCCCTCGGCTGACGCCGAGATTACGCCCCCGACCATTGTTTTTATCCGGGCGCTGTAATCGTTACCTAATGTTTTGCGTATTTCCGCGGGTATATCTTCTTCTACCAGGATCTCGGCGCGGATCGCGTCGTCTATATCGTGATTTATATAAGCGATCCTATCCGCCTCTTTTACTATTTGCCCTTCAAGCGTTGAGGCGCCGCCTAAAGTATGGTGAAGAATTCCGTCGCGTACCTCCCATGTCAGGTTAAGCTCCTCAAGTTTATCAACCACGCGCAGACTCTGCTTATAATGGGCAAATTCGCTGTCATACACACGGCGAAGCGCGCGTTCGCCGGCGTGACCGAAGGGAGTGTGACCGAGGTCATGGCCGAGAGCTATCGCCTCAGTCAAATCTTCGTTGAGCCTCAGACTTCGAGCTATCGTTCTTGCTACCTGCGCAACCTTTAAGGTATGGGTAAGTCTCGTGCGGTAATGGTCTGCTTCCGGCGAGAGAAAAACCTGGGTCTTATGCGACAGGCGGCGAAAGGCTTTCGAATGAAGAATCCTGTCGCGGTCGCGCTGGTATTCACCCCTGTCGGAACAGGGAGAGACAGGGTATTCTCTGCCCTTTGTCTCACTGTCAAACGCCGCCCGATTGGAGAGAAAGAGTCTTTGATTTTTATACAGCATCTCACGGACGGTCATATCCGACATATTTCATTCTCCCGTCTGTATTTATAATATAGATGTAAATAGTCCCAATTTGTTCCGACTGCTTAGTAAACGAAAAGTTCCGTTATCTGAATGATAATACAAAACATGAGATTTGTCAATAGAAAAACTGATAATTCCCATAATTTACAATTAATTGTCAGATCCGAACCTTGTGCCGCACTCGGAAATCAGCGCTCTTGCCGCGGTCATATCAATAATTCTCTGTAGCAGCTCTTCTTTTTCCGAAGTCTTAACGGCGAATGTCAGAGAAACATTTTCCTCGTAAACAATATCATCGATTACTGCACCGTATGTTTTTATCAGGTTTTCAACTCTCTGATAATCGGTATAGCTCAATACCGAAAGAAACACCGAGTATTCGACATATCTTACTATCCCCGCCGCTTCGGCAGCCTGGTTCGCTGCAGTCGAATAT
>JGI24712J26585_10000357_pt1 | contig 39537 bp, 36 predicted proteins | sample BioPla3DNA2_FD_26585 | JGI IMG/M metagenome (IMG submission 26585)
GCTAATGAATGGTAGTGAGAGGTATGAATGCCTCTTGCCTCAGACAAATCCTGCCTGAATTTTGGGCTTGATTATGTAATGCTTTTCCAGGTATTCGAGCGGATACCTGGTTTTTTTATGCTATTTTAAAACTTTACATTTTACAAGGAGCATTACCATGATTAAGTATATAAAAACAGCACATATGAGCTGTCACAGGTAACCCTACACGGGTGGCCGTGGTAATGGAGAAGGGCTTTATTCCTGTTCTTGAGAATTGTAAGCTAATATCCTCAAATAACGGTAGTTTTGAATATGATGTGGATTTATCTAATACATCTGTCAGAGATTTGTTAAATAAGTTGTCAACTATAGGGGGTATTAAAGATGTGGAAATAAAGAAGGCCCCTATTGAACAGGTAATTGAAGGGCTATACACAAAGTGGAAGGCTTGAATGCGAAAACCCACAAAGGCTTCCGGAATCCGGAGGCCTTTGTGATCTTTGTGGCATCAAATCTGTCAGGCGGTGCTGTCCCCTTGTCCGTTCTCAGCCGCTTCACAATTGCTGATATGATGGTTTCTCCATACTTTTATAGCAATTATGACTAAGCATGCTGTAATCAGATATAAAACGCCTTCAACTATCCACATGTTCGAAACATAATTTGCCAGTATTACGGAAACTGCATTAGCAAGAGTATGTAACAGAATTGCCAAAGGATATAACAATATGCTTTTCCCTCCTTTTTTTGCGGCAAACCATACTAAAACTGACAGTGAAAGATGAATTGCTACTGCAGCAATGCGCTCAACTAAAGCCATTAAAAAATGTTCAGAAGGAGTATTGGCAAGAGTTTCAAAATTGATTATCAGTGCCTGTCTTTGTGCGTCATTAACAGCACCAGTAAGAAGAATGTCTATATTCTGGTTATTAAGCATTAATGATACTACTATATTAGATATCATGGCAATTAATAAAATAATACATGCTTCAACTCCGCCATGTCCGGCACCGTACATAAGGGAGTTTGTATCCTTCTCATTATTCTTTTTTAACACAGTTTTAAAAGCAGCGAATCGGCCAGTTTCCTCAAAAATTCCCGCCATCAGTCCGCCATAGATACCAAATAACCATGCATTACTCTTTATGATCTCACCTACATCAGATGACAACACTATGNTATGTAGGACTTGTTCTAGAATCATGGCAAATAAAACAAATACTCCACAGCCAATGAAAAACGGCTTAATATCAGCCTTATACTTTTTTCTGAAAATAACAAACAGTATAACCGGAATAGCAATACCAGCAAGGGCAGAAATGGCCATAAATACTATTGATAATATTGGTACATTGTAATTCATCAGATTGTCCTCCGTTGCTTGCTTTAATTTTATGTTATGTAGCTATTATTTTCAAGGATATGGTTGATTCTTATATAAGATGGAACTATTATACAACTTCGTATAATCCATGTCAATTGATTTGATATAACGCGGATTAACCAAAATTTTGATAATCTAATTGTCATTTTCCAGATATTTCNGTACAATAAATATGTTCGATAGCAAAGAGCAATCAGACTGATTTTTCTTGTCTTTTAAGAANGCCGTTCNTGCGTTAAGCGAACGGCNTTTTTACTTTTTTAATTATAATTAAATTATTGTTGACAATATATGCTAAGGGTAATATAATGTTATTAACAAATTGATAATATCAATAAAACAATAACACAAAAAGGGTGATGAGATGTCCTTAAAGAATAAACAGGGTCTGACCGAAGAGCAATTCTTGGCCAGATATGACGCCGGTAAATATGAAAGACCATCAGTGACAGTAGACATGCTGATTTTTACAGTAACTGATGAAGAAAATCAAAACTACAGGAAGCTTCCCGAAAAGGTTTTACGCTTGCTCCTTATAAAAAGAGGTGACCATCCGTATATTGGACAATGGGCTCTTCCGGGCGGATTTGTTGAAATGGATGAAAGCCTGGATGAAGCAGCCTTAAGAGAACTGCAGGAAGAAACCAATATTAAAAACATTTATATGGAACAGCTGTATACATGGGGGGATATAGGACGTGATCCACGAACCCGGGTTATCAGTACTTCATATATGGCCTTGGTGGACAGTTCCGCCCTTGAAATCCAAGCAAGCGATGATGCTGATGATGCAAAATGGTTTACAGTTTCGTGCAAATTGTTTCAGGAACATAAGGAGTTAACTGATAGCGGATATATATATCAAAGATTAATCAGACTAGTATTATCCAATGAAGAGGATGAGCTTTCAGCTATTGTAAAAATAAAAAAGACTGTAGAGGGTAAGGTTACAAAAATAGAAAGGGAAGTGATTGAATCTAACGGAATAGCCTTTGACCATGCTAAAATAGTTGAGTATGCCATTGAAAGACTCAGGAACAAAATTGAATATACAGACATAGCTTTTAATCTGATGCCCGAGAAGTTTACGCTCACAGAATTACAGAAGGTGTACGAGATTATTCTTGATACAGAGTTATTAAAGGCAAATTTCAGAAGAAAGATAGCTCATCTGGTTACAGAGACAAATGAATACACTAAAGATGCCGGCCACAGGCCATCAAAGCTCTTTAAATATAATAGAATGAGGGGAGAAGAAATATGAGAATCAATAAAAATGAGTTTTTAGAAAAAAGTACAGGATTATTAGCAGAGATCTTTGATACTCTGGCTGCTTTGCCGGCTATCAGGTTCGATGACTTAAAGGAAAAAGAGACTGCACTTATAATAGTCGATATGATAAACGGCTTTGTCAGAGAAGGTGCCTTGCAAAGTCCCAGAGCCGAGACTGTAATTCCTGCCATAGAATCATTATCCAAAGAGATCGATAAGCGCAGTATTAAAAAGCTTGCCTTTGCAGACAGTCATACAGATAAATCCCCTGAATTCGGTGCTTACCCCACACATTGCCTTGCAGGAACCAGTGAGAGCGAGGTCGTTGATGAGCTGAAGAGGATAGGGGGCTATACTCTTATTGAAAAAAACTCAACTAACGGATTTCATGAAGAGGAATTCAAAAAATGGCTTAATGAGAATCAACAAATTAATACTTTCATAATTACAGGCGTTTGTACTAATATNTGTGTAGAGCAATTTGCATTAACATTGAAAACCTATTTTAATATGCAGAATAAAAATGCAAGAGTCATTGTTCCGATTAATACTGTTGAAACTTATGATTTGGGTATTCATGACGGAGATCTTATGAATACAATGGCACTCTACAATATGATAGTAAACGGGATTGAGGTCGTTGCGGAGGTGAAGTAAATGGACTACAAGAAATTGACTTTAATGACTGATTTTTATGAACTAACCATGGCAAATGGATATTTTGAAAATGGCCTGAAGGATGAAGAGGCATACTTTGACATGTTTTTCAGAAGAGTTCCTGAGGGTGGTGGCTTTGCAATAATGGCCGGTGTGGAGCAGCTTATAGACTACCTCAAGAATTTGAGTTTTGACAACCAGGATATAGAGTTTCTCAGATCCAAAGGAATATTCAGTGAAGAATTCTTAGATTATCTTAGGGATTTTAAGTTTACCTGTGATGTATGGGCTGTACCCGAGGGAACTCCCATATTTCCGAACGAACCCATAGTAACGGTCAGAGGCCCGGTAATTCAGGCTCAGTTCATTGAGACAATGGTTCTTATTACAATAAACCATCAAAGCTTGATTGCAACAAAGGCCAACCGTATTGTAAGGGCTGCTCAGGGTAGAGCTGTTATGGAATTTGGTTCAAGGAGAGCTCAAGGCTATGATGGCGCCTTATACGGAGCAAGAGCAGCATACATTGGTGGTTGCGTGGGAAGCGCATGTACCTTAGCAGAAAAGGAATTTGGAGTACCTGCCCTTGGCACCATGGCCCATAGCTGGATACAGATGTTTCCGACTGAACTGGACGCCTTCCGTGCCTATGCCAGGACATATCCAGATAGCTGCACTTTGCTTGTAGACACATACAATACTCTTAAGTCAGGAGTTCCCAACGCTATTAAGGTATTTGAAGAGGAAGTGGTTCCCAGAGGATTCAGGCCTGCAGGAATAAGGATTGACAGTGGTGATATCACTTATCTGTCAAAGGAAGCTAGAAAAATGCTCGATGATGCAGGGTTCAGTGATTGCAAAATCGTAGCATCGAATTCACTCGATGATCAAATTATAAGAGAGCTTCTTCTGGAAGGTGCGAGGATTGACCTGTTCGGTGTCGGCGAGCGCCTTATCACATCCAAGGCAGAACCGGTCTTTGGTGGAGTTTACAAATTGGTTGCAGTTGAAAAGGATGGTGAGATTGTACCCAAGATTAAGGTAAGTGATAACATCGGAAAAATCACAAATCCAGGTTATAAGGATCTCTGGAGGCTTTTTGATAATGAAACCGGGAAGGCCATAGCTGATCTTATTACCCTTAAAGGCGAGGTAATAGATGAAAGCCAGCCCTACGAGCTTTTTGATCCCGAATTCACCTGGAAGAGAAAGATTGTTTCCAATTTTACTGCAAAGAAGCTCCAGGTCCAGATATTCGATAAGGGTAAATGTGTCTATCAAGGCCCGAGACTAAAAGATATCAGAACCTATTGCAAGGAGCAGATAGATACATTGTGGGATGAGGTAAAAAGATTTGAAAACCCACATAATTACTATGTGGACTTATCTCTTCCACTATGGGAGCTTAAAGAAAGATTACTGCATAGCTATTAGAAAATGGTTAGAGCTATGTCCTAGGTGAGCAGAAAGTGCCTATAGCGGTAAATCCGAAGAATAAAACTATTGATAGTATTAATATGAGGTTGGAATAGATGAAATCATTATCAGACATAGAAAAAGTTAAAAACGGCCATTTGGAGGTTCTGAAAAAAGAAAAATGGCTAATGTACTTAGCATTGACATCAGAGTCTAATATAAATCTTGAAAGACTGAGCTCTCTTGACGAGACAAAGAATAACTATGTGCTGGAGTATGTAGAGAGAACTCTTAAGCTCCTTTCGAATCTAAATCTGAAGGAATATCATAATTATTTGATTGGAGAAACGCTAAAGTGGTCTGAGGTGGCTAAGTCAGGACTTATGCATCAGAGAAAACAATGGATGGAAAAGGGATACAACCTTTTTGTGCATAATGTTGGCTCTGCACAAATCTATCAACAGATGTCAACTGAAGCAAATGAAAGTATTAAGAAAATCATATACAACCTCATTTTAACCCATGGCTTAATTGGTCAATATATTCGGGGCGAGGTACCTCTTTTAGCTAACATGCCTCTTTACCAACTTGTGGAGGAAGGAATTATAACTGCCTCAGAGTTAAAGGAGGTACTTATAGCCCTTAACTACTGTATTGTAACAGCCGTTGATGAAAACATATGGGAAAACATTGGCTGTGAAGCAGGAGATGTTATTGAAGCAGTAGTATATGGGCGTTTCGAGAGGCAGTATGATTTTAAAGACAAAATCATGCGCCTGAGGTCAATCTCCATTAAAAACGGTGAAAGATTTGATGATGAGTATGAGATGTATCTTTCAGATGATGTTATAAAAGGAAAAATATCTGATGTTCTGGACAAATCTGATGTATGGTATGTTGAAGCGGCTCTTTATGATTTTTCCTTTGAGAATTTTGTAAAGATTTTTCTCATTATTTCTGAAGAAATAGAAAATCAGAGTATTAAACATATTAGCTTTGAGCAGCTTATGAAGAGTATATACTATCAGCATGAGGACAGGAAACGAATCAACATCTATAAAAAGAGAATAATTGAAAAGTTTCTTTCCGAATTAGCATTTGAAGATATATTAAAAGGACGATATAAGGAGAATCTACATGTTTCTCATAAGCTCACATACCATCAAAGCTTAGATGACACAGTGTTTTTCACCTTTAGTTTTTCTAAAGCCGGAGGCCGGCTGATTGACTTTTGTGTTGAGGCAGAAAAATCAGATGTACTTTATGAAAAAGCAATTGTACTACTGTTCGACCTGTTCGAACTAAGGAGAGACAAGTATGACCGCTTTTATGAGGAAGAAAGATATCTTACTACTATGAACAGTTCAATTGACTACAAAAAAATAATCCTCGATTATATAGTTGGTGAGAACATCATAGACATCGGTCCGGGTGGAGGAGCTCTGATGGATCTCATTGAGGAAAGATATCCTAAGAAACACATTCTAGGTGTAGATATATCCCAGAATGTCTTAGAAAACTTGAAAAAGAAAAAGCAGCTGGAAAACAGGAAATGGAATGTCCTGTATGGGGATGCTCTTAACCTAAAAGAATATGTTAAGAAGGATAGTTATGATACGGTAATCTTCTGTTCTGTATTACATGAATTGTTCTCCTATATTGAGCATAAGGGAAGAAAGTTCAATCATGAAACATTGGCAATTGCGCTAAAAAGTGCATTTGAAATTTTACCAATTGGCGGCAGAATTATTATCAGAGATGGTATTATGACCGAGCCTGAAGATCAAAAAAGAAGAATTCGTTTCTTATCCGAGGAAGGTGTCGCATTTTTACAGAGATATGCCCAGGATTTTGAAGGTAGAGATATTCAATACAGATTAGTCGCACAAAACGAAGTAATCATGCCGGTGAATGATGCTATGGAGTTTCTTTATACCTATACATGGGGAGAAAAGTCTTACATTCATGAAGTAAATGAACAATTTGGCTACTTTACGCCAAGCGGTTTTATAGAGTTTATTATTTCTCTTTTCGGTGACAAGGCAAATATAGTAGAGTTAAAAAGTTTTCTACAGAATGGCTATACAATAGCTTTATCTCAAAAGGTAGAGATTTTTGATGAAAAAAGATACTCTGTAAGACTACCTGACAGCACTTGTCTAGTAGTAATTGAAAAGCTTGATGAAATAGTATAAAATCTGACATATATTGGGGAATATTATTGGGATAGGTTTGATTTGAATGAAAAAACATGGTAATATGTATAAAAATAGATAAAAATAGTGAAGTTTCTTATAAAGGGGGTTCATTTGAAGTGATAACCTTTATTGATACTGAAACTGATCCAACTAGTGGCAAGATTCTTGGTATCGGAAGCATAAAAAGCGATGGTACTTTCTTCCACACGAATTCAGTTTCACAACTTACCAGTTTTATACAAGATTCACAATATGTTTGTGGACATAATATTTTAAACCATGATTTAGAATATACCTATAAAAGCATTGACTCAGATGAGCTTAAACATGTTAAATATATAGATACATTGTATCTATCCCCTCTATTGTTCCCTTGCAGGCCTTATCATTCTTTGCTTAAGGATGATAAGCTTTTAAGTGATGAAATTAATAATCCCGTGAATGATGCTAAAAAAACTCGGGATCTTTTCTTTGATGAAGTCGAGGCTTTTCTTGAAGCTGATAATAATCTGAAAAGTATTTATTATTTTCTCTTAAAGGATAAAAGAGAATTTAAGTTTTTTTTCCAATATGTAGAATATGAGAGCTCTGAAACAAATATTGAGCCAATAATTCGACAAAAATTCAACTCCCAGATATGTGAAAATGCAAACTTAAGCGATCTTATTAATAATCATCCAGTAGAACTTGCATATTGTCTGGCCTTAATCAATACAACCGACAAATACTCTATTACCCCTCCATGGGTAACGATGAATTATCCTGAGGTTCAGAGGATTATGTTCCTGCTTAGAAACAAGCCTTGTTTAGAAGGATGTTCATACTGCAATGAATTCCTTGACGTTAAAAAGGCTCTAAAACGAGTTTTCGGATTTGAATCATTTACAAATTATAATGGTGAACCCTTACAGGAAGAGGCCGTAAAGGTTGCTGTCAATAACAAGTCTCTTTTGGCTGTACTTCCAACTGCTGAGGGTAAATCAGTCACCTTCCTGCTTCCTGCACTAATGAGTGGAGAAAACGAGAGGGGCTTGACAGTTGTAATTTCGCCTTTACAGTCTTTGATAAAGGATCAGGTTGATAATCTAGAGAAAACCAGAATCACCGAGGTTGTTACAATAAATGGAATATTAAATCCGATAGAAAGGGCAAAATCCTTTGAAAAGGTAGAAAACGGTTCAGCATCTATTCTTTACATTTCCCCCGAGTCACTTAGATCGAAATCAATAGAAAGACTTCTTCTTAGCAGAAATGTTGTAAGGTTTGTGATAGATGAGGCCCACTGTTTTTCATCTAGAGGACAGGATTTCAGAGTAGACTATCAGTACATAGGAGACTTTATCAAGTCATTGCAGGAAAAGAAGAATCTGAAAGACATAATTCCTGTATCCTGTTTCACTACCACAGCCAAAAGAAATGTTATAGAGGATATATGTGCTTATTTTAAGGACAAGCTATCAATTGACCTGGAGGTAATCTGCTCAAATACCTCAAGAAATAATATTAGAGCTAAAGATATACCTGCTTTGCCGGTTCAGAAGAAAAACGGGATAATCAGAATTGTTAAACATACCGGGCCTAATCTTATTACCCCCTTAGTTGACGCTATTTGTTCAGAAGAACTTGCGGGAACCACCGGCGTCCTGGCTAATACAAATGATGATGCTTTCCAAATTAAATGCCTGCTGAAAGAGAAGGGCCTTAAGGCAAAATTAATACAATCAAACGATGAATTTAATTTGTATGATCTTCTTGAAATAAGATATCTGACAGAGCAGCTTAATCTGTCAGAAGAAATAAGTGTGATTAGTGACGAGGTATGGCAGGAAGCTAAAAGAGAGGTGCTGAACAGATATGTGGACAGTCCTAATTTCGAAATACTAATCAGGCTAATAAAGGAATTTGAAGAGGCTCATCCTAAAAGGAAATATAAATCGGACTATGAAGCTTTCATTCGTGAATCTAAGCTGGAACACTTCTATAGATACAGCTACGATACAATATATGTGTCAACCATCAGCAAGGCTAAAGGCAGGGAGTTTGACAATGTCTTTATGATGCTGAATCAGGACCACAACAAAGGTCTTGTAGATGACAGGCAGTTATATGAAGCAATGACCAGGGCAAAAGAAAAGCTCATAATTCACTATAATGGAGATTATTTGGACGCTATCAGGACTGAAGGCCTTGAAGTTATTGACGACTCAAATTATTATAGCTCACCTGAGCGGTTAGCCGTACAACTAACCCATGAGGATGTGTGGCTGGACTATTTTTACAATACTCAAGGAACAATAGAAAGTCTTACCTATAGCTCAGTCCTTAAGGTTGATGATAATTCTTGCTTAAATATTAATAACCATGATGTTTTGAAGTTTTCCAAAAAATTCAAAGAAAAGGTCGAGGCCAGGAAACGGCAAGGATATTTTCCGAAGTCAGCAAAAGTTAATTATATTATTAATTGGAAAAAGAAAGAGCAGGATGAGGAGATTAGGATTGTTCTGCCGGAGGTTTACTTCGAAAAGTATAAAGGCGGTCTTTAATACATTATAATACCGCGTAAGTTTTTAATTAATTTATTATACTTATTCCGTCATCTAATGTATAATATAATCAAAAATTAATGGCGGAGAGTGTATAATGATAAAAATCAAAAATGTACTGAAAACAATTATTCTGTTAGTTCTAATTATTTCCCTTACAGGGTGTTCGAATTCCCGTGAGCCTGCAGATTCAACGCCGACACCATCACCTTCGGGAGAGATTCCTCAGGGAACCGAAGCCTTTGATTATAGTGAGGGTATCGATGAAGATGGCTTATGGAAAGATATAAAAGCAATAGATTATGTTGAATTGATTGAGTATAAAGGCATATCCATACCTGAAGATACTCATACAGTCACTGACGAGGAAGTACAAGCAGAGATCGACGCTTTATTGGAAGAATTTAAGACAAGGGAAGAGATTACCGACCGTGCTATAGAAGATGGCGACACTGTCAATATTGATTATGTAGGAAGTGTTGACGGTGTAGAGTTTGAGGGCGGCAGCACAGAAGGAATGAGCACGGATGTTACAATAGGTTTAACTAATTATATAGATGATTTTTTGGAGCAGCTTATAGGTCATAAGCCCGGCGAATCCTTTGACATTGAAGTAACCTTCCCCGAAGATTATCACAACGAAGAATTAAGTGGCAAGGATGCAGTCTTTGCAACTACTATAAACTATATTGTTGACTATGCCGTCCCTGAGTTTACTAATGAATTTGTCGCTGAGAAATTGTCTCCTTATTTTGACTGGTCCACCACAGAAGAGGCTAGGACATATATTCACGATAGCATTCAAAGAATGAATATAAGCAATTATATTAATGACTATCTGACCAGAAATATAGTTGTTAAATCAGTTCCAGAAAGCCTTTTAAAGTACCAGGAAGATTTGATGATTGCCTATTTTAGAGGTAGTGCAGAAGAGTATGGCATGAAACTTGAGGAATATTTGGCTAATCTAGGCATTGCTGGTATAGATGCTTTGCTGGAGATGTCTCTAGAGGAAAACAAAAAAAATGCAGAGTCATTTCTTATATATCAGGCAATAATCGAGGATTCAGGAATCAAAGTTACAGAAGAGGATATTTCAGAATACTTTAAAGAGAATTTAGGAACAGAGGACTATTCGGTATACGAAGAGAGATTTGGTTTGCCTTATCTCAAGCTGACTGTTCTTAGTGATTTGGTTATGGACTATCTTTATGATAATGTTGTGTTGCAATAACAGACGGTTTTGATTTTATACTTTTCTGTTAAAAACATATAATATGAGGATAATATTAATAGTAATCAATCTAGTTTATTGATATTATAATTTTTGAAGTACTCCTGAACAATCATTTAATCTTTAGGGAGGTTATATTCCTTGAAAGGTGAAGACCCCATAATATGGCAAATCATTTTACAACTGCTTTTAATTTTGATAAATGCTATATTTGCCGCTGCTGAAATTGCGGTAATATCCATAAATGACAATAAGCTGGCCAAGCTTGCCAGCTCGGGCAATAAAAAGGCTATTCGCCTTGAAAAGCTTACAAAGGAACCGGCACGTTTTCTTGCAACAATACAGGTTGGAATAACATTGGCAGGATTCTTAGGCAGTGCATTTGCAGCAGATAATTTCGCATCAAAATTAGTCACGTTGTTTGTTAGCTGGGGAGTGAGGATTCCTGTTGAAACCCTTAACACTATATCAGTTATAGTAATTACTATTATTCTGTCGTATTTCACTCTTGTTTTAGGGGAGCTTGTGCCAAAGCGAATTGCAATGCGTCATTCGGAGAAGCTCGGGCTTGCAATGTCGGGATTTGTATCAGCCATTGCCAGGATTTTTAAACCTGTTGTATGGTTTTTAACAAAATCCACCAACTTTCTTCTAAGGCTTCTGGGGATTGATCCTGAAGCAGAAGATGATACGGTTACAGAAGAAGAAATCCGTATGCTAGTGGATGCAGGCAGTGAAAAAGGTGCCATAGATATTGAAGAAAAGGAAATGATTCAAAACATATTTGAATTTGATGATACGGCAGTATCGGAAATTATGACACATCGTACCGAAGTCTCGGTTCTATGGCTCGATGAAACTGATAAACAATGGGCTGAAACTATTGAAGGAAGCCACTATTCAATTTATCCGATATGCGCTGAAACAGCCGATGATATAGTAGGAGTGTTGTATACCAAGGATTATTTCAGACTGAAGGATAAATCAAGAGAAAATGTTATGAAAGATGCTGTCAGACCTGCTTATCTGGTGCCTGAGACAGTCAAAATTAATGTGCTTTTCAAAAACATGAAGCAGCATAGGAACCATTTTGCCGTAGTGCTTGATGAATATGGTGGTATGAGCGGTATTGTCACAATAAACGATTTGCTTGAGGAACTGGTAGGGGACATGGAGGACCATTATGACAAGCCCAATGATGTCCCGTTGATAGAAAGAATAGACTCTAACACATGGAAGATTCAAGGTATTATGACTTTGGACGAGCTTTCTAAAGAATTGGGCATAATATTTCCTGAAGAGGAGTATGACACCTTCGGTGGGTTCGTTTTTGATCTGTTGGGTACTATACCCGAGGATGGAAGCACTCCTGAGGTTGAAGGCCTGGGACTTGTTATAAAGGTGACCGAGATAAAGGATCACCGTATGGAAAGTGCTATAGTGTATAAGTCAAGAGATGCGGAAACTATTGATGCGATTGACATTAATGATAAAGATTACTAGAAAAGAGGAACATCATGAGTCTAAGTTGGCATAGAGCGGCTTATAGTATACTTAGAGTGTTGGTAGGCCCCTTTTTAAATCATAAATTAAACTATTCCTGTGAAAAGGTTCGCCCCAAAAGCAACCCGTATATTGTACTGGCTAATCATAATACGGATTATGATCCTTTTTTGGTGGGGCTGGCTTTCCCCGATCAAATCTACTATGTGGCAAGCGAGCATATCTTCAGATGGGGATTAATTAGCTCTTTAATCAAATTTATTGTTGCGCCTATTCCAAGGCTGAAGGCAACAACTGAAATTCATACTGTTATGGAAATCTTAAGAAAGCTTAGAGCGGGTGCTAATGTATGCCTGTTTGCTGAGGGGAATCGATCTTTTAGCGGAGAGACAGGTCAGATCCATCCATCTACAGGAAAACTGATAAAAAAGAGTGGAGTATCTCTTATTACTTTTCGTCTGCACGGTGGATATTTTACCAGTCCCCGTTGGTCGAAGGGCTTGCGAAGAGGGAAAATGACGGGACGGATGGTAAGGGAATATACCCCTGATGAGCTTAAGAAAATGACTTCTGAAGAAATCACTAAGGCTATTGAAAGAGACTTATATGTTAATGCCTATGAAGAACAGAAGGAAGAATGCATTCCTTACACTGGGAAAAACCTGGCTCATAATTTGGAGACTGCATTATATAGGTGCCCTGAATGTAATAAAATAGACAGCTTAAAAAGTGAGGGGGACAGATTCTATTGCTCTTGTGGTTTGGATCTGACATATAATGAATACGGTTTCTTTACATCTAATACTGAAAAAGAACCGGTTTTCATGACGGTTTTGGATTGGGTAAGGTGGCAGGAAGCTGATCTGGCAAAGGAGATAGAAGGGATAAAAAGCTTATCCCCGGATAATGTTATTTATTCGGATAAAGATCAAACCCTTTGGAATGCTGCGAAGGAAAAAAATATTCTCGTGGGAAAAGGAACGCTGTTATTATATAATGACCGTTTAGTATTTGATTCTGGCGAAGAAAAGTATACTTTTGGAATAAATGATCTATCAAGTTTGGAAATAATAGGCCAGAGGGTTATAGCATTTGCCACTAATGACAGGCAGGCATATGAGATAAAGTCCGATTGGCCTAGAAGTGCCTTAAAATACAGGGATATATTTAATTATTTAAAGACAAAATAAGTATTCAGGGGGTTGCTTGTTATGGATTATTCAGCTGCTAATACCGGACTTTGGACTTTTGTTATTCAATTTGGGATGCTTGCAGGTATATTATTGCTTGCAAATGTTTTATCCAGAAAAGTAAAGCTTGTTCGTAAGGCAATGATTCCCACCTCAGTATTAGGAGGATTTATAGCTCTGTTATTCAGATCATTGGGTATTCTGCCCATGGATGGAACTTTCCTTGAATATATTACCTATCATGCTATTGCAATCGGGTTTATTGCACTCAGCTTGCGTGTTCCTAAGAAATATGCAGAAAAGGACAAAAAAGATTTGGCAGGACTTAAGAGTGGTGCCCTTATTGTTAGTACCTATATTGTACAAGGCATACTAGGTTTGATAATCTCTATAAGTCTTGCCTATACTATAATGCCAAATCTGTTTAAGGCATCGGGAATTCTCCTTCCCATGGGATATGGACAAGGCCCCGGCCAAGCTAATAATGTAGGCTCTACATATGAGCAACTTGGATTTGCAGGGGGGCAGTCCTTTGGCCTTTCAATTGCTACGGCAGGCTTTGTTTGTGCATGTGTTGTCGGAGTAACATATCTCAATATACTTAAAAGAAAGGGTATAGTGAAGACAAAGGAGTCGGAGTATGTTTCAGGCTCGGTAACGGTTGATGAGTTTCAGGACGAAAATGAAATTCCTATTTCTCAGTCTATAGACAGGTTCTCGGTTCAGGCTGCTCTTGTATTGTTGGTATACCTGGCAACCTATCTTGTATCTCTGGGACTTACATCATTTCTTGCTCAGGTTGCACCGGGTATGTCAAAAACTCTTTCGGCATTAATATGGGGCTTTAACTTTATTATTGGATCCCTTCTTGCCATAGCCTGCAGAGCCGGATTAGGAGCGTTACGAAAGGCAAAGCTTATGACGAGGCAATACCCTAATAACTATTTATTATCCCGGGTGTCAGGACTTTCCTTTGATTTTATGATTGTAGCAGGAATTGCTTCTATTGAGTTTAAGGAGCTTAAGGGCTTATGGATTCCATTTTTATTAATATCCATATTGGGTGGAATAGTAACCTTTTATTATCTGAAATGGCTGTGCAGAAAGATATATCCCGATTATGAGCATGAGGCCATGATTTCAATGTATGGAATGCTAACCGGGACAATCAGCTCTGGAGTTGTGTTGCTTCGTGAGATAGATCCTACCTATAAAACTCCTGCTGCGAATAATTTGCTGACAGGAAGCAGCTTTGCAATCCTTTTAGGTGCACCAATGCTTATTTTAATAGGTATTGCACCAGAATCTAATGCTATGTTGTTCCTTGCCCTAGGGCTTCTATTCATTTATCTGGTTCCTCTGTTATTAATTATGCTTAAGCTCCGTAGGCGAAAACCCACAAATAATTAGATTATAGTCTTAAATACCTTATTGTTATTTTAGAGATAAAAAAGAGGCTGGATGCACTGAACAATAGAGTTCAAACATCTAGCCTCTTAAACTAATATAATAATAGCAAATTAATAATAATTAGTCAGCGACTTATATTTATGGCAAATGCCATGTGAAAAACTATATCAATAATCTAAATCCAGCCGCGCTTCTTAACTGTGTCTGCCACACGTTTTATAGCTATTACATAAGCTGCATCACGCATGCGTAAATTCTCGTTTTTGGAAAGCTCATAAACTGCTTTGAACGCAGCTGTCATCTTGGTATCCAACTTTTCAAGAACCTCGTCCTTTTCCCAGTAATAATTTTGATTACATTGAACCTGCTCGAAATAGCTGCAGGTTACACCACCGGCATTGGATAAAAAGTCTGGAATAAGGAAAATGTCTCTTTCAGTAATGACTTTATCAGCATCTGGTGTTGTCGGGCCATTAGCTGCTTCAGCAATTACCTTTACCTGTTTACTAATTTTGTTTACATTTTCAATTGTGATTTGGTTTTCCATAGCAGCAGGAATCAAGATATCAACATCCTGCTCTATCCAAGCGTCACCGGGGAGAATCTCATAGCCAAGGGCCTTGGCCTGTTCTTTGTCAATGGTACCGTATGCGTCAGTAATAGCAACCAACTTATCAACATCCAGACCATCAGAATTGCGGAATGTATAAGCAGTTTTATCGGTGTTGTCCCAGCAGGAAATAGCGACTACCTTGCCGCCAAGCTGCTGATACAATCGTACTGCATATTGAGCTACATTACCGAAGCCCTGGAAGCTTGCTGAAGTAGTATCTACAGGAATATTGAGCTCTTTTAGAGCTTCGCGAAGAACATAAACAACTCCAAATCCCGTTGCTTCAGTTCTTCCTAATGAACCGCCCATTCCAACTGGCTTACCTGTGATAAAACCGGGATATCTTCCACCAGTGATAGTTTCATACTCATCAAGCATCCATAACATATGCTTTCCGCTAGTCATAACATCCGGGGCAGGAACGTCCTGATTTGGCCCAACATTGCGTACTAATTGACGCACATAACCACGGCATACTCTTTCCTGTTCACGTTCTGAAAGAACGCGTGGATCACAGATGATGCCGCCTTTTGCTCCTCCTAAAGGAATATCTACTACAGAGCATTTCCAGGTCATCCATAATGAGAGGGCACGAATGGTATCAATTGTTTCATTCGGATGGAAACGGATACCGCCCTTAGCAGGACCTCTTGCATCATTGTGTTGCACTCTGAAACCCTTAAATACTTTTGTTGTTCCATCATCCATTTTGACAGGAATTGTGAAATGATATTCGCGCATTGGCTGACGAAGGAAATCGCAGGTTGCGGCATCTAAACCAAGCTTTGATGCAACTGTGTCAAACTGTTGCTGCGCAATTTCATAGGGGTTGTAAGATGTGTTGCTCATTTTCTAGCCTCCAAAAATAAATTTTTACTGAACTCTTTATATTGGAAATTGGCCTCATACCTATAGTGAAAATGCATGATTCAGAATAATATGTTGCAAAAATGCACTTTCTCATCGAAATAATCCTAATCAACACTAACCAAGCATAGGCCTAATTTTCAAACTAAAATAATATTAACAATGTGATTGTAATATGTCAATAATTTGATAGAAAAAGACAAGAGACGGTTCTGCGTCCTGCAGGACGCAGAACCGTCCCCTGTCTTACTGTCTTACTGCGCTATTAGATTTTATAAGCTGTCTGGAATCCTGAACGGGTTGCCATACCTATATTGCTTACCTTATCCGCATCACCTATTGTATACACCACTGGTGCAGTATCTTTGAAACTGTCAATGAAGGCCTGATCGGGACGATATCCCACTGATAATACTACTGCATCTACAGGACGCGTGCTAATATCTTCTGTTTTTGTGTTCTTTAATTCAATAGCACCATCTTTAATGGCAATTAATTTATGGGAAGTAAGATACTCGGTTTTATCCTCTGCCAGCCTGCTCTTTACATCCATTACATTCTGCATATAAGCGCCTGGAGCAATGGTATCAAGCATCTCAACAACAATAGTTTTGTTGCCCGAAAGCTGTAGCAGCTCGGCCACCTCCAAACCAGTTAAGCCTGAGCCTATAACAGCAATAGTCTTATTTTCTATGCTCACTTCGCCACTAAGCACCTGCTCAACAGAATATACATTGCCGGAATCAACTCCGGGAATGTTCGGGATAATTGGTTTAGCACCAACAGCTATCAATACTGCATCAGGGTTAATCTCCTTGACAGTGTTAGCATCAGCTTTTCGACCAAACCTAATATCCACGCCTAAATCTTTAAGCTTCTTCTCATTATCCTCAATAAACCAGTTTAAATAGTCTTTTTTAGGTGGGTTCTTTCCTATTTTAACCTGACCGCCTATGTTGTCTGACTCCTCAAATAAAACAGGATTGTGCCCCATTTTCTTAAGGTATATTGCAGCTCTTACTCCCGCAGGTCCGGCTCCTACAATAGCCACAGTTTTTGGCTGTGAAGGTTTTTCTTTTTCAGGATAATCACACTCAAATCCGGTTAGAGGGTTTACAGCACAAACAACCTGGCTGCCTTTGTTTAACTCATCAAAACAGAACAGGCAGGATATGCATCTGTTGATCTCATCATCACGGTTTTCCAAAACCTTATTAGCATATTCGCTATCAGCTAACAGGGCGCGTCCAAAGGCTGCAAAATCAGCTACACCCTCCTGCAGAAAGCCCTCTGCGACTTTAGGCTCGCGGAACATGCCTACTGCAATGACCGGGACATTTACTTCATTTTTAACTGCCTTTACAAAATCCTTTCTCCAGCCTTGAGGGAATGACATGGGTTCTATAGCCATATTCATGGATTCATATGTTCCGCATGATACGTTTATAGCTTCAACACCCTCAGCCTCGATAGCCTTTGCTATACGGATACCTTCAGCAATATCAATATAGGGCATAGGAATTCCAACAGCCGAAAGGAATTCATCGGCTGAGATTCTTACGCTTATTGGAATTTTGTTTTCAGTTTTAGCACGTACATCTCGCATTATCTCTATTAAGAAGCGCATGCGGTTTTCGAAGGAGCCTCCATATTCGTCTGTACGCTTATTTGAAAATGGACTTAAAAATTGATTAATCAGATATCCATGAGCACCATGAATTTCCACTCCATCGACACCTGCCAGCATAGAGCGGCGTGCACAATCACCGAATTGTCCCACAAGATCATGAATTTCTTCCACTGTCAGTTCCCGCGTGGGCTGCTGCATAACAGCACTAGGAATGGGGGAAGGAGCAAGCACATAATCTTTTCCTGTTAGTGCAGCAACACCTTGACGGCCTGAGTGCTGAATCTGTGTAAATACCTTAGCACCATGTTTGTGAATCTCATCCACCAATTTCTTAAAACCGGGGATATAGCTATCATCTGCAAGACTGATTTGATTTGGTCCTGCAGTTCCATCTGTATTGTTAATTCGCACAATACCTGTGATGATAAGACCGATTCCGCCCTTAGCTCGTGCGGCATAGTATTCAATGGTTCTATCAGATATTGTGCCATCGGGGTTGGCTGTTAAATCTCCCATGGGTGCCATAACCATGCGGTTTCTAAGTTCCAGGTTGCCAATTTTGCCTTTTTGATTTAATAGTCTACTCATAAAACACCTCTCCCATTTATTCTATTTATTTTTCTAGTGCATGACAGAAATCATCATTAGTTAAAAAGAAAGTGATGTAAGGAAGTGATATACGATTATATTTATCACGATTTTTAACTGTCAAACAAAAGATTTATAAAGTTTTATTATTATAAACAACATGGTATAAAGTCTTAATTNTCAAAGAACAGACTAGGTCNAATGATAGGGTATGCATTTTTTTATTTCGTTATACTTTTTTGATATATTAATGCATAATAATTGAGAGTTTATACAATAAAAAGCCTGGGGCTTAATGACAAAAAGCTACAGATTCATTCGGAAAATGATATAATTAAGTACTGAAACAATCTTGACAAAGCTGAAACTCGTTTGTATAATGATAAAGTCGCATAAACGAGTGATGGGTTGCGACTTTTTATGTGCCAGTAGCTCAGCAGGATAGAGCAACGGACTTCTAATCCGTAGGTCGGGTGTTCGAATCATCTCTGGCACGCCATGGAAATAGAGCATTCAAAGCAAATTGCGACGAAAGCTCTATTTTTTTTATCCAAATATTAGTGTAGTATTATAGTTAGGCAGATAGAAACAGAAAAACTTCTATGAATATTATAACTACATATTAGTGTAATAATATAATTGGGTAAATAATAGTAGAAATCTTCTATTAATAATATTACGAATTCTTACATAATTTTTATTTCCAAAGGAGTGTCCAAGATAAATGAAATTTTCAGAAATGAACTATAAAAGACCTGATATCGAGTATTACTCTCAAAAAATTAATAATATCATTGAGACCATTAATAACGCGAATAGTGCAGAAGAACAGCTTAATGCCCATAAAGAGTTTACCAGCTTATTCAATAGTCTTTCTACCATGCAGACTTTGGCTCATATACGAAATACCATGAACACCGAGGACGAATTCTATAACGAGGAAAATGATTTCTTCGATGAGAATTCTCCATTGTTCGAAAAGATGAGTACAGATTTTTACAGGGCTCTTGTGGAATCTAAATTCAGATCAGAACTAGAAAAGAAACTTGGAAAGCTTCTATTTATAAATGCCGAGTTACAGCTTAAATCCTTTGATCCGGCCATAATACCTGAATTACAGGAGGAAAATAAGCTTACCACCGAATATGTAAAGCTCATGGCATCAGCCCAGATTGAATTCAATGGAAAGAAGCTTAACCTTCCCCAGCTTCGCTTGTACCAGGAATCACCTGACAGAAATATAAGAAAAGCTGCTTATAAGAAACGAACCGAGTTTTTTGAAGATAACAAGGATAAGCTGGATGAGATTTTCGACAATCTTGTAAAGGTACGGACCCTGATGGCAAAGAAGATGGGCTATGAGAATTTTGTAGAGCTTGGGTATATCCGGATGGGCAGAAATTGCTATGGGCCTGAGGAAGTGTACCATTTTAGAGAACAGGTTAAGAAACATATGGTACCACTTTCTAATTGGCTACATGAATTACAAAGAGAAAGACTGGGCCTTGAAAAAGCTACCTTTATTGATAATGCTCTATATTTTAAAGAGGGTAATCCAAAACCCATAGGTACACCTGAGCAAATTTTTGAAGCAGGCAAAAAAATGTATGATGAGCTCTCTAAAGAAACCAGTGAGTTTTTCAACTTCATGCTTCAAAATGAACTTTTGGATTGCCTGAGCCGGAAAGGGAAGGCACCAGGAGGCTATATGACATATATAGAGGATTACAAGTCTCCCTTTATATTTGCAAATTTTAATGGCACCAGTGGCGATGTTGATGTTTTGACCCATGAGGCAGGCCATGCATTGAATGCATATCTTGCAAAGGATATTGAAATAGCCGAATATCAATCGTCAACCATGGAAATAGCCGAGGTTCATTCTATGAGTATGGAATTTTTCACAATGCCTTGGATGAATCACTTTTTTGGAGACCGAACAGAGGATTATGCCTTTATGCATTTAGCAAGTGCTATTAATTTCATACCCTATGGTTGTGCAGTGGACGAGTTTCAACATGTTGTATATATGAATCCCGAAATGACTCCTGTAGACAGAAAAAATGCCTGGAAGAAAATCGAGATGGAGTATCAGCCCTATCTGGATTATGAAGATGATCCCTTTTTTGGAGCAGGAGCCCGTTGGCAAGGCCAGACTCATATCTACAGTGTTCCATTTTACTATATTGACTACTGTCTGGCACAAACCTGTGCATTACAGTTTAGAAATCTATTGACTGAGGATTATAAGTCTGCCTGGGAAAAGTATCTTGATTTCAGCAAAAAAGCAGGTACAATGACATTTACAGACCTTCTGGAATCCTCGGGCTTATCTTCTCCCTTTGAGGAAGGATGCGTACAAGAGGTATGTAAGGGCAGCGAAATTGCAATAAAGAGAATGATAGAAAAATAGTCAGCTAAATAACAATTAAGATTATAATAATTAATCTCGAGGATTCATAAAGGAGGCTTTCAATATGTCTTACATCTGTGAGGAAGAATTGTTAAGAATATATAATTCATTGGAACAAAAGCTTATTAGTCTGGATTTCCAGCCTGAGATAGCTATGATAAGGGACTACCTTTTAAAGATTCAGATAAGCGAGAAAGATTCTCCTCTCGGAAAGCTGATAGTAGATTACAGTCCTAAAAAGCAATCCTATAATTACCGCAGGGATTCGGACCTGTCTGAAAATCAGTTTAACCGCATTATTGGTCTGTTAGGGGAAGAAGAAAGACTAATGACCAAAAAGGCTTCAGGGAGTAAAGTCCCTAAAAAGAAGGTAGAAGTTACAATTATTGAAGTAGACACCTCATATTATGCCTATGTAGACGGCTCCTTCATAGATGGATCTATAGGGTATGGGGCAGTCATCTTAAAAGACGGTGACATAATTGCCGAGCTGTCAGGGAAGGTAGATTCACCCCAGGCTATTGATTCAAGGCAGGTGGGGGGCGAAATTCAAGCAGTAATTGAGGTTCTGGAGTGGTGTAAAAAAGAAGGCATAGAAGAAGTTACTATAATTTATGATTTTAAGAATATTGAAATGTGGGCAACAGGTAGGTACAAAACTAACACCCCTATGACTCAAGCCTTCAAGAATTACATAGATAACTGTAATATTTCTATAACTTGGTATAAGGTAGACAGCCACACCGGTATATCCCTTAATGACAGAGCAGATGAGCTTGCAAAAATGGGTGCAAGGTCCTGATCAGAGAAATTCGGTCCCATGTCTTGAATAAGGACGGTTAATATGAACGGATGGCTTGTAGTCAATAATTTTATTAATGATTCTAAATTCAGTGAGCTCTATAGCTGGTTTTTAGACGCTTCAAGGGTAAACAACATAAATCTGATTCTGAAAAGAACAGGAGATTTAATCCTTTTATCAGGCGAAAGGCCCTTTGATGAAAGACCAGATTTTGTATTGTTTTGGGACAAGGACATATATCTGGCTCAAAGATTGGAGCATATGGGGATAAAGGTTTTCAATACTGCACGGGCAATTGAGATATGCGACAACAAGGCACTTACGGCAATTCATTTGTCCAATAGTAATATCAGAATGCCCCGAACAATTATTGCCCCTAAAACCTTTGAGGGTATAGGGTACAATAACCTGAATTTTATTGAATCTGCAGAAGAGGAGCTGAAGTATCCCTTTATAGTAAAAGAGGTATATGGCTCTTTTGGCCGGCAGGTATATTTAGTAGAAAACCGGCAGCAGGCAGAGGAAACAATTAGTAAGCTTGGTTATAAGGATTTTATCATGCAGGAATTGATTAAGACCAGCTGGGGAAGGGATCTCAGAATAAATGTTGTCGGAAATCATGAGGTTGCATCCATGTACAGATATAGTACAAAAGGAGATTTTCGTTCAAATATTACATTAGGCGGTCAAATGGAAAGGTATCAGCCCAGTAAAGAACAAATTGATATGGCAATCAAGGCCTGTAAGGTTGTTGGGTTAGATTTCGGCGGAGTGGACCTTCTGTTTGGAGAGGCAGATGCTCCGATAGTATGTGAGGTAAATTCAAATCCCCATTTTAAAACTACTTATGATTGTACAGGTATCAATTTAGCAGAAAGTATAATTGAATATATTAAAAGGAAATGTATATAGATGACAGGTTGGATTATTTACACCAAAGCTCATGCCCAAAAGAATGAATGGTTTATCTCTGAATTTCAAAAATGTGCAGCAAAAAAGAATACTGCCTTAGAATTAATTTATGTTGAAGACCTGAGCTTTGGAGTGCTTGACCAAAAGCCTTTTATTATGCATAACAATGCCGGGGATAAATTGCCCGGCTTCGCTATTTGCAGATGTATTTATCCTCTATTGAGCAAGCAGCTTGAGCTCATGGGTGTTCCTGTGTTTAATAATTATCATGTATCTTCAATTTGTAATGATAAAAGAAAAACGCATCAATATTTGGCCGGCAATAATATAGATATGATGGATACGCTGTTTTTAAACAGGCAATATATAAGCAATAATAGCTTTTCCTATCCTGTAATCGTTAAGTCTATAGATGGACATGGTGGGAATGAAGTCTACTATGTAAAAAACCAGGATGAACTTTTAGCAGCGATAGGAAAACTCAATTCCGATGAGTTTTTAATGCAAAGGGTTGCCTCAGATATAGGCACTGACTTGAGGGTGTATGTACTGGGCAAAAGAATCATAGCATCTGTTTTAAGAAAATCAAGACATGACTTCAGAAGTAATTATTCTCTAGGAGGGGTTCCAAGCTTATATAATTTAAGCAATGAAGAAAGGAATACAGTAAATAAGATTATTAGCATGTTTGATTTTGGTTTTGTAGGGATTGATTTTGTATTTGATGATGGAAGGTTTAAGCTAAACGAAATTGAAGATGTTGTAGGCTCGAGGATGCTGTATCAGTTAACATCAATGAAGAGCCACGAGATGTATTTTGATTTCATAGCAAATTCTCTATAATAACCGGATGTTTCAGAATTATTTCTTCTTGTTTAATAAACTGTACATCAGTTCTTTTTAAAGGTATAATTTATTAAAGAAATGCATTACAAAAGAAAAATCTGTGAGGTGCTATTAATGAAAAAAACTCGGCTCCTATTTTTAATCATTCTGGTCTTCAGCGTTTTGTTTATAACCGGAAATGACCAGAGTGCAATGGCACAGTCATATCCCGATACAATAAGGGTGGGTATCTACTCTGGCAGCTCTTCCGCGTCCTCTGTTTCTATTGTAACAAAGTCTGGACTTGAAATAGGATATTACGAGGATGGTAATTATAATGTTCTTCTAACAACAGAAGGCGATGCTCAGACCATATTCAGGAAGGACGCTCATTTCATCAAATCTTCATCAGGTGCTATTACAGAGTATAACCCTAACGAAGGGGTTCCCTTTGAAGGAGAAACATACGGACCTTTTCATATAAAGATAGGTGATTCTGTTCCTGACTTAGCCACAGCTCAGGCACTGTGCGAGACTTATAAGACTATGGGAGTTCTGGCCTATCCTGCGTTGGAAAACGGGTGGTCAGTCTGGACGGGTTTTTATTCTAATGCAACAAAGGCAAGTGCTGATATTCCTAACTTAGCCACCAAGCTNGGAGGAATCTCCCTTGAACTTCTTGAAACATCTTCATCAAGAATTATTGTATATTCCAGCACCTTTGAGCCAAGAATGATTTTCGGGGCTAACGATATAAAGCTTAATGCAAGACCAAACAGCTTGAATNACCCTAAAATAATAACAGTGAACAGTAAGCCCTACAGAGGCGAAATCGAACTCAGGCGTTTTGCAGACAGCGACATGACAATTATAAATATTGTTGATATAGAACAGTATTTATATGGTGTCGTTCCTAGAGAGATAGAGTCCTTTGCTCCAATGGAGGCTCTTAAGGCCCAGGCCGTTGCAGCAAGAACATATGCATATAAAGCTATGGACAGTTATAAAAAATGGGATTTTGATGTAGTAAACACCCAATCGTCCCAGGTTTATGGGGGATATTCTGATGAAAAGGAGTCTACCAATAAGGCTGTTGACGCTACCAAAGGGAAAAAGGTATTGTACAATAATAAGCTGGCATCCCTCTTTTATTTCAGCTCTAGCGGTGGTATGACCGAGGACAATATCTATGTATGGGGCTCTGACATTCCATATCTGAAGAGTGTTCTGGATCCTTATGAAGCTGGAAACTCATACAATTATACATGGTCACGAACATATACTGCCGAAGATATTAAAATGAAGCTGTTCTTAAGTGGCGTTGAAATCGGGGATATTCTCTCAATGACTGTTGAAGAATATACTCCTGCAGGAAGAGCAAGAAAGCTTAAAATAATAGGAACACAGGGTAGCATAACCTATACTAATGAAGATATCAGGATTATTCTTGGAAAGGACGGGAACTATCTTCCAAGCAGAATGTTCACCATAAGCGGAGGTGGTAGTTCAGGCACAGGCTCAGGCACTGCTTCAGTTTTATCGGCTAATGGCTCTGTTTCAACAATGAATGTCTATGGTGCGAAGGCAGTGACATCCTCCGGGGTTTATGATATCCTTTCCTCTGCAGGTCCGGTTAAGGTAGTAAGTGCAGACAGCTCAACTATAATTGCAGGTGCTGTTTCAGATGGAACCTTTGTATTAACCGGAAAAGGATGGGGCCATGGGATAGGCATGAGTCAGGAAGGGGCAAAGGGATTTGCCAGAAACGGTTATACATATGATCAAATATTGATGCACTACTTCCCGGGTGTTACTGTTGAATAACTTATGAATGGAGCTAAGCTATGTTTTGGATTATCATATCTGTTTTGTTAATAGTAATAGACCAGTTGTCAAAACTCTATTTTTTAAATAACCAGCTTCTTTATAATGGTTATGTAATCATAGACAAGTTTTTTTATCTGACTTATTTGGAAAACAGAGGGGCAGCCTTTGGGATCTTTCAGGACGGCAGATGGTTTTTTATAATAACCACAATAATTGCTTCAGGAGTTATGGTTTGGTATTTTATTAAAAACAACAATTTTTTACTTCGTGTGTCTTTGATGCTGATTGTATCGGGGGGAATCGGCAATTTAATTGACAGAGTTTTCCGAGGTTTTGTTGTGGATTTTCTTGATTTTTATCCCTTTGGATACGACTTCCCAATTTTTAATTTTGCCGATATCTGCGTAACCGTTGGCGTCTTTTTATTCGTGATTTATATTATTTTTGTTTACAAAGAGCTGGACGATGAAAATACCTTATCCGGGGTGAACAATGAAAAGCAGGACTGAAAGCTTTATAATTGATGAATTAATCCAGGGACAAAGGCTTGATTCATTTTTGGTTAATAGCCTGCATTCTTATTCGGTTTCAAGAAGCTTTGTTCAAAAGCTGGTAGAAAAAGGCCTTGTTACAGTGGAAGGCAGTAAAGCAAAAAGTGGTCTTAAGCTAAAGGCTGGGATGAAGATTAATGTTGAAATACCTGAACCTGAGGCCTTGCAGGTTGAATCACAAAACATACCCTTAGATATAATATATGAGGATAAGGATATTATTGTAGTAAATAAACCGAAGGATATGGTGGTTCATCCTGCCGCCGGTAACTGGGAAGGAACTCTTGTGAATGCTCTGCTTTATCATTGTGAGGGTTCTCTATCTGATATAAACGGCGTTATAAGGCCGGGTATTGTTCATCGGATCGATAAAGACACAACGGGGCTAATAGTAGTTGCAAAGAATAATGAGGCCCACATAAAGCTTTCGGAGCAGCTAAAAAATTATGACATGAAACGGATATATGAGGCTATTGTAGTTGGCAATCTAAAGGATGATTCGGGTAAGATTTCAGCCCCGATAGGCCGTCACCCTTTAAACCGCAAAAAAATGGCAGTCAACTACAAAAACGGTAAACCAGCTGTGACCTCATTTAAGGTATTGGAGAGGTTCGGTAAATATACTTATGTTCAGCTGACTCTAGAGACGGGAAGAACTCATCAGATTCGCGTCCATATGGCATCCTTAGGGCATCCGGTGGTTGGTGATACTGTTTATGGCAAGGCATCCAAGCTCATAGATACAAATGGACAGGCCCTGCATGCAAGATTTTTAGGGATAACGCACCCTTCAACTAATGAAGAAATGGAATTTGAGGCACCCCTTCCCAAGTATTTTGTAAAATTTTTAAAATGCTTAAGAGGAACCTTATCAGATGAACTTTATTAATGGACATTATTTGAACAATATTATATAATTCTTGTGACAACTTTGCGAGGTGAAAGAATGTTAGAAAAAAATGTAGCATTTAATGTAGAAGGTATAGTAAATGAAGATACGAGTGACATTATTAAGAATGCAGTAGAACAACTTAATGGGATTCTTGAAGTATCAGTATATCCTGAAACTAAACGCGTGACAGTTGAATTTGACGAGGAAAGATTGTCAGAAGAAACCATCAAAGGCACCATTGAGGATGCGGGCTTTATTGTCAGATAGGACGACGTTTTTCCTTAATTTTTGTATAAAAAAGTTAAAGGGCTTATTTATAAGGCCTTTTAACTGTTTGGAGATAGTTTTAAATGCGTTTATTAGGTAATATATTATGGATTTTATTTGGCGGATTCCTCTCAGCAATACTCTGGTTCATAGCTGGAGTGGTTTGCTGTATTACTTTTATCGGTATACCATTTGGTATTCAATGCTTTAAAATAGCATCTTTTGTACTTTACCCCTTTGGCAGGGATATTGAGATAAAAGGGTTTAATCTGGGAAGTATACTTGGGAATATTATCTGGATTATTTTTCTTGGGTGGGAACTTTTTGTGACTCATTTTATTGCAGGGCTTATTCTTTGCATTACAATTATTGGCATACCCTTTGGAAAACAGCATTTTAAGCTTGCCAGGCTTTCAATAGTGCCCTTTGGATCAAGAATATATGACAAAAGCTGGATATGAGGTGTTGACTTGATTGCTTTATTTGGCGGAACATTCAATCCTATACATTATGGTCATCTTCTCATATGTGAGGGGATACGGGAAGAGTATAATCTTGAAAAAGTGGTGTTTATCCCTGCGCGAATCCCCCCCCACAAGGATAAGAATGAAATAATCCAGGCCAGCCACAGACTGGAAATGGCAAAATTAGCAATTAAGGATAACCCTTTTTTTGAAGTAAGCGATATGGAGCTAAAAAGAGAAGGTTCATCCTANACCATTGATACTGTAAGAATATATAAAAATCTCTATAATATTGATCGTATGGGTCTTATCCTTGGAGCTGATTCACTTATTAATTTTGAAACATGGCGAAATTTCACGGACATATTTCCTCTGGTTGATATTTATGTTGCATCAAGACCTGATTCCGATGCCCAAACTCTGGAAAAAACTATTCAGAGATTTGAGAATGAATTTGAAGCAAAGATTAATAAATATTCTCTCAGAACAATGGATTATTCCTCTACAGAAATAAGAGACAGGATAAGTAAAGGCTTATCTATTAAATATCTTGTTCCACCTGCTGTAGAAGAGTATATTTATAAGGCGGAATTATATAATGATAATTGTGATGGGGATGTAAATGGAGATAAATGATATTATCGATCTACTTAGCAAAGAAATAGATTCACGAAGGCTGGAGCANTCGATAAATGTTATGAAGGTTTCGGAACAGATGGCCAGGCATTATGGGAGCGATGTAAACAAGGCAAGAATTGCAGCTATTCTTCATGATTGCGGAAAAAATTATAAAGGAAATGATGCTCTCGAATATATCAAAAAAATACCTTACATACCGGATGAAATAGAAAAAATTCAGCCTAAGCTGCTTCATGGGGTAATAGGAAAGCATTTGGCCATGACAAAATATAATATAGGCGACCAGGAGATTTTAGAGGCAATCCGATGGCATACTACAGGCCGTGCAGGGATGAGTGTCTTAGAAAAAATCATATATATTGCTGATTATATTGAGCCATTGAGAACCTTCGAGGGCATTGAAGAAATGCGAAGGCTGGCCTTCGTGGATTTGGACAAATGCATTGTGCATTGCTCTGAAAGTAGTATAAGATATGTTCTGAAAAAAGGTGTTCTGTTGCACGAAAAAACAGTTGAAACCAGGAATTATAGTTTGATGCTCGTTAATATGAATAGTATATAGTTTCATTTAGTGGGGGTGCTATTATGGAGTGGAATACATTTCAACTGAATAGTGATTTCATTTTAACTGTATTATTAAGAGTATTGTTGTCCTTTATTCTTGGAGGAATAATAGGTTTTGAACGAGAGCATTCCAATAATAAGCCTGCAGGCTTCAGAACCCATATCCTTGTTTGTATGGGCGCTTGCCTTGTAGTATTAATATCTCATTTTTCAATTACTGCTTATGCCGGGAAAGCAAATATTGATCCAACCAGGATTGCGGGTCAGGTGGTAAGTGGAATAGGTTTCCTTGGCGCCGGTGCAATCATTCGTCACGGAGTATCGGTTAAGGGACTTACAACAGCAGCTAGCATATGGATTGTTGCCTGTGTCGGGTTGGCTTGTGGAGTAGGCTTTTATTCGGGAGCTATTATCGTCACTCTCGTTGTATGGACAGTTCTATGGTTCTTTAAAGGTATTGAAANAATTATTTCGAACAGTAACAAGGTGAGAATAATTGAGATAGAAGGCCATGTTGATATTAAAGCCATACAACCCTTAAATGATGTTTTAACTGATTATAGCCTATCTATCAAAAGNATTGATATATTAGAGATAGCAAATACAACCAAGCAAAGAATAGTAATTAAATTAGNTGCTGCCAATAAAAAAATTGACATGGTTTCACTTTCAGCTAGAATAAAAGAAATTGAAGGGGTACTTAAGGTATCTATCTAAAAGGAGATGCTAATATTTTGAAAGAAGAAAAGAAGAGAAGCATTTTAAAAGAAATACTTGACTGGGTTTTGTTGATTCTAATTGCAATATTGATAACTTCCATTGTTCATAGCCAGCTTTTTGCACTTACCGAAGTAAATATGCAATCCATGATGGATACATTAGAACCCACAGACAGATTAGTTATGAGTAAGTTAGCATATGCTTCTTCCGAGCCCCAGAGAGGGGATATAATAATATTCTTGAATAGCGAGCCAGTAAACGGTATTTTTGGAAGGTTTTCGATTTATTTTTCTGATATATCTTTAAAGTTTAAAAAAGATTATAGGAATAACAGACTTATTAAGCGAGTTATAGCTATTCCTGGCGATACAGTTGAAATAATCGATAATGTTCTTTATGTAAATGACATAGCACAGGAAGAACCTTATGCAAGGATAGATCCCGACGAAAACATAGTTGTTAACGGGCAAATGGATAAAATTACTATACCGCCGGGTAAACTATTTGTTTTAGGGGATAACCGGAGATGGAGCATAGACAGCCGGAACTACGGTGTAATAGATCGTTCCTGGGTAGAGGGAAAGGCAGTATTCAGAATTGCCCCCTTTTCAAAGTTTGGAAAGATTAATGATTAATTCTTGTGAAGAAGAAAATGAAGCACGAAAACAGAATTCCCATACTTAAAATGTTAAGAGAATACAAGGAGAATATGCCTTTGCCCTTTCATATGCCGGGGCATATTCTTGGAAGAGGCCTTCTTGAGGAGTTCAGAGCCATAGGTGGTTTTGATATTACCGAAGTACCAGGCTCAGATTGCCTTCATGCTCCTGATGGCGTAATTAAAGACGCTCAAGAAGAGGCTTCTAGATGTTTTGGCGCAGATTTTTCATTCTTTCTTGTTAATGGATCTACTTCAGGGATTCAGGCTATGATACAGGCTGTTTTAGAGCCTGGAGGGAAACTGATTATTGGCAGGGATAGTCATGTTTCGGTTTTGAATACACTATCTCAGCTTAATGGCGAGCCTGTTTTTTTAATGCCTGAGATAGATAAAAAAACACAGATTCCATTGAGTATTACCCCAAGTATGTTAGAAGACGCCTGTAGAGCTAATCCTGATGCTCAGGGTATATTAATCACAAGACCTAATTACTATGGTATAGCTAAAAACCTTGATGAAATCGTTGAAATAGCCAATAAATTTAAAATGCCTCTTTTAGTAGATGAAGCTCATGGTGCCCATTTCATTTTCCATGAGGCCTTTCCAAGTCCATGTATGGGTTCAGGTGTAGATCTTTGTGTTCAAAGCTTGCATAAAACTTTGCCTTCCCTGACTCAGACAGCAATTCTGCATGGCAGAAATAACGGCAGGGTAGATAAGTCTATAGTAACCACTACCGCTTCTATGGTTCAAACAACCAGCCCGTCATATTTACTGATGTGCTCAATAGATATTGCCCGTTATATCATGCAGACACGGGGCCGTGATCTGTACAGTGAGCTAAAACTCCTTGTTTTTGACTTTGATAAAAAGCTTGAAGAACTATCCTGCATAAAAAGGGTTGCTCAGGATTTTCAGGGATATGATTCTGATTTTACAAGAATAGTATTAAGTTTCAAAGACACTGAATTAAGCGGATCCAATGCAGAGGAGTTTTTGAGAACCAGATATGGCATAGTTGCCGAAATGGCGGATTTATATCATGTTGTGTTGATTGTAACTCCCTTTCATACAACAAAGGATTTTGATAAACTATTATTAGCACTAAAGGACATCGACAAAAAATATGGAAAGGTTTCAAAAGCCGGAGACCAGAATTCTGAAGGCCCTGTGAATTATCCCGGCATTCCGGAAAAAGCTCTTCCTTTAAGAAGGGCAATGTTTTCTAAACATGAGGAAATACCGATATATAAATCACAGGGCAGCATCAGTGCCGGATATATAACTCCTTATCCGCCCGGAATACCTGTTGTATGTCCCGGCGAAATAATAAATGACAGCGTAGTGAGCTATATATCTGCATTATTAAAAGAAAACCACCCTGTGCATGGTGTAAAAAACGGCGGGGTAAAGGTAGTTGAAATATGATTAATGAATTGCTCATTAGGAGGAGAAGAATCATTGAAGGGTAAGCTTATTATTATAGAAGGAGTGGACTCAAGCGGAAAGGCTACTCATACAAAGCAGCTTTATGAGCGCCTTGTAAGAGAAAACTACAATGTTAAAAGGGTTGAGTTCCCTAATTACAGCTCAGATTCATCTGCCCTGGTAAAAATGTATCTGAAGGGTGATTTCGGGAGTAGGCCCGAGGATGTGAATGCCTATGCTGCTTCAACCTTTTTTGCAATAGACAGATATGCCTCCTACAAAACAATATGGAAGCGATTCTACGATGATGGTGGTATTGTAATTAGCGACAGATACACCATGTCAAATATGATACATCAGGCCTCTAAAATAAAGGAGGACTCAGAAAAAAAAGCATTTCTGGAATGGCTGTGGGATTTGGAGTTTGTTAAGCTAGGGATACCTGTGCCTGATTGCGTAGTATTTCTGGACATGCCGCCAAAGCATGCCCAGCTTCTGATGAAGGAAAGAAATAATAAAATAACCGGACAAAAAGAGAAGGACATACACGAGAACGATACTCAGTATTTAATTGATTCCTACAACAATGCCTGCAGTATTGCAAAAGCATTTAACTGGAACTATGTTGCCTGCACTGAGAACGACAAAATACGCGATATTAAAGCTATTCACGAGGATATCCACACAATAGTCTTGAAGGCTATTACTTAGTACTGGGGGGGTAGTTAGTATGAGTATCAGAATTAACGGAAACTCGGGTAGAAAGCCACAAAAAATCACTGGACCTGTTGATAGGGACGTTAAGAAGGTTACCGAAAAAAATAGTCTGCAATTTAGTACTCATATGGATAAAAACTATTCCGATAACCAGGAGGAGAGGTTAAAAAAGAAGGCTCTGGAGATAGAAAAACAGGGGAAACGTTTGGGGAAGCACATCGATGTGGCAGAGCTTAAGGCTTATAAGCGATTGGTTATGGAATTCTTAGATGAGGCTGTCCGGGGGTCGACAAGCTTTTCTAAGGACAGCTTTTTGGACAGAAGGGGCAGACACAGAGTATTTGCCTCTATCAAGATTATCAACGAAAAGCTCGAACAGCTGACCAAAGATGTGTTAAGCTCTGAAAAGGATAACCTGACTATTCTAGGAAGAATTGAAGATATCAGGGGGTTAATTTTAGACCTTGTGCTATAGATTATACCTTTTCTCCTCAACAAATGTCTCAGCCAATCACAACCTGTCTGTAAAGGAGAACATCAATGGAATTCATTGGTCAATCTTCTATAGTTGAAGATTTTGGGAATAAAATAAAAAACAATAAGCTTGGACACGCATATATACTTACAGGAGAGCCCGGTATAGGGAAAAGAACATTAGCTCGTTATTTGGCCAAAACTATTCTGTGCACTGACAGGAAAGAGAATCAGGCTCCCTGCGGTAATTGCAGAGCCTGTAAAACCTTTGATGTAAATGTAAACCCGAATTTTACTGTGGTAAGACATGAAACCAGAAGTATAGTAATTAAACAAATAAGGAATATGCTGGAGGACATCGAAATCAGGCCTTCAGAAGGTAAAAAGGTATATATTATAGAGGAAGCCGACAGAATGACAACTCAAGCCCAGAACTGTATCTTAAAGACCTTGGAAGAGCCTCCCCCTTATGCAGTAATAATTCTAACAACAGCTATTTATGATTCACTTTTAATTACAATAAAGTCCCGAGCAGTGCAGGTTAGCTTAAAGCCCTATTCTTTAGACGAAATGCGTGAAATTCTAAATGTAAACCGAATCAGCTTTGCTGATAAAGAGTATCTTCTTTCGTTAAGTCAGGGTATTCCAGGGAAAGCTATTAATCTTATTGATGATAAGGACTTTGAGGAAAGCCGTAATAAAGTCATGAGCTTTTTATTTGATAATAGCACCATGTCTGCAATGGAGTTTAATAAATATCTTTCTGATAATAAAGAGGCATTTTCTACCTGTATGGATATCATTGACTCTGTGTATCATGATGCACTTATGGTATTGTATTCTATAGAGGATGGGTTGATTAATCCTGACAAAAAAGATAATATAATAAAGTATGCTAATGAGCATAGTACCTATTCTATAATGCAAAAAATATCAAGGATACAAGAAATACGGTTGAATTTAAAGAGGAATTTAAACTATCAGCTTGCTGTAGATATAGTTACACTCGAAATTTAGTATATTTTCCAAGGAGGAAAATTGATGGTAAATGTTGTAGGAGTCCGCTTCAGAACAGCGGGTAAAATATATTACTTTAATCCATGCGATTTAGAATTAGACAAGGGCGACAAAGTAATTGTTGAAACTGCCAGAGGAATTGAGTGTGGAACAGTAGTGGTTACAAATCGTCAGGTGGTTGATGAGGAGGTAGTGTCGCCATTAAAAAATGTTATCCGCAAGACTACCGAAGAGGATTTAAAACANGTTGAGGAAAACAAGAAGAAGGAAATAGAAGCTTTTGATATCTGTTTAGAAAAAATAAAAAAACATAATCTTGAAATGAAACTGATTGATGTTGAATACACATTTGACAATAATAAGGTTCTGTTCTATTTTACTGCAGATGGACGAGTAGATTTCAGAGAGCTTGTAAAAGATTTAGCCTCTGTTTTTCGCACCAGAATTGAGCTTAGACAGATTGGAGTCAGGGATGAAGCCAAGATGATGGGGGCCTTAGGGAATTGCGGAAGGGAATTGTGTTGCAGCACGCATCTTGCAGAATTCCATCCAGTATCAATAAAAATGGCCAAAGAACAATCTTTATCCCTTAATCCCTCAAAGATTTCCGGAACCTGCGGCAGACTGATGTGCTGTCTAAAGTATGAGCATGAGGCCTATGAGAGCCTTTTAAAGAAATCACCAAAGCTAGATGCCATTGTTCAGACTCCTGATGGTCAGGGGACAGTGGTCTATGTGGATCTTTTGCGAGAAAGAGTAAAGGTTAAGCTGGATTTAGAGCAGGATACAGATATAGTCGCATACTCTATAAAAGATATTAAGATTGTAAAGGATGCCGTAAGGGATAATGATCCCGAGGATCATCTCCTTGAGGAATTAAAAGATCTTGAGGACTAACGCAGGGGTAACAAAGGGGGACGGTTCTTTTTGTGCTACTTCCTTTGCTTTTTCTGTTTTGTCAGTAGTGTGTACAATATACAGTTTCATATTGACAATGGAGAGTTCTTGGTATAGGATAATTTTGAATTATTAAATGTTTAACCATAATCGGGAGGTGTATTAGGTGGCATATTTTATTAACGACGATTGCATCAGTTGTGGTGCTTGTGAACCCGAATGCCCTGTTAGCTGCATATCAGAGGGTGATAGCAAATACATAATTGACGAAGATTCTTGTATTGACTGTGGTTCATGTGCTGAGGTTTGTCCTGTAGACGCACCGCAGCCAAAATAATATTGTTAAGAAATAAAGGAGTCAAGCAAGCTTGACTCTTTTTTCATAAGGGGAATTCTTATGGGCTTTACATTGTTATCTGATGAAACACTGGATGATTTACAGCTTAAGGGATTGTTTATCATCCAGAAAAAGAATACCTTCCGTTTTGGTACAGATGCTGTTTTACTGTCAAGCTTTGTTGCCAGCCACATGAGATATAAAAAAAAGACCAGTATAGTTGACATGGGTACAGGAACAGGCATTATTCCTATCCTTCTTTCAGCAAAAACAGAGGCAGATCAAATCGTAGGCCTGGAAATTCAAAAGTCCATTGCAGATATGGCTAAAAGAAGTGTAGAGGGTAATGATCTGGAGAACAGAATTACAATAATAAATGGGGATATCAGGAAGGCAAAGTCTATTCTTGGCCCGGTATCTAATGATATAGTAGTTTCAAACCCTCCCTATACCAAGGTCAATAGTGGATTTATAAATGCTGATGACGGCAAAACCGTTTCCAGGCATGAGGTGTGCTGTACCCTGATGGATTTACTTCAAAGCAGTTTTTCTCTGCTAAAGCCTCAGGGGGAATTCTTTATGGTGCACAGACCTGAAAGACTGGCAGATGTAATTGATTCTATGAGAAGGGTAAAAATTGAGCCCAAAATACTCAGGATGGTCAGCCCCAAGGTCGGAAAAGCGCCTATGCTAATTCTGGTTAAGGGAATAAAGAATGCTAATCCGGGACTAAAGATCTTGCCTGAGCTTATATTGTACCATGAAAAGGGAGACTACACCGAAGAGGCCAGACTGATGTATTCAATGGGATTAGAGTCGGAATAAAGAGGTATGTATTATGAGTAAAATAAATATTTCTGCTCCTTTGACATTAGATATGGTGAAAACCTTAAAAGCCGGTGATCAGGTTTTAATATCAGGAACATTATATACTGCTAGGGATGCCGCCCATAAGAGAATGATTGAGCTCCTTGAGCAAGGTAAGCCCTTGCCCTTTGATATAGAGAATCAGATTATATATTATGTTGGACCTTGCCCGGCGCCAGAGGGCAAAATAATTGGATCAGCAGGTCCTACCACAAGCTACCGTATGGACGCATATGCTCCAATGCTAATTGAATGTGGTCTAAAAGGAATGATAGGCAAAGGCTTGAGGGATGATAAGGTTGTAGAAGCCATGAAGAAATTTGGAGCCCTTTACTTTGGTGCTATCGGAGGAGCTGCAGCATTAATCTCATCATGCATTATAAATCAGGAAATCATAGCCTTTGAGGATTTAGGAACTGAAGCTATTCGGCGAATAGAGGTAAAGGATTTTCCGTGTTTTGTGGTTATTGATGCACAGGGAAGGGATATATACAAAGAAGGAAGACAGAAATATCAAATAGTAGGATGATGATTATATGAAAGAATTTAGTTTTGATAAGAGAATCAATATTTTCTGCGGTCATTATGGGAGTGGGAAATCAGAAATATCAGTTAATGCTGCCTTTATGTTAAAGGAGAAAGCTTCGAAGGTATTAATGGCAGATATGGATGTGGTAAACCCTTATTATAGAAGTGCCGATGCCAGAAAAGCTCTTGAAGACGAGGGCATTAAGGTTGTGGCACCATTATTTGCGAATACCAATGTAGATGTTCCTGCAATAGGACCTGAGATTTCTATAGGCCTTAAGGATAAAAGTCATAATGTAATTATTGATGTAGGTGGGGACGAGGACGGATCAAGAGTTCTAGGCCGTTATTACCACGAAATCGTAAAAAATGAATATGATATGTTTTTTGTGTTTAATCGTTCAAGGCCAATGACAGTAAATTTTGAAGAAACATTATCATACATCAGAGAAATTGAAGCTGCTTCCAGGCTAAAGATTACCGGGTTGATTAATAATACACATTTTCTTGATCAGACGACTGTTGAAGATATTATGTACGGTCTGGAGCTTGCGCAGGAAATAAGTCAAGAGACATTAATACCAATCAGGGCAACCTGCGTTATGGAGGGACTTGAAAAGCAGCTTGAGGGGGAGCTGGATCATCCTCTCATGGTGCTTCGAAAACGCTTAAGTCTTCCTTTTTAAAGCCGGTTCTCCCTGTTTTTTCACCTAATTAATTCTAATGATACCATCATCAAAACCCCTGATATTCAGGGGTTTCACTTTGCCATTCACAAATCACCCTTAGGGTGATTGTGAAAATATCAAAAGCCATATAACATTATATATGGCTTTTAAATATGGTTCTTAAGCACTTTTCCCATATTTCAATCCATCACTATATTAGTTAAGTCAATTATTTGTAATATTATTCTGTAGTGGGTCATATAAGAATCAGTAAAACTCTGATTTTTTATCTAAGGAATTACTAATCAGTATTATTTCAAGCATGGAGGTCTCAGTCACATGAAAATAGTAAAAAAGAATATAGTTTTATTAATTATGATTCCTATACTGGCTTTAACTGGTTGTGCCTCGGAACATGATAGCGTAAACCTTGAAAGTAATGAGGAATACATGGAATTCATAGAAAAGGTAGATGATGCTATATTAGGCTTCTCTCTGGAGGATATTGAATCCGAGATAGCTAAGGAATTCATGAATGCCAGTGCAGAAAAGCAATCTGAATTAGCCATGGAATTAGCCGACGATATTGCCCGTGCTAATTTCATGGGGGTATCCAATGACGAAATAATGGGTCTTGCAGGAACTGCGGTAAAGGCCTACCCCCATCCATTACTCCTGAATAATTTTGCTACCATGGTACTTGAGGAATGGGGACCGGAGGAAGCATTGTATTTCTATACACTGGCAGCGGCTCAAGAGCCTGAAAATCCAGTTATTCTAACTAATCTGGCAAATGTATATTTAGAGCTTGAAAACTATACAGAAGCAAAGCAATACGCAGATTTAGCGGTATCCGCATCAAATGATTATGGCCCTGCCTATCAGGTGCTGACAACATTACATCTTAAGGATGAAAATAGTCAGCTTGCTGCCGAGACAATGGTAAAAAGTGCAAAGTACTGCTTTAATGATATTTCAGTTTATCACTTCCTGTCTTTCCTTGAGGCCGTATCCCAGCTTGATGCTGAAGTGGATGAATATCCTTTGAATGAAACATTTATTAATGATTTATATGATATAGCAAAGGAGAATACCGGAAGCTTTACCGATGTCAGCACAGATATTCCGGAATCACAGCTTACTCTGAAGCCCTTTCCTCAAATAACTGGGCCAGATAATCTTATGAATTCTGAGAAATATTTTGAGGATCTGTTAACTCAATGTTATGAGGCAGAAAACAATTTGAGTAACTATTATGATCAGTATAAGAATGTTGCCGAAAACATTCTCATACAGATTGACTGGGGAATTCGTTCTGAATCAGGAGAAAAGTTTCCTGTATATAGTAGCGCAAGGCAGATATGTGCAGTAAGAGTATTGGAGTCATTCTATCGCTTTAAACTTGAACAGCTTTATATAGTAAACCAAAAGAAGATTGATGGTTTACAGAGACAAATGTGGTCTGAGGTTGATAAGCAACAGAAAGCATACAATAACAGGATAGATGAGCTAGAGGAAGAAGCAGACGAGACTTCTGACATAGCATTAGCATCGTTGCTTACAATGGACATTGAATCTATCCCGGACTATATTAAGGAAGCTTTAAGCATTAGTCTAGAAGCTGAAGAATTGAGAGTAGAAAAGCAGAATNCGATTCTTTCCATACTCAAAAACTATTCTCTTAATATTATCAATGCATGTAATGATTACTACAATGAACAGAAACAATTGTTGGAGGAATATTGGTTAAAATGCGGTGGTTTATTAAAATACATTTCTGATTATGATATCTATATGAGCTTGAGCTATGCGAGAGAAAAGACAGTCTATGATTATTTGACCAATCCAATATTCCCGGTTAAAAGTATGGGAGATAGTTTGAGGGCGTATAAAGAGTTGCTTGATCAGGCAAGACAAGATCTTGAGTCTTTCATAAATGTGTATGAGAAGTATTTGGATATGGAGATACCGNAATATGAAGAAGACGAGAAGGGTTCCAAACCGGGGGACCCGGATTTTGTTCCAGACATAGAAAGAGAAGCACTTACAGAATTCAAGGAATCTACTGACATGGGTTCATGGGGTTTCGAGCTAGAGGAACCATTCTTCGGACTTGCCACTGTATCGGTATCTTATGATGGTGAAAACCTGGATTTTGAATTCAACAGCATAAAGGGCGGGAAAAAACTCGGCATCAATCTCGTGGATGGCAGCACTTATAGCCACACTATTCAGGGAGTTACATTAGCTGGAGACACGAAGTGGTTTACAAAGTCTGGGAAAGTATCTGATGCTCTTAATAGAAGCGGCCCCCTGGGGAAGGGTGCAAATGCACTGGGTAAAATCGGATTTTCCTTTTCCGACAGTCAGCACACGGGACAGTACATTCAAAGAAATGGCGGAAAAAGTATTATTGATGTAGGGAGGGTTTACATTAGAGAATCAGGAGGAACCATAAGCAACTTTGGGAAGTCAACAAAAGTTACAGTAACAAAATCCATGATTAGTGGGGTTGCTATAAAAAGTACAACCACTAAATATAAATTCTTCTTTGCATCCTTTGAGTACTAGTCAGAGTAA
>JGI24712J26585_10000358_pt1 | contig 39532 bp, 32 predicted proteins | sample BioPla3DNA2_FD_26585 | JGI IMG/M metagenome (IMG submission 26585)
TTTTTTTTAACCTCTTTTGTTTTGATATGATTTTATATTGCATTGTAATTAAGCATTTCTCATAAATTCACCCATACTTATTTGTGAAAATGTACAAATATATAGCTCTATTGAAACAAAACAGACTTTCTCAAACACTTATATTATAGTAACCGGTTAACAAGGCATTGGAGGTGTAGAACAAAATGAAATCTGGTCAAAGCTTTGATGAGGATGTAAAGCTGGCAATTAAGGGCGATTGTGATGCCTTTGCAAGGCTGTATTCCATTGTGTATAAGGATTTATACCATATTGCAATTTGCAGCCTTAGAAATCAGCAGGACGCTGCTGATATCGTAAGCGAAACGGTTATTGACGCTTTTGCTTCAATAAAAAAACTACGAAACCAAAACGCTTTCAAGGGCTGGATTGTAAAAATATTAACCAATAAGGTTAAGCAAAAGCAGGCAGAATACATGAAACAGAGAGCGACTGATAATTTTGATGCTGCTGAAAATATCAAAGGGAACGAATTTAATTTCGGAAAGCATGAACTTGATGAGGAGCTTGCAAGACTGGATAACGAAGAGCGTCTGATTTTGTCACTATCTGCGTTAATGGGATATACAAGCAATGAAATTGCTCGACTATGTAAGATAAATCCTGCAACGGTGCGAACTAAGCTTGCTCGAACAAAAGCTAAATTAAGAGAAGCCTTAGGTTAATANATAAAAGGAGCTGATATTATGAATAATGATGATAGGATTAGGAGAGCTATGCAAAATCATGAAATTCCGAAAGAGCTTGAGCCAGAGAATATTGCAAAAATGCTCAAGGAGAGAAATATAAAAAGAAATATCAATATATCAAAACGAGCAAGAATTACAAGGTATACTGCTACTGCAGCAGCCTGTGTTTTACTTGTTACAGGTGTGCTGTCTGTCTATGGCCATAATAGAAACGGTTTAAAAGATGATGGTTTGAACCCAATCCATTCCTCTCAATCAACTGATACAGAATCAACTAATACATTAGGCAATTATATGGCAGGTGCTCAAAGCTATAACGAAATATATGATGCAATAACAAAAAGCTATAAGCAACAGCAAAAAAAACAAAAGCGTAGCGGAGGAATTGCTGGCTTTTTCAACTCTATTTTTGGCAGCAAGGATTATGAAGAGAATTTAGATGGAGTTGCATCTAAAGCTGCATCTAGTGCTGAAACAGACTTTGCANCTAACGATACAATGGCTGGTGCTGAAGCTGAAATTGAGGAAACAACCACTAACGGTGAAGGCGATTTCTCCAACACAATAACTCAAGTTCAAGGTGTTGAAGAGGCTGATATAATTAAAACTGACGGAAAAAATATTTTCTATACAGTAGGTGAGAACTTATATGCTGTTTCTGTTAAAGATGGCGTTTTTGGCGAACTACAAAGCTACAAAATAAATGGAAATGTTATCTCCATGTTCCTAGTGAACGGCAAAATTGTCTTAATCTATTCTGTCTATCCAGAATATGTAGCTTATGATTCAGAATACAGAACTTACGATAGGTACCATGTTCCTAGCAATTCCGGAACTGGAGTTCTAACCTTTAATTTTAATGATAACAAGCTAAATCTTGAAAGCTCATATATTCAGGACGGCAATTACAGCGATTCAAGAATGATTGGCAACACACTTTATTTAATCAGCAATAAATATAATATGAAGGTTGGCTTAATCGATGGCGCTGATGATATTCAAGCATATATCCCTTCATATACATGCAAAGAAGAATCTTGCTTTATTGAACCAAATGATATTCTATTACCAAGCAATTGGAAAGACCAGTATATCGGTTTAAACTACGCTATAATCAGCGGAATCAACATCAACGATATGTCCGAGCCTGTATCAATAAAGGCATTGGCAGATTATTCTGGGCAGCTCTATTGCTCATTAAATAATATTTATATAACAAATTCAATTTATGAAAATAACGCTAGCCGCACAAATATTACAAGACTTGCAATAGACAATGGAAATATTAAGCCAATGGCTACCGGCAAGGTTAATGGCTATGTTCTTAACCAATTCTCTATGGATGAGTATAACGGCTATTTCAGAATTGCTACTACTATTGAACGCTGGNCTGAATCAAGTAATACCTTTTTGGAAAGTGAAGTTGTCTCTTTCTCACGAAATGAGCTAAGCAATAGTGTTTATGTTCTGAATGAAAAGCTTGAGGTTGTCGGCAGTGTTGGTGATTTCGGCAAAAGCGAAAGCATTAAGTCCGTTAACTTCGCTGGTGATATCGCATATGTTGTTACTTATTTTCAAACTGACCCGCTTTTTGCGATTGATTTGAGCAATCCTACATCTCCTAAAATACTCGGAGAACTAAAGATTACTGGTTACAGCTCATATATGCACAGCTGGAGTGATGGCTTGCTTCTTGGTTTTGGTGTTGACGCTGATGAATCTGGCTTTGAAAAAGGCGTTAAACTTGTTATGTTTAATGTATTCGATAATGGTGACCTTAAAGAAAATGGAATATATCAGATAAATTCCGAATCCTTAGGTCGCAGCTATGTTTACTCACAAGCTGTTTATGACCATAAACAATTGATGATTGACCCTGAAAAGAATATTATAGGCTTCCCTGTTTATACAGACTCCTATAATTATTATTTCCTCTTTAAATATGAAAATGGAGAATTCACAAATATCGGCTATATAGATAATGACAATGATTTTAGAATTTATTTTGATCGTGCAGTTTATATAGGAGACTATGTCTATATCTTTTCATCAGAATATGCAATTTCAGCTAGTATAAATGATATGACTGAAATTGATAAAATTTATTTAGATTAATAATTTTGAAATTTTAACCCTCCGTTAAATATTCATGAATTATCAATAAGTTCTGTGTAAAATTACTGCTTCACATCTCTAACAGCATATTTCTAGTAGAATAAATGCATAAATACTAGAATATTATTGTTAATCTTTTGTACATTTATTATATATAAAAAAGCATAGATATATTGTTAAATAAAATGTATAATATGTACAAGAGAAATGTTAGAGGTGTGAACATTTTTTTCATTGGCTTTAAGGTAATTTATGTAACAAACGGAGGTGCAGTATGATACGCAATAAGAAAAAATATCTAATAGGTTTATTTATCATAATTTTTATAGTAACATCCGTACCACTATTTGGCGACTTTGAAACAACATTAACCATGAAAACAGACAATACATATGCTGAAACACTTAATTATAATGATATTTTATCCTATCAGATTACAAATGGTGAAATCATTATTACAGGTTGTGACAGAGAAGTAATTGCTCTTGATATTCCCGACGAAATCGACGGACTTCCAGTAACAAAATTATCCGCAGACGCATTTTGGAGAGCCACAAATTTAGAAGTAGTCAATATCCCTTACAGCGTAGATATAATTGAGATTTTTGCGTTTACATCAAATTTAAATCTTAAAGAAATAAATGTTGATGAAGATAACCAGAATTATACTTCAATAGACGGTGTATTATTTAACAAGAAAGCAACAGAGCTAATACATTTTCCTGCTAATAAATCAACTATAATTTATGAAGTTCCTGAAACAGTTAAAACAATAAAAATAAAATCATTTTCACAATCTAATGTAAAAAGTGTACAGCTTCCAAATGATTTAATGAATATAGAACAATCTGCATTTATGAGTAGTACTCAGCTAGAAAATATCACTATTCCTGCATCAGTTACAAATATTGGTGTTTACGCTTTTGTAGGATGTTCATCATTAACTGATATTAATGTTTCTAGAGAAAGCCACTCTTATACAAGCATTGATGGCGTTTTATACACCCATGACGGAACAACATTGATACAATACCCTATCGGGCGTACCGACACTGAATATGTAATTGAGGACGGAACACAAATAATCGGCGATGGTTCGTTCATGAATTGTTCTTCAATAACTAAAATAACAATTCCCGAAGGGGTTGTAATGCTTGGTCCATACTCATTCGAAGGAACAGGCCTAAAAAGCGTTACTTTGCCATCAACAGTAGAAGTATTGGGAAGCTGTGCCTTCTGGAAATGCATTAACCTATATGAAGTGAATTTAAACGATAACCTTGCCGAAATGGGCGAAGCTGTATTTGGTCTATGCGAAAGCCTTAAAAGGATTGATATACCTAATGGAATAAAATTTTTAGAACTTGGTGCATTTATAGACTGTACTAGTCTTGAAGATGTTAAGCTGCCAAATACTTTATCGGACATCGGTGTAGGCGCTTTTGAAGGATGTACTTCTTTAGAAAGCATTACAATTCCTGATAGCACAAATGTAATCTTCTCATTAGCCTTTAATAACTGCACAAATCTAAAGGATATCTACATACCTCATTATGTTAAATCAATATATGAAGTAGCAATAGGCTATCAATATAACTCATCTGGAATGCTTGAACTTAATCCTATCACAACAATACATGGCTATGACGGAACAGCCGCAGAAACATATGCAATAAAAAATAATGTAGCTTTTGAATCAAGAGGTGAAATCCCTCCTCCATCAGGAGATTTAAACCGCGACGGAATAGTTTCCCCTGATGAATTAAAGAAAATGACAGTAACTATATTTGGTAAGAAAGCAATAAACGGAGCTACTTCCATAAGTGCAAAGCAGGCACAATATGCTGATACAAATAAAGACGGAGTTTTGAATGTATTTGATGTTGTTAATATGAAGAGAAATATTTTAAACCAAAGTCAGAACAAATCGAACTAGTATTAAAAGGTTGTGTAACTTAAAGCTACACAACCTTTTTCCTTATTATTAGCTTATTGTAATACTACTTACCTTGCCGTCCTCAATATAGAATATAGCATACCTGAAAAATTCTTCTGTGTCATTAATATAAACTTCAGTAACATCATCGCCTATTTCTGTATTGAAAGCAGCAGCAATATCCTTAATTGTACTTCCTATTTTTATTCCGTTAACTGATAATTCTACAGTTACCTCATCTGGATAAGGTGAGTACCAGATATAATCAACAGGGCATTTTTCTATTGGCAAATCCTGATCAGTTCCATTTTCTAAATCAATAGATAAAGTATAATCATCACTATAAAAGCTTTCCATTTCCCCAGCCTTAACAACTGATATTCCCTTATCTTTAATTAATGATGAAATATTAGCAATACCCTCTGACAAAACAATTTTTTGTCCATTAATTTTAATTTCCAAATTATTAAAATCATAGTCAATGTCTACATAATCATCATAATCATAATCATAGTCATAATCGTAGTCATAATCGTCATAATTAAAATCAAAATCATAGTCATAATTATCATCATAATCATAACCATAGATCAAATCAATGAGTTCATCTAAATCAAATCCTAAATCAGCACATATCTTCTCTAAGAACGCCTCAATATCAACATCCTCTGTCAAGCTTTCAATATCATCATCACTACCCAAGTCATAAATCTTGTCACTGTTTGAAGGCATTTTTATATCATCAGCATCTGATTGTGAAAATTTAATATTTATTGTTGCATACTTAGGAATTTCAATGGAAACCTCTTGGCTATCACCATCGGATTTAAACTCAGCTGTAAACTTTGTAACTACAAGGTCAACAGTAAATTTACCATTGATATATCCCTTTTCTTCATTTGCAATATTAAAGTCCTTGAAATCAATATTGAAGGAATATGTTTTTGATTCATCTTCCCAGTAATCATAACTTTCTACTTCAATATTAATATCGCCGCTGTAAGTTTCCTTAGACTTTTCTTTACCATTAAGTACTATGCTGAATGTAGAATCCTCAGCAGTAAGCAACATATCAAACGCTATTTTATCGCCATCTTTAGCAGCAAGATAGTACAAACCAAAATCTTCTGATTTTTCCTTATCCTCATAAACCTCAAGCTCACGACCGCAGATTATTCCCTTTGAATCAACATAAGTAATGAGTTTAATATAGTTTCTCTTATCTGTAGTTGTGTCAGCAAGTTCATCCAAAGCTGTGTCAATAAAATCTTTATATTCATCCTTTGTGCATATGCCAAATTCTTCAACTATGCCAATTATTACATCGTCCTTCTTTGCTTCTTTCAGAATAGCCTCTAAAATTTTAAGAGCATCCTTTTGTGTAATTTTAGCAGTAAGAGTATTGAATTTTGCATCAATATCTCCAACCTCAACCTCAACGCCCTTTTCAAGCTCAACATTTTCAATATTTTCAATTACAATGCTATAATATTTGTTAATTAAATCTTCTAATTCCTTTTCTGAAATAAGCTCACCGCTAAACATCTTTTCAAAGCTATTAACAATAACAGCTTCGTTATAGTTTTGTACCTCAGGAGTATAAGATAATCCTATAAATCCTGTTTTACCATCAATATCCTCAATAACCTCTTCGCTAAGCTCTTCAACAGGGACCTTTAAATATGCATCAGTTAATTCAGGAATTTGAAAATAAGCCTCAGGAGTTGCATAATCCATGAGTATTTTCAATGTAATAATCTTTACATCATTAACCGACAGCATAATGTCAGAACCCAACTTTTCATCCTTAATAGCACTGCTACCACTTGCCTTTATTTTGGCAAACTGTTCAGGTATATCATATTCCTCCAATAAATCAGGGTTAATATCAGCTGATATTTCATATTCCTGAGATATACCTTTTTCATTGTTATACATTTCAATGATTTTGCCATACTGCTCACTTATCTTCTTAGCCTGTTTAGAAATATTATTATTTTCAACAGATGCATAATATTTTTCTGGCTTCATAACCATCATATTAATAGTATTTTTTAGTGATGGGATAAGTAAGTATGAAATAAACCCTGCAATTGCAAGCAACAAAACTCCGCCCACAGCAAAAAGTGCTATTGGCTTTTTACGCTTTGCAACTTCAGCACCAGACGCAACCTCTGTCTGACTAGCATCAAAGTTGTTTTCATTATATTCACTCATTATATTTTCCCCCTGTTTAATTTTTTATAAGCAAAAGAGTGCTTAGAACATAATAGCACACAAAGAACCATGAAGTCAATTGAATTTATATTACATTATAATCTTTTGTATATATTTTGTAATATAATTTACATCTTTGTTAACGTAAAACGGTAATATATACAAATTGTTTTTGTGCAAATGCTACCATTTTGTATATTTTAACATACCATTAAAATTTTATTAAATTAAACTTTGAATAAAAAATTTTATTATGTGAATAATACTTATGTTCTCTCAATGTAGAGGCAAATTATCTTTTCTAAATTTTAATTATTTTTAAAAAGATAAATCTCTTAATCTTTAAGTGAGGTGTTTTTAAATGTCTGATCGTAAGAAAAATAACAGTATCCAATGTTCCGTAACACAGTGTCAGTACAATTTAGGCAGTGAACATTATTGCACTTTAGACTCAATCCAGGTTGGAACACATGAATCAAATCCAACAATGCCTGAATGCACAGACTGTAACTCATTCGTTCTTGGTTCTTAATTATAATAAACCATTTAAGCTCAACTCTCTTTACCATAGGGACAGCTTGTCTGTCCCTAGTGGTATTGTATGAAATGCACAAAAAATTCTGTTAAACACATACATAAGTACAATTTTTCTTAAAAGCACTTGTTAAATGAATCATTATAAGCTATAATGTATTAAAGGGAGATGATTTTTATGAACGATGAAACAATGACATTCTCTGTAGTCGAAGAAAAGGAAAAAGAAATCAAAAAAAACCTCACCATTATTTATGACGCCCTTGTTCAAAAGGGTTATAATCCTATTAATCAGATTGTCGGTTATATTCTTTCAGAAGACCCAACATACATAACCACATATAATAATGCAAGAAGCTTAGTCCGCCATATAGATAGGGACGAGCTTTTACAGGTGCTTGTGAAATCTTATTTAACTGAATAGTTTTACTTTATATTAAAATCGGACTTTTTATAGTCCGTTTTTTATTTCTGGATTTAAATTTGGTTTAAATTTATCAGAGTAAGTCTGAAACCTTCGCATATAATATTAGTGTTAGCTCAAAAGATATTTTGAGTTAACAAGCAGTTCTATTGCGAATTGCTATTCCTTTAATTTAGAGGACGATAATGAATAAAACAAAAACTTTTTTGATAACTGCACTAACCACTCTGCTTTTAAATGTTTTTAATATCAGTGGAAACGCAGCTATTGTTGCCGCATCACTTGATACAACAAAGCATGGTTATGGTCAAGGCAAAATGGTTGACGGAAATAACTGTCCGTATGGTGCGATTGATTTTAATTCGCAATATGGACAATTTGATGCCTATGCACTTTCTGAGGATAAGAATACTATTATTCTGACATTCGATCAGGGTTATGAAAACGGATACACTAAACCGATTCTCGATACGCTTAAAGAAAAAAATGTTAAGGCTATATTCTTTCTAACGGGAGATTATGCCATTAAGGAAACAGAGATGGTTCAAAGAATGATTGACGAAGGTCACATCATTGGTAATCACGGTATGACACATGCCTCTATGCCTGACTTAAGCATTGAGGAATGTAAAGCTGAAATCATGGAACTGCATGATTATGTATTAGAAAAATACAATTATGAAATGCAATATTTAAGACCTCCATGCGGAGAGTTTTCAGAAGTATCATTAGCCGCTGCACAAGATTTAGGATATAAAACCTTAATGTGGAGTTTCGCATATGTCGATTGGAAAGTCGATAACCAGCCAAATGCATCAGAAGCGTTAGAGAAACTGACTGGTGCCGCACATGGAGGAGGAATTTATCTTCTTCATTCCGTTTCAAAAACCAACAGCGAAGTCTTAGGCGATGTAATAGATTCATTGCGTGCAAAGGGATATAATTTATAACTGAATATTTAATAAAATCGGGGCAGATTATTTTCTGTCCCGATTTATTTACCACATAAAATAATAAACTACTTAAAAAAATATCTTTGGCTATTTCTTAATATTTTCCTTTGAATTTGTTTTTATCATATCTTTAGTGCCTTTTCCCTTATTTACTTCCTCCTTGACAATTGTATAAATTATTGACATAAAAGGAACTGCAACTATCATGCCCAATACTCCACCAAGTCCTCCACCAATTAAAACAGCCAACAGTACCCATAATGGTGGAAGTCCAACCGAACTCCCCACAACTCTTGGATAAAGGAGATTTGATTCAAGTTGCTGCAAAACTATTATAAACACCACAAACCATAAAGCATGTGAAGGATTTACAAGCAACAACACAATTACACCAGGTATTGTTCCAAAAATAGGTCCTACAATTGGAATAATATTTGTAATACCAACAATTGTACTTATCATAAGTGGATATTCAAAGCCAATAACTGTCATTCCAATAAAACAGAACATTCCTAAAAGAAACGCCTCTGTAATCTGTCCGCTTAAAAATTGCGTGAATGTCTGGGTAGTAAGCTTTGTGTAATAGCATATTCGTTCATATGCTTTACCTTTAAAAATCAGCTTTGTAACCGATTTAGCCTGACGCTTTAACCTCTCTTTATCGCTTAATATATATATCGAAAAAACTATACCAACAACTATATCAACAACTACATTTATAAAATCAATTGTAAACACAAAAATTCCAGCAGTTATGCCAAAGGTTGTTTTCAGTACATCGGGTGCATACTTTGATATATCCTTAAAAGAAACTGCNTCCAATTTTTCAAGTAAATCTAATTCCTTAATCCATTTAAAATCATACTGNGAGAAGTTGCCTTCTACAAAATTTAAGAAATTATTGTAATATGCGTTAAAGTTTTCAGTAAATAGCTTAATGCTATCAATAAACTGTGGAATTATAAACAATAATAAAACTGCAATAATTGCTATAGCCAGAAGATACATCGTTACAACCGCAAGGAAGAAAGGTAACTTCCTGTTTTGTCCTTGATCAATATACTTTACAGGCTTCTTCTTGCCTTTAGGCTTTTTATCATATCTCTTTTGTGCTATTTTCTGATAAAAAGCATTTATTTTATTCAACGGGTTATTTAATATAAACGAAATAATTCCACCAATAAAAACAGGACGAAAAACTCTGGACACTTTGGCNAGTATCTTAATAAAGCCCTCATATCTNATAAGCATGAACGCTATTATAAGAAGAATAGTGCCACTAAAAATTATAATTTTTGTCATATCATTTCTGACAAAATTAAATTTACCCTTAGGGTTATTATTGTCCATAATTCCTCCCTTTTATATCGCATATCATTTTGTCTTTATTTTCATTGAAATGTCAAAGCATCTAACAGAATGTGTCAATGCACCAAGTGAAATTATATCCACTCCTGTTTCGGCAATTTGTCGGATATTTTCCTCTGTAACATTTCCCGATGCTTCAAGTAGGGCTCTTTTATTTGTGATTTCAACCGCCCTTTTCATCTCCTCACAATCCATATTATCAAGCATAATTACATCTGCACCAGCTGAAAGCGCCTCCTGAAGTTCATCAAGATTGCGAACCTCAACCTCTATTTTAACCATATGTCCAATCTTTGCCCTCAAAGCCTTAACTGCTGGAGTTATTCCACCATAAGCATCAATATGATTATCCTTTAACATAGCTCCATCAGATAGGTTAAAGCGATGGTTTTTACCTCCTCCAACAGTAACGGCATATTTTTGCAATGCGCGAAGTCCAGCAATTGTTTTTCTTGTATCTGTAATTTGAGCATTTGTGCCTTTAACAAGCTCAACACATCTGTTTGTGGCAGAGGCTATGCCCGACATATGCTGTAAAAGGTTGAGAGCAGTTCTCTCTCCCTTTAATAATACCTTAGTATCTCCCTCGAATTTTGCAATTATATCGCCATTTTTAACCTTTTGTCCGTCCTGTATAAGAATTTCAGATTCCACTTCTCCTCCTAAAAGCTCAAAGGTGCGAACAGCGACATCGATTCCACATAAAACACCATTATCCTTTGCTACATAATAAGCCGAGCTTTTATGACCATCAGGAATTAAATTATCAGTTGTTACATCAATATAGTTAACATCCTCATTTAAAGCTGTAATAATTACATTGTCAATATATTGCTGTGGCAGTATCATTTTAAATCCCCTTTTAAATAACTTCCTTTAATATCAGATACGCAACCGTAGCAAGCGACTTTGCCTCAACATAGTCATCATTCACTATAAAGTTGCCGTTTGTCAACATCCGTTTTATCTCTATCACACGCTCAAAGCCCTCAACAGCGGATTTTTTATCCGGAATAACAAAATAGCTTTTCTGCATAATCCTTCTAATTTCTGTTCTTATTCCCTTTGGAATAGGTGTATCCGTCTCTGGGTACTCAAAACGATAATCCTCAAAAACACTATTCCTATTGTCATAATTTGACATAATATGGTTAGCCGCCTGTCTTGCAAAAACCAATGCCTCAAGAAGCGAGTTGCTTGCAAGACGATTATTTCCATGAACGCCTGTATGTGCACATTCACCTACGGCATACAAGCCATCTATCTTTGTTTTTGCCGTAATATCAACATTTATTCCACCCATTAAGTAATGCTGGCAAGGATAAATCGGTATCCTGTCCTTAGTCAAATCATAGCCTTGCTCCAATAGCTTTTTATAAATCATAGGAAAACGATTTTTTAGATACTCAGAATCCTTATGTGTTATATCAAGATAAAAATCACCGCAGTTTTGCTTTTTCTCTTCATTTATGATTGCCTGCGAAACAACATCACGCGGAGCAAGCTCAAGCCTTTCGTCATAATTGTGCATAAATCTTTCACCCTTGCAGTTAAGGAGGTATGCTCCCTCGCCACGAACAGCCTCAGATATTAAAAAGCACTCCCTTGTGTGCTTATTGTTAAATGCAGTAGGATGAAACTGCACATAGCTCAAATTCTTAATTTCAGCACCCATCTCATAAGCAAAGGCGATACCATCACCCGTTGCTATAGCTGAGTTCGTTGTATATTCATAAACCCTACCGATTCCACCAGTTGCAAGAATTATATAATGTGAATTATAGCTTGTATGTTCACCACCCTTAAGCGTATCCACTGAGAAACCAGTTGAGGTTTTCTGGATATTACATACCATAGTATTTTCAAGTATATCCACATTTTCAAGCCTTAAAACATTTGCTAGTAGCTTTGTAACAAGCTCATAGCCAGTTGCATCCTTATGATGAAAAATTCTATTCCTGCTATGGCCGCCCTCAAGTGTTCTGTGTATTGTTCCATCTGCATTTTTATCAAACTCTACGCCCAAATTTATTATTTTTTCAATATCAACCGCAGCCTCACTTACAAGAACATTGATTGCCTCAATATTGTTTTTAAATCCACCCGCAACAAGAGTATCCTTTTGGTGCAGCTTGATATCATCATCCGGTGAATTATAAACGCCCGCAATTCCCCCTTGTGCCAATGCTGAATTACATAAAGTCAATTCCCTTTTTGAGATTACCAATATTCTAAATTCAGATGGTAAATTAATTGCGGCATAAAGTCCTGCAACTCCACTGCCTACAATGATTACATCATAATTATTAGCCATAATTACTTATTCCTCAATTTATGATAAAATTTATTAACCACTCCAACTAATTGTATGTTTATGCCAATTCATATATATTACCCTTATGTCTAAATGTTGATATACTTATTCTAGTATAGCATATGTTTTTGTTTTTTACAAGCATTATTTTCCTCCGATAAATCAATTTTCATTCATTTAAATTGATTTTATTCCATTATTTCTTTTAAACTGCTGTAACTTTTAAATTACACTGAATACAATCCGTTTTAAGAATTTATACTAAAAAAATCAACTTAGATTAGTTAAAATTTTATATCAAAAACAAAAACAAGATTTGACATACAATACAAAATGCGATAGAATAAATAATAAACTACTATGAAATGGAGAAGTCAATGTATGAAAATTAAAAAAGTCAACTCATTCATATTAGCTGTTATTATGTGCTTTTCAGTCCTTTTAACTGCTTGTGAAGAGGATGACTCATCAAGCAGTCAACGACTTACAGAATCTATTACAACAAGTTCAACAATACACAAAGATGAAAATTTTGCAGATGGGACAACAATAACAGTAAATGCAAATAGCACTGATTCATCATCAAAGGTCAAGTTTGAATTTAAATCCGGTAACAAATGGGATGAAAATGGAAAAACCAATTATGACTATCAGGGGAATATAACAAATTCCCAAAATGCTGCGTTAACTAACTGGTCCGTTACTATCCCTATTAGCGGTGATGTGACTGTAAAGCAGTGCTGGGGTGCTACATACGAAATTTTTGATGGAAAAATTATTATTAAACCTGAATCAAATAATTCAGAAATACCTGCAAATGGTGGCATTAATTTTGGCTTGCAAATTCAAGCTTCAGGTGAAATCAATAGCGGAGAGGTTGTATTTACAGCTACTTTAAAAAATGCACCAAATAATTCTGCAAACAGCACAAATAATAAAGATGCGATAACTAATGCAGGTGCAAAAAATGTTCCTCCTCCAACTACTGATGACTGGCTATATGTCAAAGGCAATAAAATAGTTGATGCAAATGGAAAAGAAGTCTGGTTAACTGGTGTTAACTGGTTTGGCTATAACACAGGTACAAACATTTTTGATGGGCTTTGGGCAGCTGATTTAAACTCATCAATTGTATCAATCGCTGATCATGGCTTTAATCTTTTAAGATTGCCTATTTCAACAGAGCTTGTTAACAACTGGGAGGACGGAATTTATCCAGAAGCCAATTTCAATAATTCAACAAATTCATATCTGATAGGAATGAATAGCCTTGAAATTTTTGATTATGTAATAGGACAATGCCGTGCAAATGGAATAAAGATTATGATAGACTTCCATTGCGCTATTACTGACCCAATGGGCCATATGAAGCCTCTTTGGACTGATGGCCATATCACTGAGGACGACTATCTGAGAGCTTTAGCATGGATGGCTGACAGATACAAAAATGATGACACAATTATTGCTTATGATTTAAAAAATGAACCTCATGGCAAGCACAACGAAACTCCAAGAGCAAAATGGGATAATTCAAAGGACCNTGATAACTGGAAATATATCGCTGAAAAGGCTGCCTTAACAGTACTCGAAAAAAACCCTAATGTACTTATTATGGTGGAGGGTATCGAGATTTACCCTAAAAACATTAAAACAAACGGAAATTTTACCTCCACCAATGAAGACGACTATTATTTCAATTGGTGGGGTGGAAACCTTCGTGGAGTAAAGGATAATCCAATTAATTTAGGTAAATATCAGAACAAGCTGGTATATTCCCCTCATGACTATGGTCCAACCGTTTACGAACAGCCATGGTTTAAAGGAAATTATACCTTTGAATCCTTGTATAAGGACTGCTGGAGGGACAACTGGATGTTCATTCATGAGGATAATATCGCTCCGCTTTTAATCGGCGAATGGGGAGGATTTATGAAAGACCCTAACCTAAAGTGGATGACATATGTGAGACAGCTTATAAAGGAAAATAAGCTACATCACACCTTCTGGTGCTTTAATGCTAACTCTGGTGATACAGGGGGACTTGTGCTTGACGATTTCACAACATGGGATACAGAAAAGTATGAGTTTGTAAAAGAGGTTTTATGGCAAAAAGACGGTAAGTTCGTTGGTCTTGACCATCAAATACCACTTGGCAAAAATGGCATTACACTCTCTGATTATTAATATTCAAGATACAAAAACGCCCTAAGACAAAACCTTAGGGCGTTTTTTTATTACTCAGCCAATAGCTTTTCAGCACTTGCAAGCTTAACACAGATACAGAACAACTCCATAGCAACCTGCAACTCCTCAACTGGCGGATATGTAGGTGCTATACGGATATTTCTATCATCAGGGTCCTTTCCATATGGGAATGTTGCACCCGCTGGAGTTAGAACAACCCCTGCCTCCTTGCAAAGCTCTACCACACGCTTTGCACAGCCGTTCATTGTATTAAATGAGATGAAGTATCCACCCTCAGGAGCAATCCATTCACCTATTTCAAGCGGCTTAATCTCTTTTTCAAGCATATTTAAAACAGTCTTGAATTTAGGAACCAAAATAGCCTTATGTTTCTCCATATGCTTGCACATACCCTCGAAATCCTTATAGAATCTTACATGTCTTAGCTGATTTATCTTATCATAGCCAATAGTGCTGATTGACATGGATTTCAAAATGCTTGCAATATTAGCCTTACTGCTGCCAAATGCTGCAACCCCCGCACCCGAAAAGGACACCTTTGAGGTTGAACAGAAAATATAAACCATATCCTCAGTTCCAACCTTTTTACATTCGTCCATAATATTCAATAGATTTCTTGGTGTATCAGAAAGATGATGAATGCAGTATGCATTGTCCCAGAAAATTCTAAAATCCTTAGCCTTTGGCTTAAGATTTGCAAAACGCTTTATTGTCTCGTCAGAATAAACTACTCCATCAGGGTTTGAATACTGTGGAACACACCAGATTCCCTTTATTGCCTCATCTTCAGCAACTAGCTTTTCAACCATATCCATATCAGGTCCTGTTGAAAACATAGGTACTGTAATCATTTCAATTCCAAAATGCTCACATATTGCAAAGTGCCTGTCATATCCCGGTGCAGGGCATAAAAATTTAACCTTATCAATCTTACACCAGGCTGGATTGCCAAGAATACCATGAGTCATAGCATTTGAAACCATGTTATACATGATATTTAAGCTGGAGTTGCCATAAACAATAACCTCATCTGTTGCCACACCCAACATATCAGCGAACATTTTTTTAGCCTCAGGGATACCATCAAGCAGACCATAGTTACGACAATCAAAACCATTTTCAGAGTTTACATTGTCACTCTCACCGATAACGCTAAGCATAGGCATACTCAAATCAAGCTGATCAGCCGAAGGCTTACCCCTCGACATATCAAGCTTTAAGCCCCTTGCCTTAAACTCCGCATACTGCTTTTGAGTTTCAGCCTTAAACGCCTGCAAATCACTTTTCTGCATACTGCTCAATCTCATAAAAACCCTCCAATATTCATCTATAAGCATAATATAAACTAATTTCTCATCTCGATGTCTATATAATAATACTATAATTCCATTTCACATGCAAGTATTTTAAAAACTTTTTATAAATTAAAAATTATATTTAATGTTGCTATACCTCATAAAGACTATATAGTTTTCTATACTCACCATTCAACGCCATCAGTTCATCATGTGTTCCCGACTCAACTATTCCTTTTTCCGTAAGAACCAAAATCTTGCTTGCATTTCTTATTGTTGTAAGCCTATGTGCAATAGTGAATGTTGTTCTATTCTTTGAAAGCATTTCAAGCGACTCCTGAACAAGTATTTCACTTTCATTATCAAGGGCAGAGGTTGCCTCATCAAGAATAAGTATCGGTGGATTTTTGAGAAACAGCCTTGCGATAGATATTCTTTGTTTTTGACCTCCTGACAGCTTGACTCCACGCTCACCCACATAGGTATCATATCCATTAGGCAGCTCTCTGATAAACTCATCAGCACCCGCAAGCCTCGCAGCCTCAACAACTTCCTCTCTCGTAGCGTCCAGTTTTCCATAGGAGATATTGTCGAAAACAGTTCCGCTGAACAGATACACATCCTGTTGGACAACACCAACATTCTTTCTAAGCGACTTAATAGTAATATCCTTTATATTGATTCCATCAATCCTTATCTCACCTTTTGTAATATCATAAAATCTTGGTATAAGACTACAAAGAGTTGTTTTTCCACCTCCCGATGGACCAACAATAGCAATGCTTTCGCCTTTTTTTACATCAATATTTATATCCGTCAAAACATTGTCCATACCGTCTTTATAAGAAAAGCTAATATCCTTAAATGTAATATCCCCTTTTACATCTTCAAGTTCCATTGCATTTTCTTTGTCATAAATATTAACAGGCACATCCATTATTTCATAAAACCTTTCTATACCTGTAATACCTTTTTGAAACTGTTCAGTATATTCAACGATTTTTCTTACAGATGCTAAAAGAGTGTTGATATACAGCAAGAACGCAATAAAATCAGCTGAATTTATCTTCCCTTTAATAATGAAAATTGCCCCTATCACCAGTACTGCAACATACATAACTCCATCAAAGAACCTTGTTCCAGCCTGAAATCTACCCATATATTTATAGGCTTCTCTTTTTATGTCAAGGAATTTCTGATTTCCCTCATTAAAGCGTTTTGTTTCAATATCCTCATTAGCAAAGGATTTAACAACCCGGATTCCAAGCAAATTATCCTCAAGCCTTGCATTAAGTTCACCAATCTGCACTCGTGATTTCTTGAATGCCTGTTTCATTTTCTTACGGAACAGAATTGCTGATATAAGCATCAGCGGCAGCAAAGTAAATATAATTAGCGTCAATCCCAAATGAATATTGCCTAAAATTACAAATGCTCCGATTATTTTAATTCCAGCAATAAAATATTCCTCAGGGCAGTGGTGGGAAAATTCTGTTACATCAAACAAGTCATTAGTAACCCTTGACATGATATCTCCGACCTTAGCATCATCATAATACGAAAATGATAGCTTTTGCAAATGTCCAAACAAATCCCTTCTCATGTCCGTTTCAATCCTTGCACCCATTACATGCCCTATATACGCCATATAATAGTTTACCACCGTATCCACAAGCCTTAAAAACAGATACATTGCGCCAATCCTTATTATAGTTGACATTACAAGCGTTGAGGTATCCGACAAAACCTGATTTGTTATGTATCTCACTATCAGCGGAAATGCCATCTCACAAACCGTTGATAGTCCGGCACAGAATAAATCTATAATAATTGCTAAAATATAAGGCTTGTAGTAATGTGAAAAACGCATAAACAACTTTAATCCTGATTCTCCAGTTCTGGTTTTCATTTACTCCTCCTTGTATAACCCATCCCACATGAATTTTTCCATATCTACTCTTCCATCTGCTGTAAACTCCACTCCCTCTGCCTCTAAAAGCTCTCTCTGCCTGTCCTTGCCGCCGAATGCGAATGAACCAGATGTTTCACCGAACCTGTTTACCACCCTATGACATGGTATCATTTCAGGGTCTGGGTTAGAATGTAATGCAAACCCCACAACCTGCGACAAACGCCTATTCCCCACATTAGCTGCAATTTGACCATATGTTGCTACCTTACCCTTAGGTATCTTCCTCACTTGCTCATATATTAACTGAAATGTGTTCTTTTCCATACTCTTCTCCCTAGTTCATATAATCGGTACTGTCAATCCTATCAATTTAAATTTTACTAAGACCTTATGCAAGCCAAATTATTAATGGCAATGTAGCTGTTGAAATCAGCGTTGTAACTGCAAATATTTCTGACGCATATTTTGAGTTTTTATCATAATACAGACAAAAAAGCGTGCACATTGTTGCAGTAGGTGCAGACATCGCTGTTATCACCGTCAACTTAACCGTTTCATCAACAGAAATAAGCCCGAATACCGCCAGTAACGCCAATGGTATAATCACTAGTTTCACCACAGTAATCCAGTATATTCTAATATCCCTGAATGCGCTAAAAATATTTGTTTCTGCTATCGTTGCACCAGCAACAAGCATTGCAAGGGGTGTGTTCATCATAGCTACATAGTCAAGAGATTGATATATTATATCAGGCAATGAAATCCTTGCGAGAAAAAGCACCATACCAATTGCTATTGCTATAATCGCAGGTGAAAGCACCGCCTTTTTCAGTGAGTTTAAATTCCTCACACCCGAAATTTGTATAACGCCATGTGTCCAGATTAACAGATTAAATATAGTTAAAAACGCTGTTAAATAGAAAACTCCCTCCGAGCCGAACAACGCATTTACAAGGGGTATACCCATAAAGCCACAATTTGAGTATATCGCTGAAAAACGCTCTATATCCGTTTCACGCCCCTCTTTACGCCTTATAAGTAAATTTGAAATCAATATAGCGATACCAAAGGAGATAATAGAAAGAACCAATGAGGCAACCAAACCTTTAAGCAGTCGTATTTCAAATTCCTTTTGATACGCAAGCAAAATAACAATTGGATTAACGACAGTAAGAACAAGTGATGACATGTTCTTTCTGCCCTCAGTTGTAATTATTTTTGTCCTAAAGCATATCATTCCGACGATGATAAGCAAAAGCATTATAATTTCCTGCTTAAAAATAACTGACATATTTACTCCTTAAAAATTGATAAAAAAGATACTACTGTTGGGAAAATATACACAGCAATAATTACTATGCCGAATAATACTGCTGTAATTGCATTTATAAACTCATACCTTGATAGACCTTCAATCCATACATAGACCTTGTTCCTAAATATTATTCCTAGCATAGCAATTGCTATTCCCGTAAATGTGATACATAAACCCACTACAAATCCCTGTGGGAAGAATTCAAGCCTTATTTCATTTCTTCCCTCATTCAGTTTAAGCGCCATGAAGCAGTCATTAACTTTAATAGCATCTGCTTTCCTTCCGTTTATGGTTATGTTAAAGCCCTTGTTATATGGTATTGAGAGATAGAGGTACTCACCCTCCCTAACATTACATTCAGTATAAAATTTTCGTCCCTCATGAACCATATCAACAGCCCTGACTTTTTGTATGCTTTCATTCAGCTTATCAAGGTCTATTCCAAATACTCCAAATGATTTAGCGTCTATCTTTTTAAGAACAGTAATATCAATAGCCACATTTTCATCAGTAAAGGTACCAAGCTTTAATATGCCGTTATTAAGCTGATTCGGGTAATATCCTTCAAGCATTACTCCATTTACATAAATTGCAACAGAATTATACTGCTCCTCCCAGATATTTGTGCTAAGATTATCAAACAAGTCAAAATACAATTCCTGAGTTCCCTCAACATACAGCCTATAAGATATTTCAGCAATGTTGCTTTTATCATTCTGTATTTCAATATGATGTCTGTTATCCGAATAGGAATAATTAACATTTATTATTCTCGATATTTCATATTCCTTTACTATATCACTGCTGCCCAAAAGCTTTTCTGCATAATCCTTTTGTATTGACACTCTGTCCGTAAATTTAAGCTCAGTCATTTCATCAGTATCAGTATCTGTAATAATCCCAACAGGCAAGTATAGATTATTTTTATAAATATTAAACAAATCATCTGTATAAACAAGGTCTGCATATTCTGATTTAAAGCTTTTTGAACCTACTGTATATTTATTAGCAAGCACTGCATCTGTAATTCTAGTACCGCCATTAGAGCAAACCTCCATCCAATATGATGAATAACCTAGCTTTTTAAGTGCAAAGATATAATCTCCGTCAGTCAATGAGGTATAATGTGCAAGGGTGTCATACCCCAAAGCCCCCATCATATTTGCATGAATATATTTCTTTTCAGTTTTCACACGATAATATCCGTCATCAGAAATCTTTCCATAAAGCTGCATTGTCTGATTGAAAAGCACATCATCATTTGATGCATTGACTATAAAAACGCTTGTATTTACAAATATCTCCGTAAGGCATATTGTAAACAGCAAAGCCAATGTAAATCCTTTTTTTATTAAACCCTTCTTGTAAAATATAATACAAATTGAAAATGCAGCAAAAGCAAATCCAAAAAAGGCTAAATGAAAATAAAACTGAGCATTACTTGTCCAAAGAGTGGATACATATGCTCTCATTTCTTCTTCAATATTCGTATAATTTAAAGCAGTAAAACATATATATGCACAAACAGCAATTACAGATAAGAAATAGAACACTTTCCTATTTTCAAATTTAATAGCTTTACTATCAGCTAGAGAATAACCTATAATTGTAAGTCCAACCAGTGTTATCATATAACCATAACGCAAGGGAAAGCATTGATAGTTCCCGGTATGCCACATTTTATTCACAGGCTCTATAACTACTGGAATCACCAATAAAATAAGCGTAATAATAAGCTGTCTTGTTCTTCTATTCAAAGATTGCTTTAAAAATAAAACTGGTACAATAACAAAAATAATCGAGGTGCAGATTACTACCTCCAGCTTATCAGGGATATACGAGAACATTCCACTTTGATTTATACTATTAACAATATTACGACCTCTGCCTGAATTTAGATACTGTAAAAACGCTGGTAGCCAGAAAACTGCCGTTACAAGCATAGCTACAAAGCTTGATATTGTAAATGTAACAGTTGCTCGTCTTTTTTCTTCCTTAAGACAAATTTTAATATACAAATATACCTCAATAATCAGAAATATTACAACCATATAGGATAAATAGAAATTAACTGCTACAAATGCACTTAACACGATTATATACATCATCGGCTTATTATCCCTCAACGCCCGCTTTAATCCAAGCATAAGCAGTGGGAATAAGTACATCACATCAAACCACACAAGATTCTGATAATACATTAAGCCAAAACCACAAAAGGCATACATAAGACTTAAAATAATATTGAAGCCTGCTTCAAGATTTTTAACTTCTGATTTTAAATATATGCTTGCTGTTAATGCACAAACAGCCATTTTTAACACTACAAGTATATTCATAAAATTCATCATATCCGACTTATCTATGAATGCCACAAGCAACGAAAATGGACTTGAGATAAAAAAAAGGAAGACTCCCCAAAAGTTCATTCCTCCAGCATTAACAGTACTATAAAGTATGCTTGACCTTCCCTCCAACACATCCTTAAACTGCATTAGGATAGGTATCACCTGCTGCTCCATATCACACCATGCAATAGTCTTTGTACCAAATGGATAAATACCCTTGAAGGCATAAAAAATCACCATCAATATTACTACAATGATTGGTGAAAATATAATACTTAATTTATTAATCCTACTTTTCATAATGCCTCCCTTAACAGTCAATCTTTGTTTTAATTATAGCTTATTTCTATAAAAAAATCAAGCAAAATACTAACAGCTTTTTAACAATATGTTTTCACATTATTAAAAAATTAATATGTAATATGATTTTAACATAAATAAATATGGTAATATCAAGAAGTGCATTCTTTATTTTTGTAAAATACGACAATTCATTGTCTAATTTTATATATTATTATGTAAACACTTGATTTTTTATACATAATGTGATAAAATTATTAAAAAGGAGTTGATGAAATGGCTATTATAGATGTAATTAAATTTGATGGCCTTAAATCTCGAGACTGGATAATTTATAAGCATCCTAAGAATAATTTTGTTGCGGGAAGCCAGCTGATAGTCGGCGAAGGCCAGGCTGCTATTTTTGTAAAAGGTGGTCAGGTTTGTGATTTGTTTAATGCTGGTACATATACACTTGATTCCAGAAACCTTCCCATTTTACAAAGCATAACTAACATTCCATTCGGCGGAAAAACTCCTTTTACGGCTGAGATTTTTTTCTTAAATACCGTTTCAAAATTAAATATTCTATGGGGAACAAGCACACCAATTCAAGTAATAGACCCTAAATATTTTATAAAGCTAAGAATTCGTGCTTTTGGACAGTTGGGACTAAAATTATCTGATTATACACTCTTCTTAAGAGAATTAATTGGTGTTGTAAGCCCAAATGAAATTATTAAGTACGAAAAAATCATGGAGTTCTTTAAGGGACTTCTTATTCAGAAAATTAAAACCATAATTGCTGATATAATTATAAATCAGAAAATATCCGCATTGGAGATTACTCCAAAGCTTGAGGAAATTTCAAGCCTTGCAAAAGAAAAAATCACTCCTGAATTTAATAAATTCGGTTTGTCAATCGTCAACTTTTTCATTACATCAATTAATTTCCCCGATGATGACTTTAACCAGATTAATGAAATCCTTAAGGATAAGGCTCAATTTGAAATTATGGGTGATAACAGATATGTTACTAAGCGTTCATTCGATGTCTATGATAAGGCAGCTTCAAACGAAACAGGTATTGCAGGTGCTTTAACTGCTGGTGGCATTGGATTAGGTGTAGGCGCTTCTATGTTGGGTGCAAACATGAATAATCCTATCAATCCTAATGCAATACTTAATGAAACTAAAATACTATGCCCAAACTGTAATGAGGAAAATCCAACCAATGCAAAATTCTGTATTGGTTGTGGGGAAACGCTTGAAAAGCCAAAGAAAAGTTGCCCTTCATGCAATGCTGTAATTACGGGCAATGCTAAATTTTGCCCTGAATGTGGTGCATCATTTTCAGAAAAAACCTGTGATTGCGGGGCAAAGCTCCCAGCAAACGCCAAGTTCTGTATCGAATGCGGAAAGAAGGTGGATTAATTGAGTAATCAGAAATCATCAAGTTCTTTTACAATCGGCTCACTAATAGGACTTATTCTATGCTGCTTTTTCTCAACAATAATNGTCTATGTGCTGGTTGCTATGGATTTTACCGATTATCCTGCGGGTGCCTCAGTTATTACNTTTGTGATATTTAATCTTGTTTCTATAACTGCTGTTGTCACCTTTGGAAAAGCAATTCAAAGGGTTATTACTACAGCATCATATATCCAAATCGTATTTATTACTGCACTTTATACATTGTTTCAATTTATCCATATGTTCATTTTCTATAGCACAGACAATGTCGTTGGATATAATATTTATCATATGTGCGTATTGTTCTTCTATCTGTTAATCATTTCTCCAATTGCTTTAACAGGTGCTAAAAAAGAAAAATAAAATAATAAGTTAAGGTGGTTTAAAAAATGGCAGAGAATTCATGTCCTCAATGCGGTGCTCCTAATCCAATCGATGCCGCAGAATGTAAATATTGTGGTGAAGCCCTCGCAAAAGTGAGTGTTCCCCAACAATCATATAATAATCAACAGGCCCCCAACAATCAGCAGCCTTATAATAATCCACAATTCAACAACAATTTCCCTCCAAATCCCGGCTATCAGGCACCACCTCCTGCCTATGTAAATAATGTATATATGAATAATGGAATTAATCCATCATGGCCAATCAAGAGTAAGATAACTGCTGGAGTTCTTGCTATTCTTTTAGGAACCTTTGGTATTCATAAGTTTTATTTAGGCAAAACTGGTACAGGGATTTTATACCTGCTCCTCTCATGGACAGGAATTACATCTATCCTCGGTGTAATTGAAGGAATAATTTATCTAACATCAAGTGACCATAACTTCTGTGTAAAAAATCAAGTAAGGCTTCAATAAACAGTATACAAAAAGGTGTAGCAAAAGCTACGCCTTTTTTTAAATATAAATAGACAAATCCAGAGGCTTTTCCCTCTGGATTTGATTTGTCCTAATCCACCTTTATATTGATTTCTCCTATACCGTTATTTATTTCAAAGGTTTTTTCAATATTGTTTTTTGATTTCTTCTTATTTTCAACATTAACCTTTCCTACTCCATTTTTTATATTAAAGTCAAAATCAATCTTGCCAGTTGTAATATTTAAATTCGTTTCACCAATACCAGAATCAAGCTGACTATCATCTGTCACTCTACCTTCAAAATTAGTTTCTCCAACACCTGTCTTTAGGTTCAGCTTTCCTATCTCCATATCGTTAAAATTAAATTCTCCAACACCCAATGATATTTTGGAGGAATCGGCACTTACTCCCTTAACATTAAGTACACCTACATCCATACTCAAATTAAACTCATCATAGGTTTCGTCAGGCAAATATATGGTTAGTTCCAAGTCATCAAAAGTCTTATTTACGATACCTCCGAAAAGCTTTTTGTTCTTTAGGGAATAGGTTATATTCAACTCATCATCAGTGTAATCATAATAAAACACATCCTTAACAAGGTTTCCCTCAAGCCTTATGCTATCCCCTCTTTTTATGTTTAGCTCTCCAACCGAAAATTCAATATTAACCTTATTTAGTTCATCAAATTCAATTTCCTCATTAATATCAACAGTGTCCCAGCCAATTACATCTAGCTTTTTAAAGCCACCCATACTTCCACCAGCAGCTATTAAAATTACTCCAGCAACAATCAGACCTATTCCAACAATGGCTCTTACAAGTACTTTCATTATGCTTCACCCCTCTTCACTTTGCCTAAAATCATATTATATAGTGATTTAGAGCCCTTAATAGTAAGCTTTCCAAGCCATATGAAAAAGTTTAAAATTGGAGTAAATACAAGGGTTGTTATACCCATAGAAACCAGGCTAACACCAATTAAAATCAATCCCACTGATGGGGTAACGAACAAATAAATCAGACCTGCTATCAAAAACACAACACCCATAACTCCCAATGTTACAACAGTAATTGCTGCAGAAAATATCAGGAAAAGTATTACTCCCAAAACAGCACCTACAACACTTATCCAGACTGGAGCAGTAACAACAAGTATAGCTATTACTATAATCAAAGCTGTATAGTCCTTTTGCTGTGGCTTTTGCGTATTCCCCTGTGAGTTTGTAGCTTTCGTACCTCCATAGGTTCTACTCCTATGTCCATTTCCTGTTTTTGAGCCCTCAGTATAACTCTGTTTTAAAACAAGACCTCTCTCTTCATTTATAGCACTATCATTCATTATCGTCTCTGCGAGCTTTTGAGGGGGCCCCAGTTCCTTTATAACATCCTGTTCATGCTCAACACCGGCATCCTCAAAAAATTCCTCATAATATAGTAACGCTTCGTCTCTTTCTTCTTTTGAAAGACTCATCAAGCAGTTAGATAGTTCCTCTAGATATTCCCTTCTATCCATTGTTTACCACCCCATTTATCAGTATTTTCTCTATTTTTCTCTTATACTCAAACCAATCTCTCCTGTAATTCTCAAGGAGTTCATTCCCCTTACTCGTTACCCTATAATATCGCCTGTTTCGACCCATATACTCCTTATCATAGGTTTCAAGGCATTCGTCCTTTTGCAACCGCCTTAGAACTGGATACAGTGTTGACTCAGATATGTCTATTGCATCTCTTATATCCTGTGTTATTTTATATCCATATGTTTCCTCACGCTGTACAATCGACAAAACCATTGCATCAAGCAATTTTGAACTTATTGAAAATGACATTATCTCACCAGCCCTTCTATACTATACAGCCACATATACTAAATTTATAAGTATATTATATGTAATATAATATTAGTTGTCAATACAATATTATACTTTTGTATATTTGCACAAAAAACCATCTTAAATTTAATACTGCATACCTGCAATTTTTACATATGGATTAACCCAATGCTAATTTAAGATGGTTTTTCTATTAATATCTAATATCTGATTATATTCACACCATAAGGGAAGGAGTTGTCAGATGTTTTGTTTGCGTCATAGAAATATGTGCATGATTCGGACATATAAACCGTAGTTAGCCCACTACCCGAAAATGCTCGCTTACCTATAGTTGCAACTTGTGGCGGAAAATACACCTCTTTTAAACTCCAACACGATTCAAATACAGCATCGTTTATGCTGGTAATAGTGTTGTTAAGTGTTAACTTTTTAATTTCAGTGCAAGCAGAAAAAGCGTAATCACCAATACTTTCAACACTATCTGGAATTACAACCTCTGTTATGTTGTTGCAATGTTCAAATGCACAAATAGCTATTTGCTTTAGCTTATCGGGCAAAATAAGATTTTTTATATTGTAACAATGACTAAATACCCAACCGCTAATTTTTTCAATATTTTCGCCAAGTATTAATACAGTGTTACCAATTGCAGAATTGCTACCCGCACTATAAAAAGCACTTTCACCGATTTCCTTTACGCTGTTGCCAATTGAAATATACTCAAGGTAATAACAGTTCTGAAAAGCACTAGCTCCGATGGTTTGAACACCATTCCCGATAGTGACTCTTTTTATTTTATTAATAGCGCCAGCTTGAGAGTAAAAGGCATAATTGGAAATAGTCCGAACGCTGTCGGGTATTACCAACTCAAGTATATTTCCTATCCCGGTTATAGGGGAATAGGATTGCCCACTACCAATAATAGTTACAGGACATCCCTCAATAGTGCTAGGCATTGTGATATTTGTTCCACTACCCTTATATCCTAATATCCTAATCTCATCATTATCAATTTCATATATCCAATCATCAGGACTCAGCCCCGCCCTTTCCCACACCTTTTCACCTTTTGCATAAATTCTGTTCACCAGCTTTGAACCAAGCATTATATTTTTAGCATCATTTAACTTCATTTTAATCACCAGCAATCACATAAAGTTTTGTTTCGTCAATCGACGAAAGAGCGTCATATTCAGCCTGCGTTAGGATAATATAGGGATATCCCAAGTCAGCTATTTGTTGATTCACAAAATTATGTATATTAGTTATACCCTCATTCACAGTAAGCTGCAAACTGTTAACAGCCTGTTCAATTAAATCAATATCAGGCAGACCGCTGCCCTTACCACTACTCCTCACCTCAATTGCCGGCATAGAGTACTTTATAACCAAAGTCTCATTTTCAAGCATTTTTATAACTCCACGGATTTCCAACTTTAGAATACCAGCAGTTGCTGTAAAATCCCTGCTAACTGTCCATTTAAGTATTACCTTATCATCATAAATTGATTTTTCCAGAACCTGTTCAATCTGATTACCCTTGCTATTAACCCCCTTGATTATAAAAGTACAGTCCTCAACACTGACATCATCACTATAGTACCTGTCCACCACAAAATCTATATTATCAGCATTATGCTCGCCCTCAATTAGAAGATAATATATCGGCGAAGTATCTATCGTCTTATTTTTAGCTATCAGTTGCATAAAATCACTCCTTATTTTTATTTCCCCTCACTAATAACTTAAAAAAAGAAAAATGTGTACATTCATGTACACATTAAAGTAAAATTCTAACCTTTTTAAACTGTCTGGGGCTACCCCATAACTCCATTATTCTTTTTTTAAAATTTCCATAACTAAACTGCCAGCAACAGCTTAACTCTTACTATATATACAACCACAATAATTCTGCCTATATAAATTATACTGTTTTGAAAGTTCTATCGACCTCTTATAACCATTCCTTTTCTTAAAATCCGATTGCAAATATTCTACCCCATACTTTTCCGAAATCCCCTGCCCTATTGCATTTATAAGCTGAGAATTTTTATGTGGGCTGACTGTAAGCGTTGTTGTGAAATAATCCACCCCAAGCTCCCGTGAAAAAACAGCAGCCTCATTAAGCCTTAACCTGAAGCATTTCTCACATCTTGCCCCACCCTCAGGCTCATCCTCCAAGCCTTTTACAGCCTCAAGAAAATCATTTACATCATATTCCCCCTCAACAACCTTTACGCTGTTTTTAGTTTTCAGCCTTGAAACCAGCTTTTTTTGCTCATTAAGCCTAAGGTTATACTCATCAAAGGGCATGATATTCGGATTATAAAACAGTATAATAATATTGAAATACTCAGACAAATACTCCAAAACATAGCTACTGCAAGGAGCACAACAGCTATGTAAAAGCAATATAGGAACATTATGCTGACTGGATATTTCTTTAAGCTTTTTATCTAAAACAACCTGATAATTTATCTTTTCCATCATAAACAAGGCAGGAGTAAGGCTATTTTATCAAGCCCTACTCCATATCTCCTTTACTTATTTTTTATATACACATTATAGTATTCCATTATTCCATCACCAATTGCTTCTGCAAGAGCATCTGTGTTATCCACAATCCACTGTGCATGCTCCTTAATATCATGAAACTCGACCTCGACAAGGCAAGATGCCATTTCTGTATTTTGTATTTCATAAAGCTCGGTATCATGAACATTAATAAGCCCTCTGTCATCAGTAGGAGTCGCTGCTGCCACTCTGTTATAAACAAAGCTTGCAAGCTGTTTGCTACCTGCTATCCTAGAATTGTAAAAGCACTCAGTGCCCTCACCCAAGCCATCTCCGGCATTGGAATGTATAGAAACATATATACCCACACCTAAATCATTGGCTAAATCAACCTTTTCTACAAGTGAAAGGTCCTCACCAGCCATATATACCTTTAAGCCTTTATCAATAAGATAAGCCCTAACCTTTTCTGCGACACAACGCATTTGTTCTGCCTCAGTGGTATCAACACCAGTGTATTCGTTATCCCATTGATTTGAAGGGCTTAGGTAAACAGCCTTATAGTTATCCGCTCTTGGAGCTAGATTAATCGCATGCGTTTTAGGTTCATTAGTATCGTTTGCCTCTTCTCCATCTCCGACTTTAGCGCCCTTAATTGCACCCACCAATAGTGAGATAGCAACAATAACTAAAGTAAATGCAACTAAAACCAAAGCAATCCTGTCATACCTTAATCTGAAGGCAACCGATCTTTTCTTGCATCTTATGTGTTTAATTTTATTTTCGTATATAACTTCCTGTTCTTTTAATTTATGTTGCATTTTTCTCTCCTGTTTCTATCACATATGTCTATCTACTATTCATTTATAGGACTCAATTCCACCCAAAACAAATTGTTTCAGCAGCTTCAAATCATCCGAATCAATGATACCATCGACATTAACATCGGCATTTATTTTGCCCTGTTTTGTTATATATTTATCTATTTCCTTCTCGTTAAGAATACCGCACTTAAGAGCAACAATATCAAGACTATCAACATAGCCATCGCAATTAACATCGCCCAAATCGGTACCGTCGCCTTTTCCAATTCCGTTCTTTCTGTTGTAGTTAATACTGGGATTTTTTCCTTCTACTTCAGTGGTTTTCTCCACTTCATCAACTAAATCTCCATAAACAATGCCTCGACCATTTGTTGCAACAAATACTCTTCCATAAACCCTCAAGTCACCGGTTATAGCATAGTTTATTGAGCCATACTGATGTTTATCATCATTAATTCTAATCCAGGATTTACCCATATCATCTGAACGATAAACAGCATTTACACCCTCTATTTCGCAAACAGCATATACTGCAAGATAATCAGCACCGTCCTTAGCCTTACCAAAGCCTACAACATCTGACCTCTTTATGCCATTAATCTTTGTATATGAATCTCCGCCATCAGTTGTATACCACAAGCCAGTATAACTTCCAGGAATCCAAACATGACCTTCCTTGCCAGGTACAGCCTTAATCTTTGCTGTTTCAGGACCATCCTCTATTTTTTCCTTAGCAGTGAATGTAAGTCCACCGTCGGTACTTACATAGAAAGTTCCCTCAGCATATGCATAGAATACATCTGGATTTACTCTATCTGAGCAAACATACGCATTCCTTGGAAGTGAGTCTACAACATTCCAGCCACCATCTACATAGCATACTACTCTATAATTATTAGGAGCCCATACAAAGCTATTACCATCAGCAGAAACAGCAACTACACCACCCTCAGCGATTTCCTCATCATCAACTGGAGGAACTATGTAGCTAATATTAGGAGCAACAGGCGACCATGTTTCCCCGCCATCAGAGGAAGACGCCACAGAAAACTTAATGTCCTCATAGCGTTCCTTTTCGATTACTCCTACTCTTACCATATAATTCGGATTAAGCTCAGCGTAATCCATGCCTGTTGTATTAGTAAATACGGGACCTGTCATCATGCAATCAGGACCAACTGTAACATCCTTATGCACAAATCCACAAATATCACCTACACCACTAATAAGCTCCACACCATCAATTGGTGGACACATCAGGCTTAATACAGCAGTTTCCTCAATACCCATACCTTTTACACGAATATGAATATACTCCCCCTTATCCCAATCTGTAAGGTTATCGCAGCCATAAATTGTTGCACCTGTACCATACAGCATTTCATCTGAATTAAAGGGATTTATCTCAAGATCACCTATCATCCAGCCAATTTTTGGGGTTGGATTTTCAGCGTCACTACCTGTAACCAGACCACCATCTACTGAATTTAGTTCCTTACCCCATGAAAGCCATGGTGCATCGGATATATCCATTGTATATTTTAATCTTCTTGTAGGCCATCCATCCCATTGCCAGATACGATCCCAGGTTTCTCCGCCGTCTGTTGAACGAAAGAGAATATTATCAGGCCACCATGATTGTAATGATGCCGCAACGATAACATCAGGGTTCTGTGCATCTACAGCGATACCGCCAAAACCATAGTACAAATCATATTCAGGCTGACCACTCCAGTCAAAGCCTGATGGAGGAGTTATATCTGTCCACTCACCAGTATTTGTATTATACTTATAGATTGCTCCATCTTCCATTTGGTAAGGGCCACCTCTGTCGCCATATGTTATATAAAGCACACCATTTGAAGCAAGTATACCATGATGAGGAATACCTATATCAAGAGCATCACTATTATGTCTTGTAAAGGTTTTAGCGGTTGGCTGTCCCTCTAAAGGTGCCCATGTTTTCCCTCCATCTGAGCTTTTATAGATAGGGTTGTCCTTATCAGCAACACCCACATAAATATCCTGTGTAGGCTTTCCAAATTCTGATTTCGCTGCATCAAAAGTCACCCATGTAAGCCCTAAATTATCAGAAGAATACTCATATGCTGGGTCCTCAATATAGTTTCCTACATTAGTAAAACTCTCTACTCTGTTCCATGTTCTGCCATAGTCTTCACTTTTCCACAAGCCATTTCCACTTCTTGCAGCAAAATAAATAATATTATTGCAGTTCGGGTCTATTGCAAGTCTTTCACCAACTGAACGACCAGGCATATTGCCACCGAATTTAAATGGCAATTCCACACGCTCCCATGTATCGCCATAGTCCTCTGAACAAAGAATATAGCCATTCATATTAGTCCAGCTATTTGTATATGTACCAGCAGCAACATAAACCCTATTTGGTTCAACTGGGTCTGTTGCAATGCTTTCCCCTCCCAAAAGGTTCCATTCATCAGGAGAAACCCAGTCGGTAAGAGGAATCCATTCCTCAGTCTCCTTATCTCTGCGGTAAACACCACCCATATCTGTACGGCAGTAAACAAGCCCCTCTTCAGTAGGATTAAAAATAATTCCAGGAATAAATCCACCGCCACCGCCTATCTTTACATTCTTCCATGAGTAGCTTTCACTTTGAGTCAAAGCAGTAACCTTTAAATCAGCGTATTGCACTATATTGCTTGCTACTGTTGTAAACGCAATTAACATTGAAAGCGCAACGCCCTTCACAATCTTTTTAAATCTATTTTTGCCCATAAAAAACATCAGCCTTTACTTTTATTTTTTACTCAATTATAAATGAAAAAAAAACAAAAGTAAAGGCTTTACACAAATTTTAATCATATCACATAATTAAAAAAAAGATTTTTATACATTATTAACAAATGCAGATAAAAAGCAGTATTAAGCTATCTTGCTATCCTTTTCTTTATGCCATCATAAATTTCAAGTATCTTAAACCTGACCTTATATCGTTCGGGGTGCTCCATAATCTCATACTCTTCCTTGCTGAAAAAATCCTCACTGTTTTTCGCTGTAATTATGGTTTCAGACTCATCGGCGTCATCAATATCTTTTTTTACCGTTGTAGCAGGTATGCACAAAGGCGGATACATAACGCACCACCAATTTTTACCTTCCGCATCACCAATAGTAATCCTCAACGCATCATAATTTCCAGCAGGCATTGTAAGCCCATCATACTCACGAGCTGTGAAATCCATATTCACGAACTCACACTCAACATTATAGGAAAATCCGTTTTCCCTAATCACTTCATAAGCAATTTCCTTAATTCTGTCCAGTTTTTTCTTAAGACTATTTTCAACCTCATCAATGCTGAATCCCTCACCAAAAAACTCTGAGGAATACTCTAGAATCCTGTCCCTGACCTTCAGCTTCAGCTGCTGGTCCTCATCACTATCAGAATTTGCAAGTATATGAAGTCTAAGTACACCGTTTTGCAAGCTCTCATAGCTTTTTTCAAAGCTTGTAAAATTGGAAACTACAATCGCAATAACCAAGCCTATAAGTAATGCAAAATCTAACTTTCTCATTTTATCACCTCATGAGTGAATATTGACTGATTTTTCAGTTTTATTCACTTTAAGAGAAAGTTTTTATCTATGTATTGCAATATCTAGCTTATTTCAACATTACAAGCCTTATCAAGTATCCCTATAAAGCTCTTGCCAGCGTTAACATTTATTTCAACACCATTTAAGTCTGTAATCCTTATCGGTTCGTCCTCACCGTCCTTATACCATTTAATCTGTTGTGCAGCACCATTAGAGATATAATACCCATCTCCTCCATTTAACTCAACATCAACCAGCGCTCCAACACCTCTTAAAGAAATATTGGTATATAATGCAAAGACATTTGTAAATTCTATCTGATTGCCCGTAGCTGAATCTATATGAGCATTTCCTGAATGATATTTCTTATAGGTCTTATTTGCGCTATCATACTCAAAGGTTGAATAATAAGATGCTGAAAAAGGTAGATTAGCACTCATACATACTACACCCTGAGGTGCAACAGGTTTATCCTCTGGATTAAATTTAAACATAGGTGATGAATTTTTTTCAAGCAAATTGGTTCTATATCCAAAGCTTTCAATTACCTCAGCCAAAGCCTCACCCTTTAAATAGCCAGTATGCTCAGACGAAAAGGTTTTTGCTCTTTCCTCATCTCTAAAAAACAATGTTCCATTTGCTCCACCCGCACCATCAAGGTTGTCTATTTTAAGTCTTTTCAATGTTTCATCTGCAATAGTGGTATCTCTACCCCAGTGACAGTAAATTGCGTCCATGCCATAGGATATTATCGGATAATAGTATCTGCAGCTTCTGATAGAACAGACATCGGGAACATTTGTATAATCAGCATACACAGCCATCAAACGTGTAATTCCGCCCTCAACAGGAATTTCGTAAATCACATCTGCCTGCTCTATGCCATACTGAGGAAGCGAATCCTTAATATTATTCACCATAATCGCAACTGGTCTTTTACCAACTGCATTTTCATTATATCCACTTAATCCTGTAAGCGGATTTTTAAATTCTGAAACATATTTAGTTTCAGCCGTAGTTGCTTCAGTAGTAATATTTGTTCCTGATATAGTTGTTGCCTGAGTTTCCTCTTCAACAGAGCTTTGTTTTATCTGATTGCATGAAACAAATGTCAATAAAATGAAACTCATTATAAATAAGAATATTTTTTTCATAACCTTCTCCATTCATTGCTTTTACCTTAATTTTTAACAGCACAAATCAAGTTTCATATGTTGTCAGTATCCTCTTTGCAACCTCCATTTTAGTCTGTCTGGTATCCATTGCCTGTTTTTCTATATATCTATGTGCCTGCGGTTCGGTCATGTTCAGATACTGCATCAGAACACGCTTTGCCCTGTTGACAAGCCTTATCTCCTCTGATTTTGTCTGCAGCCTACTATTACCTCTTCTGAGTCCTAACATTCGCTGTCTTGTAGCTGTAACAAGCGTTACAGATTGTATAAAATCCGGCTTGTTCAGTGGCTTTATTACTACACAAACACCGTAATACCCAACCTTTTCGGTAATATCTTCAGCAATATCAGCTTTACAAACAAGGATAATTCCAGCATTACTTGCCTCAGACGCCATTATTGATAATTCATGTCCGAACTCATCGCCAAGCGGTGTATTCACTACAATCAAATCATAATTATTATCCTTTATAAGCCTCCTTGCACTACTTCCTCTTTCAGTACAAAGAACTGTCTTATAACCGCTTTCTTTAAGTAGTTGAGTTATTATTTTACTTTCCTTTTCCGAGCCGGAAACCAGAAGTACATTATCCATCTGCTATCACAACCATTTCAAAATTTATCAATAAAGCTATTCTGCTTTTTATACATATCTGAAGTATATTTCCTCCTCAAAGGCATCCTTGTCCTCAGCCAGGTTGTATTTTTCCAGAACATCTTCATAATAATTAAAAATAATTTTAAGCAAATCCTCATGTATAGAGCTTCTGACAAACTCACTTTCCTTTGCAAGCCTGTATGCCTCCTCAAGACTTTCAGGCAACTTTTCAAATTTATCATAGGATTGTCCCAAAAGGCTGTTATTCAAGTTCATCTTCTGTTCAATCCCCTCAAATCCAGCCTTAAGCAATAGCTTGAATACAATGTATGGATTGCACGCTGAATCTGCCGAACGAATTTCTATCCTTGCATTATCACAGCTTGCATAAGGTATTCTTATACAGCTTGAGCGCTCGTCATGTGAATAATTGATATATTTAGGGGCAAGACCCATTCCGAATCTTTTATATGAGTTTGTTGTTGAATTAAGAAAACAAGTAATTTCTTTAAGCCTGTTCAGAACTCCGGCTAAAAACCACCTGCCCTCATCATTCATATCCCCATTATCATAACTAAAAATGCTTTTTCCGTCCTTTTCAATAAACATACTTATATGCATTCCACTTCCGTAATTATCATTCAAAGGCTTTGGCATGAATGAGGCATAAAGCCCATTCTGTGCAGCAACTGTTTTCACAACCGATTTAAAATGAACCATATTATCAGCAGCAGTTAAAACCTCACTGCTTCTGAAATCAATCTCATTTTGCCCGCATCCATATTTATGGCGTGAGCTTTGTGGTTTAAATCCCATCTCATCAAACATAAGGCATATCTCACGCCTTACATTCTCACATTTGTCTAGCGGTGCAACATCAAGGTAGCCAGCATAATCATGTGGCTTTTTAGTAGGCTCTCCGTTTTCGTCAGTATCAAATAGATAGAACTCACACTCAGTACTTATTCTACAATTATACCCTAACTCTCTTATCTTTTTTAATTCAAGATACAAGCCCTCTCTAGCATCGCCTTTATAATCAGAACCATCTGGTTTCTTAATATAGCAAAAGAATCTTACAACGCGTCCTGTTTTGGGTCGCCAAGGAAGTACGGAAAGAGTCGAGGCATCGGGAAACAATAGTAAATCAGCATGTTTTCCGTCTAAAACAACTCCGTCAAATGACACACCATTTTCAAACGCCTTAGCAAGACCATTCGGCATAATAGAAATATTTTTTAGATTGCCCAGTATATCTGAAAATGTCAAGCGTATAAATTTGACATCATTTTCTTCAACGAATTTTATTACATCCTTAGGCGAAAAAAACATACCTACTCCTCCAAATTATATTTAAACGACTCAAATTTTCATAATTAAACTAGGGTAGGAAAAACCTACCCTAACATTATACTACATTATATTGTATGTGTAAAGACTTTTATTATGCTTTTACACAGGTGCCACAGTGGCTTTGCCTGCTTTATCACATGTACAAATTCACAACAATTTAGTCAACAGACACTTAATCCTCCTACATTTCAATCCTTGGACATTTCTGACTTTGTAAGTGACCCTACATATTGGGCACGGTATTTTCTCGGTGTAATTCCCATGTACTTCTTAAAAGCTTTAATGAAGTGGCTATGCGTACTGAACGCAAGATAATAACCTATCTCTGTTGCTGAATAATCCGAATAATGCAACATATTTGCAGCTGTTTCGATTTTCTTTTTTACAATATACTCACTTGGAGTAATGCCCATCTGCTCCTTAAATAATCGCCGAAAATGTGTTGGGGTTACCCCAGCATATTTTGCTAATTCCTGAACCTCAATTTTACGGTGTAGATTTTCATAGATATAGTCAATAGCCTTTCTTATTATTTCTGTAGGCTGTTTCCCAGAACCCAGCATACGCATTCTGTCTGCAAAATCAAAAACCATCGATTCATGGAGAGCTGAAACCTGCTGTATAGATGTGCATTTATCCGTTTCCTTTATGTATAAATCACTCAGGCTATATGCCATCTCATACTCCATTCCTCCCCCAATACAGAAACGTGCAATAATTGCAACTGTAATAATCATGTGATACTTGATATTGCGTAAATCATCATCTGACAGCCTGCCATAACCGCTACTTCCCAACGGTGTCATAATATCTCGAAGTTTTTTTATATTACCTTGTTGCACGCATTTGTAAAACTCCATCTCCCTTTCAGGTGATGCATGAGTTTTAGTATTTTCACGCTGGATAAATGTTTCGTGCATAAGCATTTTTTCGATGCTTTTCATAATAATTTTACAACCTTTCTTTTGTAATTTTTTAAAAAATTCAAATCTTTAACAACAAGTTCTTTTTGCAATATAAATGTTCGATTTATGATATAAAACCTATGATATTTCTGACATTATTAATATATTAAGGGGAATCCACTGGAATATTTCAGAAAAATTTTTTTAAGGGGGATTAAAATGAAAATCAAAAAGCTTGGTGTAATTGGTGCTGCATTTATAATGCTGGCAAGTGCCTTTACTGTTGATGCAGTAGCTGGTAAAACAATTACACAAAACGAAATCGGTAGTATCGGAAACTACGATTATGAGTTCTGGACTGATGTACAGCCCGGAGCAAGCGGCAACAAGGCTGCAATGACATTAAAAGGAGTGGGTGGTGCATTTACTGCCGAATACGATACCACTGGCAACAAAAACACTCTTATGCGTGTAGGAAAGAAATTTGGCGGTGCTACTTCCACTGGTCAGACTCATAGTCAGATAGGCAATATCGTGCTTGAGTACGAGGTTGACTACAATCCTGAAATGCCAGGTGCGTCATATATGTGCGTATATGGCTGGACAAGAGCGGATAATGGTGCACCTCTTGTTGAGTACTACATTGTTGAAAGCTGGGGCGAATGGGTGCCAAGCACAGGCTTTAAAGGCAGTGTTATGATTGGCGGAGAGCAGTATAATATATATGAAAGCGACCGTATAAATCAGCCATCTATAATCGGAAACACAACCTTTAAGCAGTATTGGAGTATTCGCGCAAACAAAAAAGGAAATGGACTTATTAAAAACACTATCCCAGTAAGTGAGCATTTCAAGGCATGGGAATCACTTGGAATGAAATTAGGCTCATTATATGAAGTTACTCTCTGTATCGAAGGCTATAACAGCAGGGGTACTGCAGATATTATTAAAAACGAAATTACAATTGGCGGCGAGTATGTACCTATTGAACCAGAAGAACCTGAAATTCCAGAGGATGGAATCTACTACAGAAACACCTTTGAATCAAGTGTTGAGGGCTGGGCATCAAGGGGAAGCAGCAGTGTAGCAGTTTCTAAAGGCAATGGCTTAAACAACTCAAGCGGCCTTGCAGTTACAGGACGAACTGATACATGGAATGGAACAGGAAAAACTCTCTCAACTGCAACCTTTGTTCCAGGAAACAAATACAGCCTTAGCACATGGGCTATGCATAAAGGAACTGCAACAGAGGAGTTTAAGCTAACTCTTCAATGTGATGTTGGAGGAACAACAGAATATATCACTGTTGCTGAGGCTACTGCAGCTCCTGGAGAATGGGTTCTCCTTGAAAATAAAAACTTCACAATCCCAGCAGGTGCAAGTAACCTTCTTCTATATGTAGAGGCTCCTGACAACGCTACCCTTTCATTCTTTATAGATGAGGCATTTGCAGCAGTTGCAGGAACTCCTAACCCAGCATCAAAAGATGTTCCAAATCCACCTCCAGAATCCTTAAAGGGTGATGTAAATGGCGATAAAAAAGTTGATATGACCGATGTAAAGATGTTAAAAAGCTATCTTCTTGGAGCAACAAAAAAATTAACAGATGTTGATGCGGCAGACCTTGACGGTAATAAGAAAATTACTGTTGCTGACCTTGCACTACTAAAAAATCAGATTATTAAGCCAGAAGTTATTCCACCAGTTACTGAGCCTCCAGTCACAGAACCTCCAGTTACAGAGCCACCTGTAACTGAACAACATACAATGTATGTGGACTTTAAACAGGGTGTTACAAACTCATATTTCGAGAAGGCTGACGGCTGGTCAAACGGCTCCTGCTTTGATTGCGTATGGCGTGCTGACAATGTATTCTGGGCTGATAATGCACTTAATCTTAAAATCGATAAGGATTCCTCACCAGAATACAGATATTCGGGTGCTGAATACAGGTCAAAGGACTATTATCACTATGGTTATTACGAAACATCTATGAAGGCTATTAAAAATGATGGAGTAGTAAGCTCCTTCTTTACCTATACAGGACCATATGATGGTGATCCTTGGGACGAAATTGACATTGAGATTCTTGGTAAGGATACAACAAAGGTACAGTTCAACTATTATACAAACGGTGTGGGAAATCACGAATTTATGTATGATTTAGGCTTTGATGCCTCAGAAGACTTCCACACCTATGGATTTGAATGGCTACCAAACAAAATTACATGGTATGTTGATGGAAAGCCTGTTTATACCGCTTATAATGACATTCCAAAAACTCCAGGAAAAATAATGATGAACACATGGCCTGGAATCGGTGTTGATGAGTGGTTAAAGCCTTATAACGGCAAAACTCCATTAGTTGCACAATACAAATACATTTCTTTTGATGAAGCTAAATAGGATTTTAATTTCAAGGAATACCGTACGGTATTCCTTGTTTTTTTATTTCAGCTAAGCTAA